>Ga0315312_1000539_pt1 | contig 42178 bp, 42 predicted proteins | sample TDP7_MG_FD_203629 | JGI IMG/M metagenome (GOLD analysis project Ga0315312, IMG submission 203629) | Freshwater sediment microbial communities from Lake Towuti, South Sulawesi, Indonesia - TDP7 | ecosystem: Environmental > Aquatic > Freshwater > Lake > Sediment | place: Indonesia: South Sulawesi... | reverse complement strand
CAAGCTGCAGACGCATAACCTACTCCCTCTTCGCTTATCATAATACCAGGTGGCTTAGAACATCCTATCGAATAAAAGAAATCGCCTTAACCAATAGACACGCTGCTTAACCATGACCGGAGAATGCACCAAACCAAATTACACACTTTTCTTGACATTACCCAGGCACAGCCGCCGCGTTTTTTGGGTTGCAGGCGCCATAGGAGAGTGGTATTATTTTTGCATATGTGTCCTCCATCGTACCCGGGACTATGGCGTCGGACATTGGTCGGCGCGATTCCTTTTTATGCGTCCACGTCGGGAAGAACCGTATCAGAGCCTTCACCAGGGGGAATGTATTTTGTTGCGAAGCATGACCGCTTTCGGCAGAGGCCAGGCTGCCGGCGAAAGCGAGGACTTTCTGGTTGAAATCCACTCGGTCAACAGCAGGCGCCTCGAAATCGTCGTAAACATGCCGGGCGAGCTGACGGAGTTTGACCCGCTGCTGCGGAAGATTATCGGCGGTGCCCTCTGGCGCGGGAGGGTGACGGTTTTTGTGTCATGCCAGCCAGCCTACGACAGGGGGCAGCCTTTTCGCGTCCAGACCGACATGGCCAGGCAGCTCAAGAGAGCCTACGACCAGCTCAAAGAGAGCCTCGGCTATGAAGGGGAGGCGGATTTCTCCCTCATCGCGTCGCGCCACGACCTTGTGGTTCCGGGCAATCCCCTCCTTGATGCACAGTCCCGCTGGGCCGCGCTTAAGGCCGCTTCTGAAAATGCCCTCAGCCAGCTAATCGCCATGAAGCGAGCGGAGGGAGACAACCTCCGCCCGGTCTTTGAGGAAGGTCTTAACGAGCTGGAGAGGATTGTCCTTTCCATCGAGCAACTTGTTCCTGCCGCCGTCCAGAAGCATTCAGACAGGTTGAGGGAGAGAATCCTTGAGGCTTCTCCCGGCCTCGGCGATAACGAGGAGAGAATCCTGCGCGAGGTCGCCATCGTCGCCGACAAGCTCGATACTTCCGAAGAAGTTGCCCGGCTCAAGAGTCACATCCAGCAGTTCCGCGCGTTCATGGATGACGTTGAGCCTTCGGGGAGGAGAATGGACTTCCTTATCCAGGAAATGAACAGGGAGATCAACACCATCGGAGCCAAGGCAGACGACCTCGAGATTTCCAGGCTCGTCGTCCGCGGCAAAACTGAAATCGAGAAGCTCAGGGAACAAGGCCATAATATCGAATGACCCCTTTGGTGCGATAGCCTCGGCTCTATCCAGTCTGGGCGGTGCGGCATCAGCCTCTTGCAGAAGACATTAAGGAGGGATGTGGATGGTAGATATTACCAGCGAGAAGGCTTTGGCGAAAATCGGTAACGCTTTCATTCTCGCTACCCTCTTGGCCGAAAGGGTCAAGGAACTACGTCGGGGCGCCAAGCCCCTCGTCGAGACAGATTCAAAAAACCCAATGGAAATCGCTCTGCAGGAGATATGTGCCGGTAAGATAACGTACAAGGTGCCGGAGGTGAAAGGTGAGTGACAGGCCTTTGTCCGATAGGAAAGTCGTCCTCGGCATTACCGGTTCCATAGCGGCCTACAAGGCCTGCGACCTTGTCCGAAAGCTCAAGGACGCCGGTGCGGAGGTGAAAGTCGTCATGACGGCCAACGCGAGCCGGTTTCTCTCTGAAAATACGATGCAGTCCCTCTCCGGCAACCCCGTTTTGACCGAGATGTTCGCGCGGCCGTCGCAGTTCGTCGCGGAGCATGTCTCGTTGAGCAAATGGGCCGATGTTATCCTGGTGGCGCCTGCCACCGCTAACATCATCGGCAAAGCCGCCGCCGGCATAGCCGACGACCTTCTTTCAACCACGATTCTTTCGGCGATACGAAAAGTTGTTTTTGCTCCCGCGATGAATTCTGCGATGTATGAAAACCCCTTCGTTCAGGAAAACATAGGCAGGTTAAGCCGAGTCGGGTGTCAGTTTGTAGGACCGGAATCCGGCCCGTTGCTTTGCGGGGACGAGGGGGCCGGCAGGCTTGCGGAGCCCGACCTTATCCTGGAAAAGGTGAAGTCTTATCTCAACCGGGCAGGTTAACGGAGGCCAGGCCTTGAGGAGGAAACCTACTCAGGAAGAACGCCTCGATTATCTCCGCCGCATCACGGGCCTGGAGAAGCATCTGGTGCTGCCAGCAAAGGCAGCGGTTGTCTTCTCCTGCGTGATTTTTCTCTGGCCCGTCATGGCCGCGGACGTCTGGGCGAAGGAGCTTGCTCCCTTCAGGTGGGCTATCCTCGCGTATGCCATAGTCAATATTCTCTACTGGGTTTACCTTTTCCGTTTCGCCCCCAGGATTCAAGGCGTGGCCTTGACCGAAGGCGTCGTCTTTGCCTCAGCCCTCACCGATAATGCCCTCCTCGGCTTCCTCCTCTACGCGATAATGATGGAACCGCTCAGCACCCCATGGCTCGAAGCTGCCCCCGAGGCGAGCCTTTTCTGGGTTTACTGTGCACTGCTCGTCAGAAATACCCTCCTCTTTCGCGGCCCTGTCTTCCAGGTCCTCGTCAACTCCCTCTATATTTTCGGCTATGTGGGCGCGGTTCTATTCAATACCTGGGGCCTCCATAAAAGGCAACTCACCCAGCCTGCCCAACGCGAGCTCTTCTTCCGCGTAATAATGCTCTCGCTCGTTACTATTTGCAGCTCCGCCATTTACGCGCTCAGACAGAAAAGGCTCCGCGAGCTCGACGAAGCTCATGAGATGACCGTACGCTCCTTGCGCCTCGACATGGCACGAATCCTTGCTGCTCAGGTTGCGCACGAGCTGAAGAACCCTCTTTCAGTCATGACCAACGCTGCCTTCCTCATGCGAAGGTTCAAGCCGGGCCTCGACCCGAACTTTGCCCGTCAGCTCGAAATCATCGAAGACGAGATAAGGAGGTCGGACCGTCTCATAACGGAACTCCTTGATTATGCGAGACTTGCAGAAGGGAGAATCCGAGCGGTCCTGGTCAACGATTCCATTGACCAGTCCCTTGACGCCCTGAAGCATGAGGTCGAATCGCGAGGCATCCGTGTGGACAAGAATTACTCTTTTGACCTTCCTTACTTGTTCATTGACGCGGGCCAACTGAGGCAGGTCTTCAGTAACATCCTTCTGAATGCCTGCGAGGCTATCCAGAATGGAGGGAGGATCGCCATCGGCACCAATTATTCCAGGGATGGTTTCATAGAGGTGACCGTCTCCGACACAGGCAGAGGCATGCCCCAGGAGGTCCTTTCGAACATCTTCAAGCCCTTTTTCACGACCAAGGAAAAGGGAACGGGGATGGGACTGGCCATAGTTCAGAACATTGTTCGGGCATATAGGGGAGAAATCACCGCCGAAAGCCGACCGGGAACTGGCACGACTTTCCGTCTGCGTTTCCCGACTCGGATGGCGGTGCTCCAGCGGGAAGGCGTCGCCGGGCCCGTCGCAGCCCGCGACCGATTGGAATCCGCAGGCACGACGGGACAAGTGTAACCGGTTCACAGCGGAGGTCGCATTGACCAATGGCAGCCGAGAAAATCCTCGTCGTGGACGATGAAGGCAATATGAGGGAAACCCTCCGGGTTATCCTCGAGCAGGAAGGGTACAAGGCGATTCTCGCCGAGGATGCTCGCCAGGCTCTCAACCTTTGCGATGCCTCGGTCAGCGTTGTCATCACCGATGAGAAGATGCCGAATATATCGGGCACAGAGCTTTTGCGGCAGATAAAGAGGATATACCCGGACCTTCCGGTCATAATGATAACCGCTTACGACAAGTCAAGCCTTGCCGTGGAAGCCATCAAGGCCGGCGCCTACGACTACTTCCCGAAGCCGTTCGATCCCGAACGGATTTTATTCGTGCTCCGCAAGATAGTCGAGCACCAGCGACTCCTGAGTGAGAATGCCCGCCTGAAGGGGCAGCTCGAGAGCCGCTTTGACATAAAGAGTATCGTTGGACAGAGCCCCCAGATGCGCGAGATCATCGAGCTTGTGACCACCGTCGCCTCCACTCCCTCTTCGGTCCTCATTGAAGGGGAAAGCGGCACCGGCAAAGAGCTGATCGCGCGGGCACTTCACTATCTCGGAGACAGGCGAAAGGATCCCTTCGTCCCCGTCAACTGTGCTGCCATCCCGGAAACCCTCCTTGAGGCTGAGCTGTTCGGTTACCGAAAAGGGAGCTTCACGGACGCCATTCGCGACAAAAAGGGGAGGTTTGAGGAAGCCGACGGGGGCACCGTGTTCCTCGACGAGATCGGTGACATGAGCCTCGCCCTCCAGGCAAAAATCCTCCGCGTCCTCCAGGAGAGAGAGTTCACAAAAATCGGTGATGAGAAAGCTATCAAGGTGGACATCCGCATCGTCGCGGCAACTAATAAGAACCTTCTGGAAGAAATCCAGAAAGGAAAGTTTCGCGAGGACCTCTACTACCGGGTCAACGTCATCAACATAAAAGCTCCTCCATTGTCGCAGAGGACTGAGGACATCCCACTCTTAGTGCAATTCTTCATCAGGAGATTCAATTCGGAGATGGGAAAGCACATCACGGGCGTTTCAGAGGAAGCGATGAGCGTCCTGATGGCTCATTCGTGGCCGGGGAACGTCAGGGAACTCGAAAACGCTATTGAGAGAGCCGTCATCCTTAGCAAAGGCGACATCATACAGGGCGACACTGCCCGGAAAAGCATCGTCCCCAGCACTGCTCCGGAGCACGGGCTGGACCGCTTCATCCACGGTTTTTTCCTTGAGGGTGATACCTACATGCAAGCCGTAGAGGCCTTCGAGCGCAGGCTGATCGAGAAGGCCTTTCAGAGGTCAGGCGGCGCTTTCTCGAAGGCTGCGGAGCAGCTCAACATCAGCCGACACGCCCTTCGCTACCGAATGCAGAAGCTCGGGATGCGCGGAACCGAAGAGGAACCTCCCCCGGGCGGGGCCAAGGAGGAACCTGGTCCCGAGGGGGAATGAGCCGCCCGATGACGCTGCATTCTATCCCCGGGGACCAGGAACGCGGGGACCCACACAAACGTGTAGCGCCAGCGTCTCGCTGGCTGTCCTGCGGGCATCCTGCCAGCAGGGGGGGCGAGACGCCCCCGACGCTGCACACTCGCGGCTGGCCCATTCTCACTCACGGCCCCTTGCGTATGAAATGCAGGAACTCCGCCCGGGTAGACGCTCTTGTGCGAAAGCCCCCGAGCATCTCGCTTGTCACGACGAAGGCGTTCTGCTTCTCCACCCCCCTCATAGCCATGCAGAGATGCAGCGCCTCTATGACCACCGCCACACCCCACGGGTTGAGGTGCTCGTTCAGGCAACTGGCTATTTCGCGGGTCAGCCTTTCCTGAATCTGGAGACGCCGACTGAAAACTTCGACGATTCGCGGGAGTTTGCTCAGCCCTATTACCTTGCGCCGGGGGATGTAGGCTATGTGGCACTTACCGTAGAAAGGCAACAAGTGATGCTCGCACAAGCTGAAGAGGTCTAAGTCCCGCAGGACTATCATCTCGTCGTAATCCTGCTCGAAAATCGCCCCCGCAATGACTTCCTCGACGTTCTGGCCGTAGCCGCTGGTCAGAAATCGCAGAGATTCCTCGACTCGCTCGGGGGTCTTCAGAAGCCCTTCGCGCTTCGGGTCTTCGCCGAGCCGTGCGATGAGTTCCTCGACAAGCTGTGCTATTGTTGCTTCAGTTACGAATGTCATGGTTTCACCTTCTTTAGCTCGGGGAGGGACCTTCCTGATTGGAAATTGCCCTTTTAGACACCATCCGATGTTCCACGTGGAACATCTCACCCGCATGTCTCTTTCACAACCCTTCGTAGAGCCTTGTGACCCTTTCCTCACCTTTGGCAATCACGACGGGGCACGTGACTCTCCTCAGGATTCTCTCTTTCTCGTCGAAATGAGAGTCCCGGCGGCTCCTGTGCGGCTCAAGCTCATTTAAAACCAGCATTTCCGCATCCATCTGTTCTGTTTTTCTGTGCACCTCGACGTTGACCTCCCCGGTGAGAATCTCCGTCCGGCATTCGACGCCTTTTGCCCTTGCCAGTTGCTCGACGTACGCAAGATACCTCTTTCCATCCTGGTGGAGGTCGTACTCGTAGTCAGCCGCCTCGCTCCTCACGAAAATCTTCGCCTTGACCAGGTCAGCGAGGACCTTGGTGTCAACGATGTACAGAGCCGTCAGGGGCAGTCGCAGCGTTTTGGCCAGAAATATCGCATACTGCGCCGCGGTGATGCAGGTGTCAGAGCCGTCTATATAGACGAGGACGCCACCTTTCGCGCCGCTGCGAGCGGAACGGTTCGACATTGCGGGTTCATCCCCTTGCACTCTCAACCCTCCTCTGAATCAGGCGGTTTTTGACAAGCTTCATGGTGAAGAAAGCTTGCCGCTCCATCTCCTCCAGGGCATCCGTGATGTACTTTATTGTCTCCTCAGAATCCGGAAGGGCTATTTTCTCGAGAGCGTTGACCCTTCGGATTGTTTTCTTGACCTCCTGAGCTAAGAGCTTCAGGGAAACCTTCGTGTCCACAAGCGTTCCGAGAGCTGTCAGTGCTCCGGTGAACCTGGCGATGGCCTCGTCAGTCCAGAAGCTCGTCTCGCCAGGACTGAAGCTCGGTGACGGTCGTTCGAGCGAAATCTCCACGGCCGGGAGGATGACTCCCATGACTCGCCGGGCGGAGACGGATACCCGGCTTTTCACAGAGACCGCCGCGGCAGTCTGTTCCACTCTGTTTCTTCCCATTCGCGCGATTGACTTTCGCAGCGAGTCGAACGCGGCCGCGAGAAGACTGTCCATTTTCTCTTCGGCCGCCCTTGCCCTATCCACAAGCGCGAGGAGTTCCGTGACGAGAATCTCTTTCTTTTGCTCGAGAAGCTCGTGCCCCTCCAGCGCGAATGAATGCTCTCTTCTCAGGCGAAAGAGATTAGTTTTCGTTGGGGCGATTGCATACCTTGCCATTAGCGGTCAAATCCCTTTGTCCAAATGACGTGCCGGGGCCAGCGGCACGCGCACTGCCCTCGCAGCCGTCCGCCAGCGCGCTTAGCCGCGGTAGTACTTCTCCAGTTCCTCCTCGCTGAGTCTCGTCAGCTCGTCCTCCGGGAGGATGGATATGACCTCCCAGCCGAGGTCAAGAGTCTCTTGCATGGAGCGCTCCTCGTATTGCCCCTGCGCCAGGAAGCGGTGCTCAAACGCTTCGCCAAACTCGAGATACTTGTGGTCCAGAGGTGTAAGTTCCTCCTCGCCAATGACCGAAGCCAGTGCCCGCACGTCCTTTACGTGCGAGTAAGCCGCGAACAGCTGGCTCGATATGTGAGCGTGATCCTCTCTTGTCATTCCTTCCCCAATGCCGTCCTTCATGAGACGCGAAAGGGATGGAAGGCCCGCAATGGGCGGGTAAACACCCCTTTGGTGCAGCTCGCGTTCAAGGACAATCTGGCCTTCGGTTATGTATCCGGTGAGGTCCGGGACAGGGTGGGTTATGTCGTCGTTGGGCATTGTCAGGATGGGCATTTGTGTGATAGAGCCGGGGAGGCCTCGTATCATGCCGGCTCTTTCGTAAATGCTTGCCAGGTCGCTATATAGGTAGCCAGGATACCCTTTTCTGCTCGGTATCTCGCTTCGGGCTGTTGAGATTTCTCTCAGGGCCTCACAGTAGTTGGACATGTCAGTCAGAATGACCAGGACGTGCATGTTCTCCTCGAAAGCGAGGAACTCCGCGACGGTCAGTGCGGTCCTGGGTGTGACCAGCCTCTCGATGGGCGGGTCGTCGGCGAGGTTGAGGAAAAGGACGACGTTCTCCAGGACGCCCGACTGCCTGAAGGTTTCCATGAAGAAGCGTGCGACATCGTACTTTATCCCCATGGCCGCGAAGACCACCGCAAAACCGGTGTCCTCACCCGGGATTTTTGCCTGCCTGGCTATCTGGGCGGCGATCTCGTTGTGAGGAAGCCCGCTTCCGGAGAAAATTGGAAGCTTTTGCCCGCGAATCAGGGTGTTCATGCCATCAATCGCCGATAAGCCGGTCTGAATGAATTTTCGCGGATAATCCCTCGCGGTCGGATTGATCGGAAGACCATTCACGTCCCGCTTCTCATGTGGTATTGGCGGCGGCAAACCGTCGAGCGGGCGGCCTGCCCCGTCAAGAACCCTCCCCAACAGGTCTTTTGTAATCGGAATCTCCATCGGCTTCCCCTTGAAACGGACGCGTGTGTCCTTCAAAGAGAGACCGGAAGTCCCCTCGAAAACCTGAACGGCGGTTGTTGAGTCCGAAGTCTCAAGGATAAGGCCGTGGCGAACGTCCCCATGGGGCTGAACAATCTCCACCATCTCGTTGTATCCAGCTCCGCGGACGTTCTCTACGAATATGAGCGGGCCGGAAATCTCGGACAGCCCGATGTACTCGCGTCCCTCAAGGGCGAGCTGCGCTGGGGGTTTCTTCATAAACAGCTCCAATCTGGTCGAGAGCCCGGTCGAGCTTTTGCTGAATCTCGTCGAGGAGTTCGGGGCGGTCGTTTGGCACCACGGACTTCATTCGCAGGATGTCAGGGTAAACCTTAATACGTCTCAGGCGGACCATGGTAGCGCCTTTTTTGATGTTGTGCAACCCCTTGCGGTAAAAAGTGAGTATGATTCGGAGCATTTTGAGTTGTTTTTCGGGGACGGAGAACATGTCGAGAGGGTCAAAGGCGCTCTGCTGGAGGAAAGCATTCTTGAGGAGGGCGCAGGTTTCTAAGACAATTTTCTGGCTATCGGGGAGAACGTCCGGCCCGACAAGTTTGACGACGTGCTGAAGCCTGGCCTCCCTCTGGAGGAGGTCCATTATCTCGGTTCGCATGGACAACCAATCGCGCCCAGGCGGGACGGTTTGATGCCACCACCCTGCGACATCGGGCGTGTACTCGCTGTAGCTGTCAATCCAGCTTAGCGCCGGATAATGGCGGGCGTTCGCAAGCTGTCTGTCGAGGGCCCAAAAACAGCGAACGAACCGCTTGGTGTGTTGCGTAACCGGCTCCGAGAAATCGCCGCCGGGAGGGGATATAGAACCGATTGTTGTGACGGAACCAACTGGCCCGCCGAAAGTTCGGACGATGCCGGCGCGCTCGTAGAACTCCGCCAGCCGGGAGGGCAGGTATGCCGGAAAACCTTCATCCGCGGGCATCTCCTCCATTCTTCCGGAGAGCTCTCGCAGGGCCTCCGCCCACCGGGAAGTTGAGTCGGCCATGACGGCGACGTGGTATCCCATATCGCGGTAATATTCCGCCAAGGTCATCCCTGTGTAGATGCTGGCTTCCCTGGCAGCGACCGGCATGTTGGAGGTATTGGCGATGACGATGGACCTCTGCATCATGGACTTTTGGGAACGAGGGTCCTTCAGCCTGGGAAACTCGATAAGCATGTCGGTTATCTCGTTGCCTCTCTCGCCGCATCCGATGAAGACTACTATATCGGCATCGCACCATTTGGCAAGGGAGTGCTGGATGAGGGTCTTTCCTGTTCCGAAGCCTCCCGGTACAGCAACGGTCCCACCCCTGGCAAGGGGAAAAAGCATGTCAATGACCCGCAGCCCGGTCAGCAAGGGAGCGGATAGGCCCAGTTTTTCGTAGTACGGTCTCTGCCTGCGAACCGGCCAGCGATGGCTCAACCTAACCTCCCTCCGCTTTCCGCCTGAAACCACGGTGCCGATCACATCGTCTATGGTGTATTCGCCTTCCTGGGCAATCCATTCGAGCTTCCCTTTCACGTCAGGGGGCAACATGACGCGGTGCTCGATGATTTCCGTTTCCTGGACCGTTCCGACGATTTCTCCCGGTTTTAATTCCTGGCCCGGCGTGGTGGTGGGACGAAAGGGCCACTTTTTCGTGCGATCCAGAGGCGAGACGTGAACCCCCTTTTGAATATATTGGTTGGAAGTATCCCGTATGACCTCCAGTCTGCGTTGAACCCCGTCGAAAATGGAGCCGAGAAGCCCCGGCCCCAGCTCAACCGAAAGCGGCATGCCGGACCCCCTGACCTCTTGTCCGGGTCGCAGACCGGTAGTATCCTCGTACACCTGCGTCGTGGCCATGTCTTCATGAAGCCGGATAATCTCGCCGATGAGTCCGTAAGGACCCACTTCCACAAGCTCCGCCATCTGGGCGCCGCGCACGTTCCCTATCTCGACTACCGGCCCTACCACGCGCTTGATTGTTCCTATGACTTTGCTCTGCAAGGGAGTTGGGTCCTCTGTTGTTTTTCGGGCCGCTCCTCACAATCCATCCCGCCCGGGCGGGATGGACTTCCCCACGCGGGAACGGGCTGTTCGGCATTGTTCCGCCGTTCTGGCCTCTTCCGGCATCCCCCCGCGTGCCGCGGGGCGCGGGATCTTTCCGCTCTAACCGGAAGCGAAAACCTCCCCGGCCACGATGCTTTTCAGCTCGTCCGAAAGCCTCTCCATCCGAGCGTCGAGAGTGTTGTCGAAAAGAATTGTTTTCGAGCCAGAGTAAACGCGCACCCCGAACCCTTCGGGGGAGAGGTCCTCGGAGAGAGTCAGCTTAACTTTCTTTCCTTTCCTGTGCTCCACCAGCTCCTCTATTTCCTCAACCCGCTCAGGAGAATAGAGGGGTCGGTCTTCAATTCCTGGCCCCACGAGACACTCCTGGTCTTCCAATGCGATTATTGCCTGGACCGTCAGTTCTTTCAAGAAGTCGAGATATTGCTCGCTCTTGCGTATCTCTTTCAACCTTTCCCTGACTCGGTCCAGGACCTCCTCAACGATTTCCCCCTCCGCTCTCAAAGCCGTCCTCCTCATCTCCAGGGAAGCGTCTGCCAACCCCCTCGCTTCGATTCCCCTGGCGCGAGCCTGTGCCGCGTCCCTGATTTGCCGGGCAATGCTGTCGGCCTCTTTTTCCGCTTCCTCCCGTTTTCTGCTGGCGGACAATCGAGCTCTCCCGACGATTCTCTCTGTTTCCTCCTTCGCGTCCTTCCTTATCTGCTCGCAAAAAGCGGCGACTGACCCGGGCTCTTGGCTGCCCGGCTCGATCCGGTCCCGCCCCGCGGAATCTTGTTCACTTTCGGGAGTTTCTTTTCCAGACTCGCGCATTTTGTCAGAACCGCGTCCCTCGAATGGGCGCGCCTTCTTTAGATGCTTATTCCGATAGCTTCTCTGACAATGTCAGAAGGCGATTTCCTCGTTGGAATCGGACCGGCGCTATCCGCAATCTCCACAACAAAGGGGAGGTCGTGCTTTTCCATAAACACATCAATTTGGGGTCGAACGAGTTGTGCGATTCTCTCCGTGACGACGACAATGCTCACTTCGCTATCCTGGACGGCCTTGGTAAACAAGTCTGCCGCTTGGGAGGAATCCTTTGCGACACGTCCGCGTATGCCGGCAAAACGAAAGCCCAGGACAGTATCCTCGTCGCCTATGAGAAATATCTTTGCCATATCCTCCCTGCCTGTTTCCGTCGAGGACTGCGGAACGTTCTCGACCTCACGCAGCCCGCAAAACCGGAAGCCGCAGAATCATAATTGCAATAATTAGCCCGTAGATGGCTATTCCTTCCGCGAGTCCAACGAATATGAGGGCTCTTCCTCCCATTTCCGGTCTCTCACTTATGGTGCCGAGTGCTGCCGCACCGACATAGGCGACGGCTATGCCTGCCCCGAGGGAGCCGACGGCCGTGCAAATCGCCGCCGCCAGGAGGCCCATACCCGCGACTCTCGCTGTTTCGGGAGTCCATCCTTTCTCTGCCGCAGCCCCGGACACATCCTTGCTAACCACCTGTCCCGCTTTGACTGAAATTCCCAGCAACATCGCGCCGCACAGGACAAAAACAACGACGGCCGAAAGCATAATGGCCGACCTGTGCCATCTTGACAGTTTTCTTTTCCTCTTCATTAACGCCCCCTTCATTTGCCTGATTTGAACTGTTGCCCTCGCAGGGCCTTGCAGGATAAGTTGTCAGTGCAGAGCATCTGTCGCTCCGCGCCTTCGCGTCTCTGCGCTTCATGCTGTCTTCTTTTCAACGCAAAGGCGCAGCGACGCACAGCGGCTCCGCACCCGCCTGCGTATCTCAAAGAACTGTCCTCGGAAGCCTCATCGGAGTAAATTCCGTTGCACCTACCTGGAAGAACTTCCCGAAGAACTCGTAATATTCAAGCCTGAGAGCTTGGACGCAGACTACGAGGCCCTCAAGGGCAATCATGGCTGCGTTGCCAAGGAGGTGGACGAACATAGGGGCGAGGGTTCTGGGTAGAGGGCCTCCACCCCTCACGACATCGGCAAGGCTGAAAACGGCAGTGAAAAGTGCCGCGTGGGCCATTGCGAAAGCCGCCAGCCTCAGAAATGACATCGTGTTAGTGAAAAACATGAGAATTGTCTCGAAGGAAGCGCCGAACATTTCCCCTATGGACTTGACGGTGCGGGCAAGAACCCCGGGTTCACCAGGCCGCCCCTTCGGGGAAAGCAGCTTCTCAACGGGCCCTCTCAGGACGGTCGCCGCAAGGGGCACCGCGACCAGAAGGCCGAGCACCGTTCGGCTGGCGCCTTCACCGCCAAAGAATTGGGCTACTGCCGCCACCGCCAGCCAGTAGAACGCAAGGCCCATCAGGCCCCTCCAGTCGAACAACCCGGTTGCCCATTCCCTTCTCCTCAAAGCAGATACCGCGTTGAAGACAAGGCCGACCGTTATCATGGCCATTCCGAAAAAGAGGGCAACCATTAGAAATGCATTGATGTTCCCGAGAGGCTCGAAACCGCCGTACCGCTTGAACCGCAGAAGGCGGTAAGGGTTGAACCCGAAGACGCTTCCATAGATGAACCCGAATAGAATCCCCGACAGGCCGCACCATGTGAAGAGCTTCCCGATTCTCTTGACCCCTCCGCTGACCCTCTTCCAGTTGGAGACCAGAGCGCCGAGGAGTGCCATCGCTGCGCCCTGTCCGACGTCCCCGAACATCGCCCCGTACATCAATAAGAACGTCGGCGCGACAATCACGGTCGGGTCTGTCGAATTGTAAGCCGGGGGGCCGTAGTTAGAGACAAGCATCTCGAACGGCTCGAGAACCTTGGGGTTCTCGAAAAGAATCGGCACATCAACTCCCTCGCGGCGTTCCGAAAGGAGTTCTTCAGCGGTTTTCTCCTCGACGAGACAACGGTTTCCGCAGGCTCTTTTAAGGCTCTCGATGACTTTCTCCTTGCTGCGGAGAGGCGTCCAACCGGAAATCAGGTAAGTCCTGGCAGTCTTTCTGAACCTGCTTTTCGCCATGCGGCTTAGCTTTTGAAAAATCACCTGAGAAAGGATCGCTCGCAGTGTCGGCAGATGCTCCGCCTTGCATTTCTCAACGGCTTGCTGGGTTGTTTCAAGCTCTTGCCGTGCTATCTCGAGTCGCTCGTGAAGTTCCTCCAATATCTCCTCGGACGCCGGCGCCTTTTTTTCTGCGAGGGGCATGCGTTCCAACCCGGCTTCCTCGGTTGCCTTGCGGAGAGCGTCCCGGTCTTTCTTCAGGACGATTACCATCACGGCGGTTTTCCCCTTTTCTTCCGGGAAAGTCAGCACCACGTTCGGGACATCCCAGAGCGACCTTTTTAACAGCTCGACGCTTTTCTCCGGCAGGCGCCCGACAGCCACTTCAAGGAGAGTGTACTGGGAAGGGACGCTGACGCCCAGCTTGTCACGAAAGTCGCGTGAGGCTTGCGACATAGATTCCCGAAGGCCTGCGAGCCTGCGTGCGGCTTCATCCCTGGCGGCTACAACCGCATTGACCTGCCGCGAAATCTCCTCCAGCTTCTTGCTCGCCTCGGAGGGGTCGAACGGTTGGAGAGCCAGAAGCTCACTTACCTCCTCCGGCCCGATTCGCAGCTTTTCGGCAAGGGACCGGGCTAAGCCGTCAACCTGTGCCAGGGCACGGGAATCGTCGTCCTCCACTGGCTGCATCCCTTTTTGCTCGGCCCATGGTTCGAGATCGCTGACGCTGACGAGATGCACCAGTCCGCTTCTGATCATCTCCGTCGTGGCGCGGTCCACGTCCCGGTCCAGAACCAGCACGTTTAGATGAACCATCCTCGCAGGCCTGAACATGACTCTCTGTCCTTGCCTCTTTTCACAGGAAACCGCCTGGAAGCGAGAGTTTCCTTTCCGCCCATCACAAACCGACTACGTTTCTTTCCACTTCCTCCGGGGGGAGTTTGAGGGCTTTCGAGTTGAGTATCGTTACGATGTTTGATACTTCCATGCTCTTCAGTCTCAGGTACGCTATCGGCACTCCTATTGTGAAGGGGAAGCCCCCCAGAGCCCTTCTCACCTGCTGGACATACACTTCCCTCAGCAGCGCCTCCAGAAGGTGAAGAGCCTGGGTCTCCTCTTCCGCCGGGGGCGTCTGCCTCGCCCCGACGTATATCCCGGTAAGCAATTCCGACATCAGAGATGTCTGGTCACGCCCGGGGTACACTTCCCTCACGAAATCCTCACTGATTTGTAATCCATTGGGAATCATAAGGCCGATGATTTCCGCGAGACTGAGACTGTAATACCGCTTGAATCGCAATATCCAGTTGATGTTCAGGATGTCAATTTCGATCCCTGTTAACCTGGACGCTATTCTCCTGTCAGGCGGCGAGAGGTCCTCGATTGCCCTCCACGTCGCGGCATATAACTCCTTATCCAGTGCGACCTCCGCATAGAAAAGAGACCCTGTTTTCTTGTATTTCTCCCGGGACTCCGACAGCGGCTTCCTGTAAGGCGTATCTTCGAGGAGGACAATCACCTCCTCTATAGTTGCCGCTTTGAGAATGGACTCCACCGGAATCTCGTAGGATACACGTCCACGGTAGATGAACCCGGCCTCCTCCTTAGCATTCCACGCCCGCAGGATCACCTTGAGGTTTTCCACCTCGTATTTCCGCATGAGTTCCTCGATGAACCGCCTGATGCTTCTTTTGCAGTGAGCTGCGACCTCCCTGTGACAGGCTATCAGCCGCCAAACGAGCTCTGATTCCGCGCGCCGGATGTCAAGAGGCGTGCCCAAGTTCCCGAAGATGTCGGCATATTCCGTATGTCGAAGTGCTTCATACACTCCCTCGATGTCGGCAGCCCTCGCCATAGCCCGGCACTGTTCTGCCGTCAGCAGCTTGCCAAGCTTTGCCCTCAATCTCGCGTTCAGATATGCGTAGGTTCCGAGCGATGCCATGTTCAGTTTCCTGCACCGAGGTCGTTTCCCCGCCGCAAATAGCGCTTAGCGCACTGCCTCCACCTCCATAAAGCGTTTCAAGCACTTCTCGACGGCCGCGTCAATTTCCTTCTTCCTGGTCTCTTTGAGTTGCGTTGCCCGGCGAGCGGCCTCTTCCAGCATTTTTTTACGGCGCTCCTCCGCGGTTCTTCTGGCTTCCTCGACGATTCGGCGTGCTTCTGCCTCAGCCTGAGAGCGAGCCTTCTCGACGACAGCCCTTGCTTCTGCCTCCGTTTCCGCGAGCAAGCGAGCGGCCTCCTCTTTTGCCCTGGCAATTTCTTGCTTAGCTTCTTCTTCCGCCTTGAGAATCTCTTCGATTGCCTCTTTCAAACTTGCTTCCCCTAACTTGTGCCATCCGGTCAGGACGAATACCGCCGCCTCCCCCCGCGTGCCGCGGGGCGGGGTTTGGCCCGCCTATGCGGCCCCGCCCTGGGCGCCGCTCCCACCATAGAGAAACTTCCAGACCTCGGAAGTGATGTCCCGTGCGCTGACCCTTATCTGCTCCATCGAATCGCGGTCCCTAAGGGTGACAGTTTCGTCCTCGAGGCTCTGAAAATCAACCGTTACGCAGCAAGGGGTGCCAATCTCGTCCTGCCGGCGGTATCTTCTGCCGATGGCGCCTGCGTCATCGTAGAACGTCGTGAAACACTCCCGCAGCGTCCTCTCAATCTCCACGGCCTTTTCCACAAGCGGCGGCTTTTTCAGCAGCGGGAAAACGCCAACCTTGGTCGGGGCTATCTTACGCGAGAATCGCAGAACTGTCCTCTCCGGCTCCTCCTCGTAGGCGTCCACTAAGAGCGTCAGAAGAATCCTGTCCACTCCGGCAGACGCCTCAATCACGTGCGGAATGAAGGACTGTCCCGTTTTCTCGTCGAAGTAAGTCAGGTTCTTTCCGCTCAACTTAATGTGCTGAGAGAGGTCGAAATCCTGCCTATCGGCTATTCCTTCGAGCTCCTGCCACCCGAACGGGAAATTGTATTCGATGTCCACGCACTTCTTCGCGTAATGAGCCAGCTCCTCTGGGCGGTGCTCGCGGACCCTCAGGTTTTGCTCCTTGATCCCGATGTCCGTGTACCACTTCATCCTCTCGTTCACCCAGTAGTCGAACCACTCCTTGTTCCCGTTGGGCGCGATGAAGAACTCCAGCTCCATCTGCTCGAATTCCCGCGACCGGAAGGTGAAGTTGCGGGGATTTATCTCGTTGCGGAACGCCTTACCGACCTGGGCGATGCCGAAAGGAATCTTCTGGCGCGAATCGTTCAGCACGTTGGCAAATTGGACGAAAATTCCCTGCGCTGTCTCCGGTCGAAGGTAGATTGTCGAGGCTCGGTTCTCCACTGCCCCTAAGAAGGTCTTGAACATCAACTCGAATGAGCGAGGCTCGGTCAGCTCTCCGCCGCATTCGGGGCACTTATTCCCCTCCGCTTCATCGGCCCGAAACCTCTTCTTGCACGACTTGCAGTCAACCATCGGGTCGTAGAAGCTGTCCACGTGCCCGGAAGCCTTCCACACGTCGGGGTGCATCAGGATGCTTGCATCCATCCCCACCACATTCGGCCGCGAGTGAACCACATTCTTCCACCAGAGCTCCTTGACATTCCTCTTCACCTCGACACCGAGAGGACCGTAGTCCCAGCAGCCATTTATCCCCCCATATATCTCGCTGCTGGGATATATGAACCCACGCCTCTTGCACAAAGAAACAAGCTTTCTCATCTCCATGGTCGCTCAGTTCCAGAAATTGTCCGTTAGCCCGCCATGAGGGCAAGCAAAACCCCCCGGAACAACCGGGGGCCTCAATCAACTCCGTCCGACGCCTTCATTTTTCTAATTTACCAGACGACATGCCCCTGTGTCAATGGTTTGGCCTCGTCCGTCGAGCCTCCCTGCGTCGCCCGCGGACAATGCCGCTTCACGTTGCTTGCCGTGTGTGCTACCATGATTCAAGGCAACACCGCTTAAGCGGGGTGAAGACATCACCGATGAGGCTGGAAAAGCGGACACTCCGCAAAAGGCGAAAAAAGCAGGCACCACATGGAAGAGGGAGCTCCAATGGCTGACATGCTCGAGACGATGTTCGACTTGCAGAAGAGGCTCAATAAAAGGGTCGGCGTGGACACCGACTCGATGAACGACGACGAAAGGGCAAAGTGGATTTTGAACTATGCCCGAGCCTTGGGGCAGGAGCTTGCAGAATTAGTTGACAGCGTCCCATGGAAATGGTGGGCTCAATACCAAGCGTTCGACAAGCACAACGCCAAGGTGGAAATCATTGACATGTTCCACTTCCTGATGTCTCTCGCCCTGACGCTTGGCCTCTCCGCAAAAGACGTTTACGAATCCTACCTCCGCAAAAACCGGGTCAACCTCGACCGCCAGGAGCAGGGCTACCTGTTCAAAGACGAATCAGATAACGTGGAGGTCTGAACCCGGCGCGCCCGGGGCCTGCGAAGCGCGACTACGGCGTGCTGGCACCTCCTAACTCCGCGATTTTCGCCTCGATGCGGGAGATGTGCTCGCCCTGGAGCGAGTCTTCGATGTCATCGTGTTTCAGGAAGTACAGGGCTTCGTAATAGTGGTCAAGGGCCTTCTTACGCTGCCCCTTGAATTCGGCCTTTCTTGCCTCTTCGAGGTGACCGTCAAGTTGCGCCTGATGAACCACGGCCGCTACCGTCTTTTCCAGAGCGTCCAGCAGGTCTGGACGGCTCGCCTTCAGCTTCCACTCTCTGATCCTGAGAAGCACCTTTGAAAGGAAGGTCAGCTTTGCCCTAATGCTGGTAGCGACTTGGGCCTTCGCCTGCGCCTCCGAGGCCTCGCGCTCCAGCCCCGCAAGAATCAGCTCGTCCCTCTGGGCCCCAAGGTCCCGCAGAAGGTAAGATGGCGGCGGTTGAATGGTGTTAATTCCACGCTTGTCGTATTCGGTCAGCGTCTGTGCAAGGTCGATGACAAGATCGCACCTCGAAAGTTGGGTCTCCAGCTTCCTGGATCCCTTGATAATCTTCAACGACTCGTTGATTATTTGGCCCTTCCGCACCACGTCGCGCACAATAGTGGGCCCGCAGTTGCGGCAGAGGCCTTCTCTGCTGAGGGAAAGGAACCAACCGGAGCGCCCGCAGTATTTGCATTGTGCCATCTCCGTACCCTCCTCCTGTGAGGCGGAGCAGTACGTAATCCTGCTCTCATTGCCCGCGCCAGCGTGCTTTCACTGGGCATTCCTAACTTGCTTCCTGGACAATTTGATGTATTCAAGAAGGCTGGAGCCTTGCAACTCCGCCTCCTTGGCCAGAATCTTCCTGGCAATGTGAACCTGTTGCAAAGCAGGGTCGTCCGGAAACTCCTTTCGCACAGCAGCGGCGATCTCCTTAACATCCGTCTCCGTCAGCGTCCTCATGCGCTCCCCTCCTATAGCAATTCCGCAGGTGTCATAATCTCTATTTGGGTCCGGTTGTCCTGGGCGTTCACCATCCTTACAATCTCTCTCGTTTTCCTCCTCACGATGTGTCGAAAGTTCCAACTCAATAGGGAGCTCACCTCGTTTGCGACAGCGACGGCGATGTGGTAGGCATCTTCACGATAGCCCGCCGGAACCGCACCATGGCGAACGTACTCGCTGGCTATCCCTTCCACGTCATCCGTCAACGGGAGCACCGAAAAACCCGCGACCGCTTGTGTCATCTTACTTTTGAGGTCCCCATCCGGGATACGTTCAATCTCAGCAACTGTAATTTCGGAGATGAGAATCTCAAAGTTCTTCATCTGGTTGAAAAAGGCTTCCGTAAGAGATTTCCTCTCGGGATTGCTGTCATCAAACAGTGCTGAAATCACCGAAGTGTCCAGATATACTCTCATTTTCTTGCCATCTTGATGCCCCTGTCGTGCGATATGAACGCTGGGTCAGGGGCGCGCCGATTCGAAGCGCCCACCCCTGACGAAGGGGCGTCACTGCGATTATGCCTTTATTCTGCTGCCGCGCGCGACTGCGGTTAGTATCTCAACCATCGGCATCTCAGGAGACCTCGGATTCGGCGTTACTCTTCTTGTGCTTGGCTCGATGACCAGGTCGAGCCGCTCCATTACGATCTGTCCAATCAGCGGCTGCGCCCCTTCGGCCTCCGCCGGGACATCGAAGTTGCCTGTTCGTCCCTGAAGTTGCAGTGTTACCACGCCGAATATCTCCTTCGTTTCTACGCTGTTATTCGCGTACCTTACCCTTACCTCGTCAACCTTCGGCAATCCAAGCCGCTCAACAACGTTCTTCGGAAGGACTAACATCGTCGCGCCAGCATCAACGACGGCGTCCACCTCGGCGGACTTTGTCGGGTCGACGAGGTTTGTCAACCTAACTTTCTCAACTATTTTCCCCATATGTTCACGTCCGCCTCATGTCCCGGCTGTCTTCCCGGTCATATCAAACATCTCGTCGAGCCTTCCCGCAATCCGCTATAGCGCCGAGCCACGGCATAACGTTCACCGCCACTCGCATCAAACTTCCTCTTGAGCGCGGGAGCGCCTTCCTACGGCCTCCTCAGTCGGGGCGGGCGGATTTGAACCGCCGACCCCCTGGAGATTCGCCGGTGGCATATTGGTCGCCGCCCGGAGTCCAACCTACTGGTTCTTGAGCGAGACGGTGGAAAGCGGCAGCGCCTCTGCCTCCAGGCGCGACAGGTTGACGACCTGGCTGGCGTGGTCTATGTCAATTCCGACGAGCCGCCCCTCCGCATCAAAGTCAAGCACGACGCCAGGCACGACCTCCTCCGAGTCCGCAACCGCTCTCTCCGCAAGATCAATGTACAACGAATCTGTCTCAGGGTAGTAGTGGAACTTCACTTTTCGACCTCCTTGAAATGCCGATCAGGAAAGGCGTTGTGGACGGTTTCCCCGTCCTGCAATGTAACGACGCGAAGGTACCTCCCCAGTTCCCGGACAAACGTCCAGTAGCGAACGCGACCGTCGGGCTGCACCTGTCGAGACACTGGTTCCGTTATCGCGCGCTCGACCCATTCGCGGCGGATGTAAGCACGCTTACGAATCACCCGTTCTTCAAAGTAACGAGTTGTTTTCATTGTGTCATGTGGTCGGGACGGGCGGATTTGAACCGCCGACCCCCTAATCCTAAGCCAAATGTGCAGGCCCGACGGGGCCTTTTTCCGACCGGAACAATCACGACGAACAAGAAGCAGCCCCTCGCCACGGCGTCATATTTTAGCCCACAGTATCTCAACCATCGGCATCTCAGGGGACCTCGGATTCGGCGTTACTCTTCTTGTGCTTGGCTCGATAACCAGGTCCAACCGCTCCAACACGATTTGCCCGATCAACGCCTGCGCCCCTTCGGCCTCCGCCGGCACATCGAAATTCCCTGACCGTCCATGCAGTTCCAGTGTTACTACACCGAACATCTGTTTGGTTTCTACGTTGTTATTCGCGTATCTCACCTTGACTTCCTCGACCTTCCGTAATCCCAGTCGCTCAACAATGTGTCTCGGAAGGACTAACATCGTGGCGCCGGTATCAACCACCGCCTCTATCTCAAGAGACTTTGACGGATCCAGTAGGTTCGTAACCTTCACTTTCTCAGCAACCTTTCCCACGGCGAAACCTCTCCTCTATTAGCTCACACCCCGGCGGCTCGGGGATACCTGCCGGTACTTCCTTCCCCAGCGGGGCCTGCCACTTTGGTGGGGGCACGGGAATTTCAACCGCTGAGCGCTGGTCCCAACCCGTGTACGATAGTCGCACTGGTGTACTGCCCTGGCGGGCCAAGACTGGGCGCGCCGATCGCCCCAAAAGGGCCGTTGGCAGCACTTCGTCTTGGCCACTCACCTCAGACGCCGCCCCTCACGCCGAATGCCTTCCTGTCTCACCACGGCTGTCTGTCTGGGACTCACGCTGGGGCGGCGAGCCGGGCCCCTGCGCCCTGCCGCCGAGGACGCTCCGTAACGTTTTGGCCACCTCCTCGTCCTGCTCCCGGTACCGCGGCAACTTAGCGCTGTCAATTCCCAACGCCAAAACCGGGTCGTTGCGGAGCACCGCCCGCGCCAGCTTCACGAGGGCGTTCCCGGCTTCCCTCGCATCCGCACCCAGGTGCTCGTCGGCGAGGAAGGCCTCAAAATCGTGGATTTCCTCCCAGCACCCCCTGCACGCGGCGACATAGCTCTGACCCTGGTCCGCAGAGCCGACTCTATCTATGCGGTCGAGTTTTTCTCGGAGCCCCTGGCGCGCCCTATCCATTGCATCGAGCGACTTCCAACGGCGCGCCTGGGCGTCGCGCCTGCGCCAGCATACAAGGCAAATGAGCGTCAGGAGCCCAAGCAGGGCCGCCAAGGCCCCACCCACCGCCCCTACCGTGCTCCAGTCATCCGAACTCATGGCGCCGCCTCCTTTCTCACCGCGGCCGCGCTGGGGGCTTCGGCCTCCTCCGGTCCAGCCACGGGTCCTTGACGGTGCCACCGACGGTGGGTGCACCGTTTTTGGATTGGGTCATTTCGACCTCTCGCCATCATGCTGCCTTCTACAGGATTTGACACATAGCGCTCTGCGCCGCGGTCAACCATTGGTAAATTTGGTCGGGGCGGGCGTGTTTGAACCGCCGACCCGACCTGCTCCCACCGCGCGTGCGCACTGGGGTGGAGGCTCTGCTTACCAGTAGTACCTCGGTCCCGGGCCCGGCCGAGTGGTGCCCAGAAGCTGCGCGACCGGCCCCTCCTGCTCCCGGCCCTGCAGGTCCACGACGGTGGCTGTTTCCACCATCGCGTAAGCCGCCGGAGCTATCAGCACGTAGTCCCTCGTGCCACGCCGTACGTAGCGCACGCCTCGCAGGAACCCGCGGGGCGTGTTGCTCGTTCTCCAGATGAAGCCGGCTCGGGCGCCCCGTACGAAGTCCAAGCCTTGACGCGCGAAAAGCGCTGGGACCCCAGTCCCGTCCGGCCCGAAAAGGGTCACCTGGAAGCGGTTTTCGGCCAGCTGCCTGATGCGCGAGCGGCCCGTCCACGTGAGGTAGACCACCCTCCCTCGGAGGTCTACTGAGCGACCCCAGAGCCCCGAAGGCTTCAGCGGCCCCCCCGGCCCAAGAGAAGCGTCGAGATCCTCCAAGCCGGCAGGGCCGGGCCCATGTGGGGCAACCTCCTCCTGGTCCATAACCAGCCGCATCTCGTGGCGCTCCGGTGGCCTCACCGGGCGGGTCGCGGCCGGCGGCGACGCAGGCCTGGGTACGTCTGAAGCCCACCGCTCGGCCGAGACGCCCCAGCACTGCCGGAAACAGAAAACAACCACCGCGCTCGCTGCGACAAGTTGCCAACGTCGGTTCATTTTCCCACCTCCGTCTATCGCTCGGTTCAGTTGGTCAACCAGGAATCTGTAGCCCTTAGTAAAGGTCTCGGTCAGTCCGAGGAGGCAATCGGCGAAGTTCACAGATTTCTGATAGACCTCAAGGTGTTCGAACATGAAGGTCATAAGTATAATCCTGAGCAAATGAACAGGAGATCAGGAGACCGCCGGCAGGTAATGTATAAAAAGTCGCGCAGGCCAATTGATTTCCGATTCGCCTGCTCAACTGCTCTTATCCTCTCCTGCTCTATTTCTGGCCTCTGTCCGGGCAGAAATCGGGGCGGGCGGATTTGAACCGCCGACCCCCTGGTCCCAAGCCAGGTGCGCTAACCGGGCTGCGCTACGCCCCGTTCTTCCCTGCATCCCGTATACAGTATACTCGATACGGCCCCCCGCCAGTCAACGATTTTCTCGCTGTCGTTGCGACTATCGCACCCCTTCAATGCTCTGATGGTTTGCCCGCGGCGTTTTTCCTTAACGCACTGGAATGGAACCGCCGAGGTCGCAGAGATCGCAGAGGGAAAGGTCTGCGGTCGGATTCTTTCTCGGCGATCTCGGCGTTGTCTGCCGTGAGTTCCTCTCGGGAGCAAGCGCTACGCCAATGCATAGCGATTAACTGTTTTCTCTTCAGCGCAAAGGCACGCAGTCGTAGACGCTTTCGCCTTCCCCCTCGCCCTCGATGGAGCGGTCATGGCTGATCTCGTGCTCCCTGCATTAGTAGAGGATCGTCGTGTTCGGCAGCGACTTCCTCAGCCTTTCAGCGCCGGCGTCGGTGACCTCTGTGTTCCACAGGTCGAGCTCCCGGAGCCCCTTCAATTCCTTCAGGTGAACCAGACCGGCGTCCGTGACCTGCGTCCCGAGCAGGCCGAGCGTCTTCAAGCCCTTCAGTTCCTTCACGTGAACAAGACCAGGGCCCCTGACCTTCGTGCCCCAGAGCTCCAGCGTCTCCAGCCCCTTCAATTCCTTGAGGTGAACCAGACCAGCATCCGTGACCTGCGTCCGCCGCAGGTCGAGGGTCTGCAATCCTGTCAGCTCCTCGAAGCCGGCAAGGTCGGCGTCCGATGCGGAACAAGGAAGCCTCAGCCCCGGAATCCGCCGGAGCTTGACTTCCTCCCGGACCTTTTGCATGTCGGCGCCCGCGAGGGGTTCGACCGCCCACCACTCGCACTCCGGTATTGCCAGCGGCTCCTCAGCCGGCGTTTCGCCGACCCTTCTGGGACCCTTACCCTCGACCCAAGCCCACACGCGAAAAGGCAGCTTGGAATTGAACGTGCGAGCTGGCTTGCCCCGCGCGGCGCTTTCGTCTCCGGCGGAACCTCTCGCAGCACCTGGGCTGCGGAGTGTCCCGAGCAAAGGCACAAGCGCCAGCGCCACAGAACTCATTACGACCTGTCTTTTCATGTCACCCTCCTTCCCGTTTTGGGGCTGCGGAAGCTCCGAGCTTCCCGGCGCCTTACTGGAGACCCGCAGCCTCCGGTTATGCTTGCGCACCCGCAATTGTACTCCCTCCAGCGCACGAAAGCGATGGGATTCGGCTGACACCGTCTTGAGGGGGAAGGTATAGCTCGCGGGAGCTCCGACTCCGCGCCCTTGCGCCCCCGTGTTCTGCCTGGCCGCGGGCAGCCTGCGGTCGTAAGAATTCGCCTGCACGCGTGCCTCGGGGACATGCCACCCCCTTTGAAAAATCAGGTAGGCGTTTCCCGCCGGGTGCGCCTGCATTTCGGGGTCGCGCATCTCGGGTCTGTAGGACGGTCTCAAACCCCGGTTGCAGGCTGGGGCATGCTGCAGTGTGACGGTCCCACGGCTTCGGGTTCGTACCGCCGGCATCTCCTCCCGCCGGAGGCGTGCCGTTGCACAGTTCACCCCAGAAATCCTCTTCGCGCCGTTAACCCGTCCAAAAACTCTCATGCCGCTCCCCGTATCGCCCGACAAATCAATCCCTTGACAAACTTCACCATTCTACCCTGATGTCCGTTCCCCCGGGAACGTTCTCGTAAACCAGAAGCAGTGTTTGTGACGCCGCATCCCATTCTCTTGTGGCGGGCTGCACCGGTTTGCCGAAAGAGACCTTTCTTGGCTCTCGCGGCAAAAGAATCCTCGTTGCGGCCGTCGTCCCGGACGGGCCTCTGGAATTGAACCGGACGGATCTCGCGGCCACTCTCTCCTCACGAATGCGCGACGCGGAGGCGAGAACCCTCACTTTCACTCCAGACTTTCTGACGAGGTGAATATCGTACAGCAGTCCCCTTTCTCCGGGCTTGAGCCGAATTTCGGTTTTCAGAGCCAGCCTTGCGTCCAGGATGTCCACGAAATTCCCGGAGACGACGTACGGCTCGTCAGACACTGATTCGTCCAGCACGGCAATGATGTGGTAAGGTCCCCGTACCATGTGCAGATAATTCTGCTCCTTCCATTTCACAGTGGTGCCGCCTTCCCTACTTCCCGGGAGTCGCTCGAAAGCCTTTCTCACCGAGGAGACGAATTGATCCGCCGCCTCCTTGCTCTGAGCGAACATCGTGGGATGGATGCTTTCGTAAAACAGGCAGCCCCTGCCAACCGGATGGCATCCCGGCTGAAGCGCTCTCGGCAGGCCGAGCGATTCGAAGAAGTGCTCGGCTGGCGAAGCGTACTCCATCGGCCCGGTGTTCCACCATTCGCGAACGGCGTGGTATGGGTCAGCTCCATTGCCAAAGTACATCAGCACATGGCCCTCGTTCACCCACCTCCCCAGAGCGCTGTGAAATTCTTTTTTCAGCGGCTTCATGTACTCGTACGATAAAATGAGCACTTTGTACGGATCGAGGTAGCCGGGGCGAAGAAGGTTCTCCATGTGAACCGGGCAAACGGGCATTCCCCGCTTGAGGAGCGGCAGCGTCAGTCCGAAGAAGCCATCCGTTGAAGTGGGGTGCGGCTCACCCCTTTGAAACATCATCGTATCGGAAACGAGAACGCCTATCCCTTTCGTCCCCGAATGGAACGTGACCCTCTCCTGAGCCATATCGTTCAGGGTGTTGATGACTGTGAGAATCTCCGTTGCGTAATCGGCAGGGATGCTCTCCGCGCCGGTCGTGCTGAGGTCGGCTTTTCGGTATCTTCCCGGGAAAATGCGGCTCGGCCAAGGCATGACCTCGAAGCCCCAGGCTTCCGGGAAAAAGAGGGATGCGATGACAGTGCATTCGTAGTTTCGGCGGTAATCTTCCCAGGTGCGGTTCGGGTTGTCCTCGACAGGGTCGGCCAGAAACCACACCTTCCTTCCTGTGCCCTTAATCATGCTGGTCATCTGCCCGTACTCGAGGAAAGCCGTCTCGAACGTCCGTTCTTTCCTGACACCTGCATAGAGATTCGGCGTCCGGGCAGTCCCGGTCCAGACCTGGGCGATGTAGCCATCCAGCCCGGGGATGTCCATGAGATGCGATTCAGGGCTGACAATTCCCCAACTCCAGTAGTTGACCATCGAATGCGTCGGAACGTAGCACTCGACTTGCCTCCCCTTGGATCTCGAATACTCTTTGATGAACCTGATGACATCCTTCAGGCAGCGGAAGTACAGCTCGTACTTCAGCCTCGAGGCCCGATATTGGGCGTCAACGGAATAGTCGGGCGGCTGCCACGCTTCGCCGTACAACCTGTGCCACTCTTCCTTGAATGCCGCAGACCATCCGGACTGAACCCAGAACTCCGGCTCCTCCAGATGAATTGCCTCCACACCGAGGTCTATGGCCGTTCGCATCTTTGTCTTGAGGAAAGCGGCGTAGGACTCCGTCGGGACATTGTAGCCAACCGTCGTTGAGCCGCCGTGCCACATCTTGCTCCCGTCCTTCCGCTCCTGAATCTCGTCGTAATGCTTCTTGCCGTCGTACCTTCCATCGAAATATTCCTCGTACGATCCCCATGCGATTCCGGTCATCAAATGAATCGAGTAACCGGCATCTCGCCACCCCTTTATTCGCTGGGGCAAACTCTCATTCACCCCGTAAACGATGGCAATGTCGGAGGCTATGTCCAGCCTGTCATCGTAGCGAGAGGCGGTCTGGAAGCAGGTTCGGTGCCCCGCCGGCACGACCGAGGGGAGAGCGACCCATGTAAGGAGAAACACGTTCGGGAGAGAGATCAGATGTCGCTTGTTCATTTTTCGAGCCTCCGTGAAAAAGCAGCCGGTCAGAACCGAGTGAAGCAGTGATTGACCCGACAAGGAGGATTATGCGTTGAGGCCCTACGGTTGGTCAAAGATGATTAGCGCACAGCTCTGATCAACGAAGAATGTTACCGGAGGGGTGCGGCTGCGTTTCAGTAGCATGTGCGAACCCTACACCGGAGCATCTTATCAGGCTGGGCGAGCGAGCGCACTCCACCCCTGCCCGGACCGAGATAAGGTAGCTGGTGTCATGCCCGCTACAAAGAGAGTGTCGCCCCCTGCGGTGGCTCGGGTTTGGTTGGTGTCAGGCCCCTATCCACGGGCTTACGCCCGAGGCAACAGGAGTGTCGCCCCTATCGGGGCTCGGGAAAACAAACCGTCCCCACCGCGCGGGTGTGGCTGCCAATCGGGGGCAGATTCCGAAGCTCGACGGGGGCTGGCCTGAAACCAGTGCCTCCGGTGGCACGGGCGTCTCGCCCGTGGTTAGCGTCGTCAGGGCTGACATGGGCAAGATGTCCATGCCACCAAAATACAGCCACGCCCGCTCAGCAAAAACCCCACGCCACGGCGCGCCAAGGAGACGCTGGCACCGCACGCCGGGGGCATACACTGCCCCCGGGAGGACGGGCTTTCCGGCGAAGCCACGCCCCGCGGGGGATGACAGAAAGTAGCCACCGGCGTCAGCCGGTGGAACCAAAAGCCCAAATTCGATCAAGCCCCCGCAGGGGGCGATACAAAATGGCCAATACCTGGTCGAACACCCTCCTGCACATAACCCTGGCACAAAAGCGGGTTTCGCAGTTGAATCGCCTGGTCGGGAACAGCGCATTCATGGCCGGAGTGCACCACTCAAGGGTAGCCATACCCTGCCGGAGGCTGCGTTTGACAGTTTCCGGAGAACCGCGTAACATTCGTTAAGGCTTAACGGAGAACTGTGTCGAAAACAGCTCAGGGAAACGTTAGCAAGCAATGGAGAGAAGCGATGAAAGAGATGGCAATCAGAGTTTGGATGCTGCTTTCCGCAATCGGTCTGGTTTTGGGCTGGTGCCCCGGCGCCGCCAAGGCAGAGGAGTTCGGGCATCTGCTGCGGGAGTATCCACAGGGATATATCTGGTGGGCGGAGGGGACGTACAAGGTCTTCCGCGAGACGCCAGTGCCGGAGGAAAAAGGCGAGGCAGTCAAAATCAGCGCTGCCCGAAACGAGTACGAGCCGTTTCAGTTGGTCTTGAGGCCGACGGAGGAAGTCCCGGAGGTCAATTTCGTTGAGGTGAGCGACTTCAAGAGTGAGGCAGGAGACATCATCCCCGCGAAGAATGTCGAAGTGAACCTGGTTGAGTACGTCGAGGTTGAGAAGCCAACTGACCGGCTCGGACACGTGGGGATGTATCCGGACCCACTGCCTCCATTTAAGGAAAACCTTGTCCTGAAGCCGGGGCAGAATCAGCCTATATGGTTCACAGTATATGTGCCGCCGGAAGCCGCCACAGGTCTCTATCGGGGGGGAATCACTCTGACGGTTGGCGGCTGGCCGTTAGAGGAGATACCGGTTTTGCTGGAGGTCTACGATTTCACGCTCCCGAAGGAGACGCATACTGAGACTGCTTACGGCGTCTCCCTTAACGCGAGCTACCACGGTCTGAAAACCGAAGAGGACATGGAGAAGACCTACGACCTCTACATGCAGAACTGCGCCAGGCACAGGATTTCCCCCTATTCGCCGATGCAGTTTCATCGAATCAAGTGTCGGATAGAGCCGGGCGACGCTCCCATCAGGGAGAGGGTCAAGCTCGATTTCAGCGATTTCGACAAGGCCGCCCACAGATACATGGATGAGTTCGCTTTCACCGCCTTCAATTTCGCCTCGATAGTCTCCGGAATAGACCTTTCCCCGCGCTGGGAGAGCGAGGAGGAGAAGAAGCTCAAGGCCGAGGTCATCCGGATGGTCTGCGGCCATCTGGCGGAGAAAGGGTGGCTGAAGAAGGCCTACGACTACTGGATAGATGAGCCGCCGCCGGACAAGTACGCGGAAGTGATGAAGGCGATGTTGTTCTTGAAGGAGACCGAGCCGCGGCTGAGGCGGCTTTTGACCTTCTGCCACGACAAGGCGCCTCTTCCGTTTTTCTATGGCGGCGTGAACCTTTGGGTGCCGGTGCTTAGCCTTTTCCATCCGGAACGTGCCAGGGAAAGGCAGAGTCTCGGGGAATCGGTCTGGTGGTACGTCTGCTGCGGGCCGCACGCTCCCTACCCGAACAACTTCATTGACCACCCTGCCATCAACCACCGGATAAGGTTCTGGATGATTCAGAAGTATGGGGTCAAGGGCAGCCTCTACTGGTCGGTGACCTACTGGAAGCAGAATCCATGGAAGACCGCTATGTCCTATTCGCCCGAGGGAGGGACGTGGGGGAACGGCGACGGGAGGCTCCTCTATCCGCCGACCAGAGAAAAGCCCGAAAAGCCCATCGTTTGCGGGCCGATTAACTCCATTCGCTTCGAGATGGTTCGTGAAGGGCTGGAAGATAGAGAATATTTCTGGCTTCTGTCGCAGGTGATAGAGAAATTGAGAAAGAAAGACGAACAGTCTCTCGCCGAAGCCGTCGCCCAGGGGGAAGAAGCCCTCGGCTTGGTGGATAAGCTTGTCCGAAGCTTGACAGATTATGAGACGGACCCCAAAAAGCTCTACGAAGCAAGGGCACAGATCGCCCGAACGATCACCCGATTGCAGAAGAGGCTCGATGCAGCGGGACGTTGAGCGGACAGCTTTCTCCTTACCCGCGCGACCCCAAAAAAAAGTTGTTTTGTCTTGGAGAAGGGTATATATTCTCCCTGAAACATGAGTCAACGGCTGCGGCGAGTAAGGATTTTTGCTTTGATTTTTGCGGACAAAAAATGCTTGCATTGGCAGCGGGGGGGTGTTATATTGCCCTTCACATTGATTGAAAAAGGCGCCTATTAGCCTGCTTCGGTTTGAGGCCGAAGAAGGATTCTTTTAACGGGGGTGGAAGTCCCCCGACCACAATTTAGGTTGGGCGAAAGGAGGTGACAAAGAATGAGGAAGTGGCTGGTATTAGTCCTGTTAGGAGCCTTCCTGGCGACGATTACCGTTGGCTGCAAGAAGAAGGAGGAACCGAAGGAAGAAGGGGCAGCTCCGGAAGAGACGACGAAGTAGCTTTAGGTGGAGAGAATAAAGTTTCCTGACACGGACTAAACAATAGAAAGCAGAGCAGGGGAAGGTCCCCTTAATGCGACAGAAGGCCCCTGGCGAAGGGGCCTTTTTATGCGCGCCGGAGTTCCGCGCTACGGGAGTCCACTTCAGGAGAGCATAGCCGGAGGCGGTTTGAGAGGAATCAATGGCCGCTGGCTATGGGGGTTTCAGGATAGCCCTTCAGGCTGAACATCACCCAGAACTGATTCTCGTCCTCTCTGCGGCGGAAGCAGAGAGAAGAGTGCCAATCGTGGAAGTCGCGCCATAGCGCAACCTCCACTTCCTCCAGGTCGCCTCGCTCGAACTCGTATCTCCCGTAGACCTTCACCGCCCAATTGGAGTTGACGCGGTAGTAAAATTCCGATGAGAGCAGGTCGCTTTCGTTGGGTAGGTAGCGATGCTCGATGTTTGCGGCCCACTTGTCCTGATGGTAAACGGTGAAGCGAGTGTTAAATTCTTCCATCGTCTCCTCGTAGGGGTCACACGTCGCGGCCACTTCCAGCTTGAAGCTCTCGCAGGGCCACAGTTCCAGGTCGAAGAAGATGTCGGAGAAGCTATTGCCTTCGGGGTTTCCCGTGGGGAAACAGTAAGTGTAGAGGTTGAGGTCTATGAAGTCCCAGGTTCGGTTTTTCCTCTTTGTCTGGAGCTTATTTCTCACCCCGAGCCTGACCTGGTTCATGTAATCCACGGTGTCCACTTTGTCGAACTGGAAGATGTCCCCAGGATCAACGTTCGGGTCGGGAGCGAACGCGTAGGTCACTGAAGGCTCGATGACGTGCCGCAATCGGTCAATTCCAAGCCTGCGGTTCTCGACATCCCACGTCCGGAAAATCTTCGTGAAGAACTCAAGTTCGGTTCCGGCTGCCCTGCGCAAGAGGTTATCTTCGTCGGTCCCCCGGGAAAAGTAAGTCCCGCGAAGCCAGAGGCGGGGAACCATTACCAGCCATCCGAAGTACTTCCTGGGCAATGAGAAACAGTGGTAGGAATCGAAGCGGAGCGTGTCCTGCGGCTCATGGGTCGCTTCAGAATCCTCTGCGAACTTTTGCCTCAGGTCAGCGATGCTATTGATACTGCGGTAGTAGATGGGGGAACCCGGGATTCTCTGATTGCGGAAATCCATCGAGAGCTCGGGGAGACGCTCGGTGACATTGAAGAAGTCGTTGAGGCGCTTTCGGACGAAGAGGCTGAGAGTGTAGCGGGGGTGATACTTGGTGATGCTGATGAAGTTCTGCGGCTGCACTTCCTCCTCGTATTTATCGCGGAAGAAATCTTCCAGGAAATCGGAGTCGCTGAGTTTATTGACTTCGATGATGGCAGAAGTGTCGGCGCCGAGGTCCTGGGTTTGGGAGTAATGGAAACGGTATCGCTGGTCGTGCTCTATGTTTCCATTGGGGAGTTGGCGGTGCCGGTCGTCAGCGTAGTAGCCTTCCAGAAGCCCTTTGCCACCCTTCGTGCGGAACTCCGCGTCAACTCCGGCGGCAAATCCCTTTTTCTCCCGGTAGTCGAGACGGAAGCTGCTTTTGACTCCCTTGATGACGGCGTTGTAGGCGGTTAGGAGATATGCGCCCCAATCGGACCTGCGCCCGGGGGAAATGCCGATGGGGAAACGCCCATCCTCGAGGTGATGGGTGTACCGCGGGATATAAAAGAGGGGGAGCTTGCCGACGTATAGAACCGCTCCTTTCGCCACGACCTTCTCGTCGAGATAGAGAAGTATTTCCTTGGCCTGAATTTTCCAGTGCGGTTTGAGGTAGTCGCAGGTGGTGACGTAGCCGTTGTCAATCTTGTAGAGCTTCGGTGAAAGGCGGGTGATTTTCTCGCCCCAGCCGTACCAGGGATGCATGGCGCTGGAGGCGAGGCGGGTGGTCCCCACCCCGGTGTTGACGTCGTAAGTCATTCCATCGCCGCATATGAATTGCTTTCCCCTGCGAAACAGAACCTTCCCCTCCGCCTCGACGATGCCCTTTTCTTTCCAGAATGTGATTTTGTCGGCGGTGAGGGAGGCGTCGCCGTAGGTCATCCTGACGTGCCCTTCAAAGGAGAGGACTTTTCCCGCTTCCCGACGTGTGAACTGGTCCGCCTCGAATGTTGGGAAGACTTCTTCCTGGGTCTGTTCTGCACAGGAAAGCCGAGGGCAAAGAAGCATCGAAAAGACGAACGAGAAATAGCAAAGGGCTTTCCTGCTATCGTTCAACCGCGGTCTCTTTCTTGAGGTACTCGATGGTCTCGGAGAGGATTTCTTCGATTCCGTATTTTGGTGTGAAGCCGACTGCCGCTTTCAGCTTGGAGGCGTCGGGGACCCTGTATCGCATGTCCTCGAAGCCCTCGCTGTAGGCCTCGTCGTATGGAATGAAGTGGATGGGGGAAGTGCTTCCAGTGAGGCGCTTAACTTTTTCGGCGAGTTCCAGGATGGTGACTTTTTCGCCGGAGCCGATGTTGAACGCCTGTCCGAGGCAAGAAGGTTCTTCCATGAGGCGAATGCAGGCCTCAACGGCATCGCGGATGTCCAGGAAGCTCCTTGTCTGCTGTCCGTCGCCATAAACGGGAATCGGTTCGCCCTTGAGAGCCGCCGTTACGAACCGCGGGACAACCATGCCGTAGCGCCCGACCTGGCGCGGGCCGCATACGTTGAACAGCCGCCCCACGACTACCGGCAATCCCTTCTCCCGAAAGTAAGCGAAAGCTAACAGCTCATCGAGAGCCTTCGTGTCGGAATAACCCCAGCGGCTTATTGTCGTCGGGCCGAGGACCCTGTCGTCTTCTTCTTTGAACCGCTCCTTTTCGCTTTTCCCGTAAATCTCGGAGGAGGATGCCACAAAGACTTTCTTGGCGTGCTCCGCAGCGGATGCAAGGACATTGTGGGCGCCGAGGGTGTTGACGAGGAGAGCGTGAAGGGGGCTTTCTATGATGAGCTTAACGCCGACGGCTGCCGCCAGGTGGAACACCCTGTCGCATTCGGCGACGCACCGCTGCACCAACTCGGCATCGGTGACGCTTCCTTGAATGAATTGGAACCGCGGATTGTCTTTGACGCCGGAGAGGTTCTTCAAAGAGCCTGTGGACAGGTCGTCAATCACCGCCACGGAATCGCCATCGGCAATGACCCGCTCGCAAAGATGCGACCCTATGAATCCTGCTCCTCCAGTAACGAGCGATTTCACAGGCGAACGACCTTTCTCGTCAAAGGCTGTGTCCCTATGTCACTGAGCCGGCCATGTGCGGATGCCACGCCGTTGCACGGCATGGGACTGCCCTCCAGGGGCTTTCCGCGCAGCGCTGCTCTCTCACTCCCAGCGGAAGGTCTTCGCGGAAATCATGACGCATGCCACCAGCAGCCCCACGAGGACGCCGACCTCTTTTAAGTGCGCGCTCCATGCGTTGCCCTCCCACAGACCTCGCAGCAAGTTTACCACGTGGGTCAGGGGAAGGAGTTGGGCGTAGGCCTGGACCGTTTCAGGCAGCGGCTGTGGGATGACGCAGCCTGACAGAAACATCATCAGAAAGAACACAACCATAGAGGTTATCTGGGTACTGCGAGCGGTCGGCATGACGCCACATAGGACAAAGCCCAGCCCGAAGATGCTCAGGCAGGAAAGAACGAACGCCGGCACCACGCTGAGAAGGCTACCCTGGAGCCGAAATCCATAGAGAACCTCTGCGATAATAACCATAATCGCCATTCCGATGGCGGTCATCAGTAAGTGAACGAAAACCTGAGCGGCCAGGATTGTCTGGGGACGGAGGGGTGTGGCGCGCAACCGGCGAAGGATCCCCTTTTCTCGGTACGTCGCCACAACGACCGCCAGAGACATAAGCCCTGTGGTGCCAATAACCATGGCTGTGTAGCCGGGGACCATCCTGTCCACGAAGCCCACCCCGCCGAACTGAGGTATGGGCTTATTGCCAAATATGCCCCCGAACAGCAAAAGCACCATTAACGGAAAGCCCAGGGTGAAAAAGGCGGCCATCAGTTCTCGCAGGAACAGTTTCATTTCCGTGCAGGTCAATTTCCACAGGGCGCCCATGCATCACCTCAATCAGTCTCGCATTTCATGCCCGGTCATAGTCAGGAAGACATCCTCCAGGTTAGGCTGCTCCGTTCGCAGGTCGCTAAAGCGGACCCGGTTGGTGCTGAGAGCATTCACCACCTCCACGACGAGCCTGTCGCCCCGCCCGTAAACGACAATTCGCTCGCCGATGGGTTCCACGCGTGTGACCCCCGGCAAGCCGCTCAGGAGGACGGGCTGAAATCCTTCCTGCGCCGTGAAGACCACGCGGTTCTCGGCATTTAGATTTCGGATGAGGTTCTCAGGGGAGTCAAGCGCCACAATGCGGCCACTGTCAATGATAGCGACCCTGTCACACAAGCGCTCAGCCTCCTCCATGAAGTGCGTGGTGAGGAAGACGGTCTTGCCTCTGGTGCGGATTTCTCTGATGAGGTCCCACATAGCGCGCCGAGCATGGGGGTCGAGTCCTGTGGTAAGCTCGTCCAGAAACACGAGCTCGGGGTCGTTAATCAGCGCCAGAGCGATGAACAATCGCTGCTTCTGTCCGCCGGAGAGCTCGGCGAAAGCGCTGTTTCGCCTGTCAGCCAGGCCCAGTTGCTCCAGGAGGACCTCCCAGTCTACGGAGCGGGGATAGAAGGAGGAAAAGAGGTCGAGCGCTTCCCAGACCCTGATTCGCTCCTGGAGGGAGGATTCCTGAAACTGGACGCCTATTCGAGGGCGAAGGGCGTGGCCGTCTGTCTGCGGGTCGAGACCGAACACCCTGATTTCGCTGGAGTCAGGACGCCGTAATCCCTCGATGCACTCGATGGTAGTCGTTTTTCCGGCGCCGTTGGGGCCGACCATTCCGAAGATTTCCGTCTCATAGACTTCAAAGGAGACATCGTCTACGGCGACGAGGGAGTCGTAGGTCTTACGCAGGCGCTCAACCCGGACAACCGCTTTGCGTCCGCCTGTGATATCGTTTTCGCGGTCCATGTCAGTTTCTCAGGATGACGTGTTTGCGGGCTGGCGCGATTCCGTGTCGCGTCAATGCCCCGGCTCGATTCTCTCCATTCCCATCATGTATTTCCGGATTGCCTCGGGCACAATGATGCTGCCATCGGCTTGCTGGTATGTCTCCATAATGGCTACCATGAGGCGAGAGGTCGCCAGACCGGAGCCGTTGAGGGTATGGACGTACTGGTTTTTGCCGCCGTCCTTCGGGCGATAGCGCATGTTGCCGCGAACAGCCTGGAACGACTTGCAGTTGCTGCATGACGAGACTTCGTAATACGCTTTCTGGGCGGGAAGCCAGACCTCTATATCGCACGTCTTCGCGGATTGCAGCGCCATGTCCCCCGTCGGAAGAAGGCGGGTGCGGTAGTGCAGGCCGAGTCGCTCGACGATTTTTTCCGCGTCCCTGACCATCGAGTCGAGCTCTCGGTCGGAAGTTTCTGACGTTGTTATCTTGTACATCTCTATCTTGTTGAACTGGTGGACGCGGATGAGACCTCGCTCCTCGGCGCCGTAGGTCCCCGCCTCCCGTCGAAAACATGCCGTGTAGGAAACATATCTCACAGGAAGGGCTTCCTCCTCCAGAATTTCATCCCGGTGCAGACTTGTGAGGGAGACCTCGGAGGTCGGGATCAGGTACAGCTCGTTGTCTCGCAACCTGTACAGCTCGTGCTCGAACTTCGGGAGATTCCCGGACGTGAACATCGTCTGCGGATTGGCAAGGTACGGAGGCAGGACGAGCGTGTAGCCGTTCTCGCGGGTCTGAACCTCGACCATGAAACAGAGAAGCGCCCATTCAAGAATTGCGCCCAGCCCGACGTACATCGGGAACTGCGCCTCGGCGAGCTTGGCTGCGCGCGGGAAGTCGAGCAACCCTGTTATTGCAGCAAGCTGGACGTGGTTTCTCGGCTCGAACGCAAACTCCGGTTTGTGTCCCCACTCGCGCAGGACGATAGCCTCTTCCTTGGTCTGGCCGATGGGGACCGGATCGTCGGGGATGTTCGGCAACTGGCACATCTCATCGTGGATTTGCTCTTCAAGACGCCCTATCTGGGCGTCGAGTCTTTTGATTTCTTCCGAGACGCTCTTCATCTCAGCTATTATTTCGGACGCGTCTTTCCCTTCCTTCTTGAGGCGACCAATGGAATCGGAGACTTCGTTCCGCTTCTTTTTGAGCTCTTCCGACCGAAAGATAAGTTGCCGGCGACGGCAATCAAGGTCGAGTATAGGCCGAAGGGAGATAGAAGGGTCTCGCCTTTTGAGCTTCCTCTCGGTTTCCTCGGGTTCGCTGCGGATGGTTCTTATGTCAAGCACTCCTATATCTCCTCGCAGCACATCCTCCGTGAAAATCTTTCCCGCCAGAGTTCAGGCGATACTACCAAAGCCCGCACTCTCGGTAAAGCCTAAATGACCCGATGCACCTGCTCGGGCGAGAAGGCGCCCTCCTTGATGGCTGGAGAAGACCCGATCTCCGGTGTAAAATGACAAAAAACAGGTGGGCGAATTCTTATTCGCAGCCGGAGGCGGGCTTAGCTCGCCCGTGAAAGGAGGGGAATTGCGATGTCTTGGCGGCATTTTCTGGCGGTTGTTCTGCCAAGTTTTGTTCTTTCGCTGACAGGAAGTGGGCAGGAAAAAATCCTTATCGTGTGCGACGAGAGAGAGCAGATGGAAGTCCTGGCGAAGTTCCTGCGGGAGGAAGGGAAATCCGACGTGCGAATAGTCGGGCAGGAAAACCTTCCGGATGAGCTTTCTGCCTATCGCGGCATTTTCAATTTTGTCCATCGCCCGCTGGCGGAGAAGGTGGAGGAGGGGCTGATTCAATACGCGCTATCGGGCGGGAGATTAATTACCCTCCATCACGGCATCAGTTCCTCCAAGATGCTCAACAAGAAATGGCTCCCCTTCTGCGGTGTCGCCCTTTTCCGAGGAGATGCTGAGAAGGGAGGATGGGCTGTCCTCGGCGACGTCACGGCCGAGCTCGTCAACCTTTACCCCCGTCACTACATCACATCGCACAAAGTCAGGTACGAGGCTGGTACAACCTATACGCCATCCGATTTCCCAAGCACCGAGCAAACCTGCCCCGTCCTCCGTTTCCCGGGGTCCGAAGTCTTCCTCAATCAGCATTTCACCGACGGGAGGGAAAAGCAGGTCCTCTTCGGGGTCAAGGGCGCCGACCCAAAAACGGGAAAGGTCTACATGCAGGACCGCGGCGGCTGGTTTCAACGAAAAGGAAAAGGGTGGCATTTCTACTTTCAGGTCGGCCATTCAGCATCGGACTTCCAGAGCCGCTCCTATTGCCAGGTTCTCCTCAACTCCCTCACCTGGGATGGCAAGGGCAAATGAGGCTGGTTTCGGGCGGCCTTTCGTCGGGCAGCGTCCCGGCGTTTGTCTTCATAGGACTGGGGAAGATTCACAGGCTTTTCGGTGTGAGTTTGCTCTGGGGGCGCTCTCTATCGAGAGAGCGGAAGGCTCGGCGAAAGAAAACAGAATCTTGTCTTGACAGTCGCTCGGCTCGCATGTTATTAAGAGCATTAGCGTCCGCAGGTAGGCGTAATTCGTTACGCTCATAGCCAGTGGGTCGCCGCAAAGCAATTCAACCCATGTTAGGCTCTTCCCGAGACCGAGGAGGCTTGCGAGTATGCCTGAGGGTCTTTCACCACCGCTGGGTTACGCCTTCGCTACAGAGCACGGCCTGCAAGTCGAGGCGGGCAGCATCGGGAGACTTGGTTTGCGTGCGATCCCAAAGTGGCGTTGGCTGTGCGTGCGCAAGAGCTGCATGACAGCTCTGCTCGAGGAGCGCCTGCGAGATTTTCTGGCAAAGAATCCACAAGCCGGTCCTCAGCCGCGATGGAAGAACAATGAAGTCGCCGGGAGAATGGAGACGACGAGATGAGACGAGTCAAGGAAGTCACAGTGCTTGGGGAGTATCGTCTGGAACTCATCTTCGACGACGAGGTACGCGGCATAGTTGACCTCTCCGCTCTGGTGGGGAAGGGAGTCTTCTCGCTGTGGCGCGATGCTGCCGCTTTCCATCGCGTTCGAATTGGGGCTTCCGGGGAACTCGTCTGGGAGGACCAAGTTGACCTGTGCGCGGACGCCTTGTACCTCAAGGTGACAGGAAAGGCGCCAGAGGACGTCTTCCCCGGATTGAGACGCGAGTCGGCCCATGCCTGAGATCAGTCGGTTTTTTGGCATAGTGATAAAGATGTTCCTCGAGGACCATAATCCTCCCCATTTTCATGCGGAATACGGAGATGGCCGGGCCTTGATCGATATACGCAACCTGTCTGTCTTTGCCGGTCGCTTGTCGCCACGCGTGATAGGACTTGTAATCGAGTGGGCCACTCTTCGTCAACAGGAACTCCTTGACAATTGGCAAAGAGCGCAGACCGGAAGGCCTCTTGAAAAGATCGAACCGCTTGAGTGATAAGCGGCCAACCAGCCACTGCACCACGCTGGCTCGACCGGCCAAGTGGGTGCGGTGCGTTATTCGGAATGCCCCGCGTTCGCGGGGCAAGGCGTAGACTTGGGACCATTCTATGACCTTCCCGGAGCCACTTTCCATGAGACCTGGAAATTCCCGGTGCCCGCTGGATCGCGATGATGCGCTGATGGGATGGCTACTGCCTTGGGGGACCGGCGAGCAGGCTGCGAGCACGGACCGTGTACCGCTCGCCAATCCAGCTCACCACCGATATTGCCCCGGCTGTCTGTAGTCGCAGCAAACGCGTGTTGACATTGCGTTGGTCGGGAAGTATGGTAGGGCCGTTGGCTTTGAGGCCGAAAGCGTGCACTGTCCAGTCAGCAAACGAGAGGACGGGAATGAAAACGTTCAGGTGGTTGACGGTTTTGTTCATTATGCCATTTGTGGTCAAAGTGGGGGTGTATGACGACGCCTTTGCGGCAACCGCGCTGCTTTTTGAGGATTTCGATGACGGTGTGGCCCACGGCTTCGGCGAAGTCGGTGGGACGTGGGCTGTCGTCTATGGGAAGTACCTCCAGTCGTTGGAGGACCCCGCAGGCCCATATCGCTCCTGGGTGGATACTCTCCCCGAATACATTATTGAGGTTGACTGCACCCCTCTCTCTGGAGAGGAGACGAAGGTAATTTACGCGCATGCGGACACCTCGGAGGACTACCGCGTCGACTTTTGGCTCGACGCTTGCCGGCTCTGCATGCCGGCATGGGGCGAGACGTGGGACACCCGAAACTTTTTTGTAGGACAGTTGGCTCTCCGCTACAACCAAACTTATCACGTGAAGATCGAGGTGAGCCGTGCAGGGGTGAAGGTATGGCTGGATAATGTCCTGGTGCATGACCAGCCATGGGCGAATGCCCAGCCTTTAGGCGACGCGAAGGTGGGCGTGGGGACTTACGCTGGTTCCTCGAGGTTTGACAACGTGTCGGTTTGTGTGCCAGGGGCCAGCCCGACGACATTGCTTTTTGAAGATTTCAACAATGGTGTGGCGAATGGCTTTACTGAAGTTGGAGGGACATGGGGCATTGACGCCACCGGCTACGTCCAGTCAGCGAACGTACCTCCTGGTCCATATAGATCATGGGCCAATGCCCTCCCGGGATACATCGTTGAGGTTGACTGCACCCCCCTTCACGGAGAGGAGACCAAGGTAATCTACGCCCATGCGGACACCTCGGAGGACTACCGCGTCGACTTTTGGCTCGACCGCTCCAGACTTAGTATTCCCGCATGGGGTCAGACTTGGGGCTCCCGGAACGTGACGTTGGGAGGACTAACTCTCTCCTATGCCCAGACCTATCGCGTCAAGATTGAGGTGAGCGTCGCGCGTGTGAAGGTATGGCTGAATGGGATCCTGCGACACGACGAGCCGTGGGTCAATGACACACCCTTAGGTGACGCGAAGGTGGGTGTTGGAACCTGGGCGGGAACCTCCAGTTTTGATAACCTGATGGTCCGCGTCGTCGTCCCAGCGGCGGGCAGAACGTGGTACGTGGACGGGGCCATAGCTTCACCCGGCGATGGCTCGACGTGGGCCAAGGCGTTCAAAACCATACAGCAGGGGATTGAGGCCGCATCTCATGGCGACGTGGTCATCGCGGCTGGGGGAACGTACCGCGAGAACATCTTCTTCAAAGGTAAAAACGTTACCCTGCGAAGTCGCGATCCCCTCGACCTGAACGCGTCCAACGCTGTCATTGAGGGCAACCAGCCCGGCCCTGTAATCACGTTCCGCGGTACAGAAGACGAAAGCTGCGTTTTATCCGGCTTCAGGATTACCAGTGGCAACCCAAACCCGACCGCAGAAGTCGGCGGCGGGATTTGCGGCGGCACAGAGTATGCCCACACGCATGCCACCATCCGGAACAACTGGATCTTTGGGAACTCGGCATACACGGGCGGTGGTGGCTTAGCTTTTTGCGACGGCGCTATCGAGAACAACGCCGTCGAGGGAAACTCAGCTCTCCTCGGAGGGGGCCTGTTCGATTGCGATGGCCCAATCGTGAACAACAGGATTAGAGGAAACACAGCCACAGGAGCGTTGGGGGATGGAAAGGGTGGAGGGCTTGCTCACTGCGACGGACCGATTCTCAATAACACGATCTCCGGAAACGCCGCTCGTGGGAGCGGGTTTGACAGCGAGGGCGGGGGCTTGTTCTATTGCGGCGGTCCAATCGTGAAGAACGTGATCGAGGCCAACGAGGCCTATGCCGGTGGTGGACTGTCCGAGTGCGACGGGCCCATCCTGAGCAACGCCATAGCGTTCAACAAGTGCGCAACATATGGGGGCGGACTTTATTCGTGCGGCGGCGCCATCCAGAATAACACCATCTTCGGAAACTCAGGTTACGAAGGTGGCGGAGTGGCTGGTTGCAATGGGCCAGTCCTGAACAACATTATCTGCGGAAACGTCGCCGATTTCGGTGCTGGCCTCACGGGATGCCACGGCCCGATTCACAACAACACCATCTACCTCAACGCGGCCATCTTCGGCAACGGCGGCGGTCTTTTCGAGTGCAGGGGTTCGATCCACAACTGCATCATCTGGGCTAACACCATTCCACAGTTACTTGAGGGGAGGACCCCGAGTTACTCCTGCATCGAGGGCTGGCCGGGAGGGGGCGAGGGGAATATCGCTCTGGATCCGCAGTTCGTTGATTTCGACGGCCCAGATGACAACCAGAACACCTATCCGGACAATAACTATCGCCTCAAACCGACGTCACCGTGCATTGATGCCGGGAAAAACGAACCCTGGATGACTGGGGCAGTTGACGCCGACGGCAATCCACGGATCTTCTACGGGAAGCTCTGTCTCACCGCCGACATGGGTGCGTACGAGTACGGCTCATTCCCGTTCAAGATCGTGGGACTTACAACAATCAACGGCCATGCTCTGATCACGTGGGAGAGCCGGCCGGGGGACGCCTATATTGTCTGGTCGTCCACTGACCTTCTCTCCCGCGTATGGACCAAAGAGGACGAAAGGCTGTCCGAAGGATACTCAACGACCTGGGCCGATCCATTCAGGGCGCCCATCCGTAAGTTCTACAGAATCGAACTGAAGTGAACGCGGTGTCTTGCGGAAGCCGCGCGGGTTCGTCGGGAAAGCCAGGATGAGGTCGCGCTGCTGGCAAATCCGATGTCGGATCGCCGGGAGAGATCCACCAAAATGAGACAAAAAGACCTGCTTTTTCACGCTGGATCGCTGAGAACTCCTGACTGATAGGAATTATTGATCTTTGCATAGATTATGGTACGGAACCTTTTCACAGGGATAATCCTGCCATTTTGAAGAAGGAGCGGAGAAGGTGCGACTGACCACGGGTGTTGGTGATGGAGGAGTTGACCAGGGAATCGAGCTCCTCCACGTCGTCGGGAGCCAGGTTGGCCAGGTCCACATATTTGGAATGGTTCCAGACCTGTTCCACGGCGCTGAGGTCAGGGGCATAGGCCGGAAGCCACTCCACACGGATGCTGTCGGAACGACATTGCACATACTCCCCCGCCACTGCCGCCCTGTGGACGTTCAACCGGTCGAGGATCAATACCATCTTCCGTCGCAGATGGCTTCGCACCTGTCGCAGGAAATTCACCACATCCTCCGCACGGACGTTGTGATCCAACACAGTCCAGTACAGACTGATTCGGCGTCCGCGGGGCGCCAGAGAGATGGCGCCCATGACCGAGAGCCGATCATGGCGTTCCCATTGACGAAGAATGGGCGTCTCTCCCTGAGGGGCCCATGTCCTGCGCACAAGGGGCTCGAGCATGAACCCGCTCTCGTCGATGAAAACAATGCTACGCCCTTCCTCTCGCGCGTTTTTTT
>Ga0315312_1000538_pt1 | contig 42310 bp, 48 predicted proteins | sample TDP7_MG_FD_203629 | JGI IMG/M metagenome (GOLD analysis project Ga0315312, IMG submission 203629) | Freshwater sediment microbial communities from Lake Towuti, South Sulawesi, Indonesia - TDP7 | ecosystem: Environmental > Aquatic > Freshwater > Lake > Sediment | place: Indonesia: South Sulawesi... | reverse complement strand
TTATCCCCTATTTCAATACCCCCCCACCCAAATACCCAAAACCCCTACCAATCCCCCCACTAAATTTTACACTACCAAAATCCCCAAAATCTTCACTAATCCCCCCACTAAATTTTACGCTACCCAAATTCTCAAAATCTTCACTAATCCCCCCACTAAATTTTACGCTATTTATGAGAGGGGTTTTGCTTTTGTTAAATAGACAGCAGTATAGTTTCTTATGTCGCAATTTTTTGGAATGAATAAGAAACTCGGCGGGCACTGGTGAACCCGTAAAGAAATATCGGAATGTATGTCGGCCAGCTTGAATGAATCCTTACTATTCGCTTTTTATCTTCCCTTCAATTTGATCAGGTCACCAACTTCTATTGGTTTCCGGCTGTCTATTATCTGCGCAGTTGAACTATCTTCTTCAATATCTGGTGTAACCTCTAGAAGTCCAATCTTTTCTACAATTATTCCCATAAGTTCACCAGTTAAGGGATGGATGACTTCGTCCCCTTCCCGATAGATTACGTACTTGGCTTTTGCCGTCACATCTTGCTTCCTACCCAGGTCGATGAATACTAAATCTCCGTAGGCCGTCATTAACTTTTTCTCTTTTATCCCGGCAATGCATCCATCAAATTTGAAATCCGGAGGAGCAATAAAGATATCTTTTTCAAATTCTGCTCCAGGCTCAAGTTTTTCCAATCTTACTTCTTGCCCCTGTTCTGTTTTTTCCGCCAATTCTACCTTTTGGTATGTGGGAACTATGAGGTCGTCGCCAGGAAAAATCCAATGGGGGTCCTTAATATACCTATTATATTCCCATATTTCTCTCCACAGGAATGGGTCACGATAATGGTCATCAGCGATGTTCCACAAGCAGTCTCCTCTTCTTACTTCGTAAGCTTTCAACACGAGTTCCATTCCTTCAGGGACAGTTTCTTCGGGAAGGACTCTTTTACCTGGGGCAGGTTCTTCCACCTCCACTTCAGCCTTTTCCACTGCAGGCTCTTCGGCCGGGACTTCACTGGGCGCAACAGGCTCCGCAGGCAAAGCCTCCACGCCTTCTTCTTCTTCTAATGGAGGAACCTCTTCTTCCGCAGGCAAAGCCTCCACGCCTTCTTCTTCAACCTCAAAAGCAGGCACCTCTTCTTCAGCAGGCTCAGGGGGTAAAGCCTCTACATCCTCTTCCTGAGCTCTTGCCGGGAACACGCCAAAAATTAATAACCCACACAGTAGAAAAATAAAGATTCTTCCTTTCATTTTGACTCCTTTCTTTAAAATTACATCCACAAATTCCTGTCGAGACTTCTGTACTGAATAGCTTCAGCTATATGGTGAGGACCAATAATCTCTTTCTCTTCTAAATCTGCAATTGTCCGCGAGACTTTCAGAATACGGTCATAGGCTCGGCCCGAAAGCCCCAGACGCTCGATTGCGTCTTTCAATAAATTCTCCGCTTCTTTCTCCAGAACACAATACTTTCTTATATGTTTAGCCTGCATATGAGCATTGCAATATACCGATTTTAACTTTTTGAATCTTTCCCTCTGTATGTCTCTCGCCTTCTGTACCCGATCACGGATTAACAATGAAGGCTCTCCTCCTCTATCATCTGCCAACTCCTGATACTTAACCGGCGGCACTTCAATATGCATATCAATTCGGTCAAGGAGCGGCCCGGAAATCTTAGCTCGATATTTCTGAATCTGAAAAGGAGTGCAGGTACACTCCCTCTGCGGGTCGCCGTAAAAACCACAGGGGCAAGGATTCATAGCTGCAGCCAGCATAAACTTGGCCGGATAGGTCAAAGATGTACTTGCCCGGGCAACAGTCACCACGCCATCCTCAAGTGGTTGACGCAAGACTTCTAAGACATTACGGTGAAATTCGGCAAGCTCGTCCAAAAATAGCACACCATTATGGGCCAGGCTAACCTCACCCGGCTTAGGAAAGGAGCCACCACCCACTAATGCCACATCAGAGATAGTGTGATGGGGAGAACGGAAGGGCCGGGTAGCTACAATTGCCGAGCCTGAAGATATTAGACCAATAACGCTATGAATCCTCGTAGTTTCCAGTGCTTCATCCAATCTTATTGCCGGCAAAATAGAGGGCAACCTTTTAGCCAGCATAGTCTTTCCTGACCCTGGTGGCCCAATGAGAAGTATATTATGGCCCCCACTCGCCGCGACTTCCAGGGCTCTCTTTGCATATTCCTGGCCCTTGACATCAGCAAAATCTATCTCGTAATTACGGCTCTCTTCAAATTCCTCTTCTAAACCTACGGAGAACGGAGAAAACTCTATGTTTCGGTTCAAAAAATCTACTGTCTCTTTCAGACTTTTGACGGGAAAAACATTCAATCCTTCCACCACTGCCGCTTCTTTCTTGTTTCCCTCGGGCAGAATCAGACCCTCCACATTCGCCTCTCTTGCTGCGAGAGCAATAGGCAATGCGCCCTTAACCTTCCGCACACTGCCGTCCAGGGAAAGTTCTCCCAGAATCATATATTTTTCCAGCTTCTCCTGGGATAATTGGCCAGTCGCAGCCAAAATCCCTAAAGCAATCGGCAAGTCAAAAGCAGCGCCTTCCTTCTTTATTGCCGCAGGAGCGAGGTTTACCGTAACCTTCTTCATAGAAAATTCATATCCAGAATTCTTGATCGCTGCCAGGACTCTATTCTTGCTCTCTCTGATTGCTGTATCCGGAAGCCCAACCGTGGAAAAACTGGGAAATCCCGAAGAGATATCTACCTCCACCTTCACCGGATAAGCCTCAATACCCAGAACTGCGCTACTCAACACAACGGAAAGCATTAGAATCCCTTTCCTTGAATCTTTTTTTCAAGTTTACCATAAATAAAAATCTTTTGCAATAATTTTTTCCCATCCCATTCCTTTCTGTCCTGTACCCGCACCCAAACCCCACCCCACAAACGCATATGCCAAAATCACGACTGATCCTCTTATTCTCACCCCATTCACAATATTTTACCCATATGTCCCAGAATGGGTAGATTTAAGGACGGCTAAATTTGAAAATTTATTCTCGGTAAAATCAAGCCGATACTAAACATTTCTTTAAGGTGTTATGAATAAAGCTACCAGTAGAAGTTCTCACAAAATAAAAAGTCCCAAATCTTCTTGATTTCTCAAGTAGATTCGGGATTTCGTTTTATGAAACCCTTGCTTTTTCCAATTGAGCTACGAGCGTGCTACTCTTTTGCCAAACAAAGCTTTCTAACCGGCCAAGATATCTTCTGAGCCATCTCTACCATAGTTCATCTACGGCACCAGTTCCAAAGGGGTTTTCATCTGCCTCAAGTTTGTACCCCATACAGGCAGGGATATCGATAGTACCATCGTCATATCCGTCGGAACCCCATTTGTTGTGATACGCCTGCACTGTGGGAAAAGTAAATAACGCTGGAGCCATAAAACCTTCTTTGTCCATCCGCTTAATGTGAAAACAGATATGGCAGGCGTCAACGGCAGCTTTGGGCGTATAGATATAAGCCATCACGTCTCCCTTCTTGACTTCCTGCCCGAGAGAAACGAGCACAAACTTCTTGTAAAAGTTTTCTGATGGTTCAGCAATCATAGGCTCAATAGAGTGGTGCAAATTGTAAACTGAGCCCGCGCTATCTCTGGCGAAGGCTATATCAATATAGTATTGGTCAAGGTCAGCTCCGTAACGAAATGAATAATCCAACATTGATATAACGCCGTCGACGCAGGCGTATATGGCGGGATAATTCTCAGGATTACTGCCTCCCTGAGGCCATAATGCGCTATCGAAATGGATATGGGCTCCTGTGTGGGGTATATTAGCCCTTCTTCCCTTATAAGGATGTCCCCGAGCGATATCATCAATATCAGCTATGAATCGGTCCGACTTTTGCGTCTTGAATGTAGAAATGTCCGGCAGGTTTGCGTAAGGGTCTTTTTTCTCTCGTAGCTTATCAATTTTCTTTTCTATTGCTTTTATTATGCCAAAGTGGATTCCTGATCGACCCACAGATGGAACAAACAAGGAGATAATAATTGAGAATACTATCAATAGGCTTGTTTTTTTCCTTTTCATCGTATCCTTTCTTTTAAGTACTATTTAAAATAGTAGTTAATGCCCAGATTGAATACCCATTCAAGCCCGTGTTCATCGAAATCCAATTGATTTTCCTTCAGAAAGATATAAGCTGGCCCGATGTCCAGATTGAAGGTAAATCTCCTGGTAATGAAGTATTCGCCTCCTACAAACCCATATCCTACTAACCCAATTCCCTCCACATCGTCAACATCAAAAGAGACATAATCTCCTTCTCCACCAACAAAAATAACTGTCCTCCCTTCCGGATTGAAGTTATAGTAAAGTCTTGCTCCCCCGGCAAATATCCCTGAACCAAAAGCGGCCCTTCCTTCAATGGAAAATCTTGAGCTCAGCCCATACTTTATGCTGAAATAAGGATTGCCCAGCCCTATCCCTATTCTGTTATCCAGATTGTCAGCAACGGCAATAGATGTAGTCAGAGACCCTACAAGAAGAACCATAATGATGGCCAGCAAAAATCTCTTCAATAAAATGTTTCCTTTCAGTCAGTTAGTTGACTCATTACCATAAAACCCAGCTGATTTGCCACATACTCGCTCTGGTGCTCGCCAATGTATTGCTGAAGCGGTTCATCATATTCCGGCTTTAGCTCTTTGAACCTTCTAAGTGAGATCTTGACGGGCTTAAGGGTGTCTTTAACTGCTTTCTTAATCTCGGCCTGCAGATTAGCCTCAAAACTCTCATACTCTTCCGGGCTCTTACTACTCACCTCAAAAACTTTCTTGCCATAATCATCCCCAGTTTTCATCCCATATTTTTCGTATACTTTTTGTGCAGTGTTGGCGCAATCTACGAAAGCTTTAATAAACTCTTTATCATTTAGTTTAGTAATATTAGCTTGCGCATCTTCGCTACTCATACAAATGTAGGCTATCCAATAATCAGCAACAGAACCGATAGCGATACCTTCTTTGCCTTTAGTCCAGTGATGGTCACCAATGCCTTCTCCGATATATTCCCATCCCAGTTTTCTAAGTTCTTCCTTGTAGAAATTTATAATCTTTCCCATTAAATCAATAGCACCTTGATCCCATTCATCTTTGAGCTTCTTACTTGTAAACTCATACCATACCCAGGGGTGTCCATCCTCATCAGTAGTTCCCGAATGGTCTTCACCCAACAGGGTCTCGACACCTGGATATATGGGTATCCCGGGAAAGCCTTTGACATCTTTTTCGCCGCCAGACAAAGAAGGGATGCTCATTAATAACATGGCGGCAAGCATGATTACCAAACCTTTGATCTTTGGGTCTCTCATCTTTGTACCTCCTTTCCGTTTTTCAGCTCGCCAGCAAAATTTCGCCTAAATTATACCAAAACAAAACTACCCAGGACAAGAAAAAAGTTACAGGTTTTAATGATAATATTAGCCTTGACTCATATGGGCTGATTTTGCAAATGCCCCAGCCCTTCAATGTAGGCATCAAAGACACATAGCCATTGATTTTTCTCTTGCACTGTCTGGTTTTTGATTATATAATTTTTGCGTGAAACCGAGGGTGGACGGAGGTTGCCAAGCTACCCTTGGTATTCTAAGTTATATGAAACTATGCCCCTGGAAATAGACCTTGAAGAAAGCAAGATGAAAGGAGGTGGGTAGCATGAAAGGCAAGACACTGGTAATCTTGTTCTCAGCACTTGCTGTGTGGTTATTATTAATACTTTTTGGCAGCGATAGATTTTTACCGTTCTTAGTGCCGTTTGTTTTTGCCCATTGTGACACGGAGGACGGTCCGGTTGTTAAATCTGCCAAAAAAGCGTTGGAAACGGGAAATGTGGACTCTGTTCTCGTATGGACTAAGAAGGATGATGAAGCCGAGATAAGAAGGGCTTTTGAAAAAACCTTATCTGTCCGCAAATTAAACCCTCAAGTCCAAGAACTTGCCGATAGATATTTTTTTGAAACACTGGTTCGCGTCCATCGTGCCGGCGAAGGAGAACCTTATACGGGAATAAAACCTGCGGGTGCAGAAGTTGAACCAGGAATAGCGGCAGCAGATAAAGCAATTGAAAGTGGAACTGTTGATAATTTAGTTAAAGAGATTTCTACTCAACTCGCCAACGGTATCCGTGAACGTTTCAACCATGTGGTAGAAAGAAAAAAACATAAGGAGAAAAGTGTAGAGGCTGGTCGGGAGTATGTGGAAGCGTATGTGACGTTTATTCATTATGTGGAAAGACTCCATCTTGCTGTCTCAAGTGAAGGAGCACATCATAGTGAGATAGAGGTCGAAGAACCTAAAGGGCACCACGAACATTGATTATTGGTCTCTTATCAGGGGCGCAACTTCATCTAACAGAGCATATACGCTTCAGGCTACGGCCTTGCCCTTGGGGACATTGCTCCCCTTGGTCGCAACTTCGTATATGCCAGGAACGTTGTGCGAAACCAAGAATAAGTCAAAAAGGAGTGTATCCCATGTCAGCAGAAGAAAACAAGCTCCTAAAGGTTGAAACCAAGCTACAGAAACTCGGCCTCATCCTCCCAGAACCACTAAAAACGCCAGCGGGGACGAAGTTACCCTTCCCTTGGGTGAGGGTGCGCGGCAATCGGGCTTACATCTCGGGACACTGTCCTCAGAACCCCGATGGCTCAATCGCCCATCCGTTAGGCAAAGTGGGCACGGACTTGTCAGTGAAGGAAGCCTACCAGGCAGCACGGCTAACCGCATTATCCATCCTGGGAAGCCTCAAGCGTGAACTGGGCAACTTAGACCGAGTAGTGGCCTGGTTGAGAGTGCTTGGTATGGTTAATTCGGCACCTGGCTTCAACCAGCAACCGCTGGTGGTCAATGGCTTCTCCGATCTCATCATTGAACTGTACGGACCCGAAAGAGGACTTCACGCACGGTCGGCCGTGGGTATGGCAGAGTTGCCATTCGGCATCCCGGTTGAGATTGAGGCTGAAGTCGAAATCACCGGTTAGTATCCAAATCGGCTCATCCATCGGGCAGGTCTTTGACTGTGCGACCAGCCTGGCCTAAGAAAAATGACTAATCAGGAGCCCTAATTACTTTAATAAAGATTTCCTCAATAATTTTTGGCTCTTATTTTTATTATATGAAACAAAATCTTTCAAAAAACAGCTTGACAAATGACAAAACGTATGATAGACTTATATCAAGATGGATAATGAAGACGTAATAAAACAATTGGAATATTATCTAGCATTAAAAAAAATGAAAAAATACGAACTCGCCAGGGAGATAGGTACTACGGAGGCCAATATTTCTCGTTGGTTAAATAAGAAACATAAAGTAGGCAAAGCCTGGCTTGAGGTTATGAAGGCAAAAGGTATTGTAAAAGAATACTGAAATTTTTTTCTCCTGAAAATTATCATTTGACAAAGCAAATGTACATACATTTGTTTTGGCAAAGCAGGGTAAGAGACATGGCCATATATTATAGAGACGGACGACTTATTTTCTGGGCAGTCAATAAGAGGCTCGTATTGGAAATTAGGCTCCCAATTTTTATATGGAGGACAAATTCAAGGAATGGAAGGACTGTTAAGGTTAGCAAGGCCAATTTCGTTAGGTATGGCTGGCTAAGTAGACTTGCAGATAAGACGAAAAAAGAGGGACACCCCGGAATTTTCTACAATTTTTTAACCACAACTCCGTCAAGCCCCCAAAATCCGCATGAATCTTAATAACATAAGAATCGCGGCGAAGTCGCTTACTTCTTGTTTTCTCGTCTTGTGTCTCTTGAGAAACGTTCTAATAATGATAAGACCACCGATAGTAATAGTCACAAACAATGTACCCAGACCCACGGGTGTCGTGCCCAATCCTGTGATCCCAATCACATAATGCGAACGGCCCTTAGCTTTAACCAATCTTTCCATACTTTCTCTTCATTCTGTGCAAAGGAGGACTATTCTGCTTCTTCTCCGGCAGGGTATAATTCCTTCGTCTTTTCATCACGGTTACCAATAATCTTATGGATGGACATAGTTATTCCTTCAGAAGATTTGGATAATTTTTCTTAAGCCTATTAACAACTACTTTCTGAAATCCTTCTGCTTCCTTGATTAACTCTTTGGCTTCTACCTCTGAAATTCCACCGGCATAATCATAATCAGTTATATTTGTCTTTGCCCGACAGGAATCAAAATAATCTGCCAATTTATGATAATCACTACCCATTATCGCCTTCATAGCTTGAAATACCGTAAAGTGGTGCCCGACGCCATCTGGCTCGTATCCTTTACAATAAAGAAGGATTGCGGTTAACTGTAAGATGGCATTATAGGCGCAAGCAAATTTCCTATCCGAAGACAAACCTTTTACCTTTGCATCTTTTATATCCCTCTTTACAAGCGCCAATAGATTGTTAACCTCTTCTTTAGATGTTTTATGTCTCCTTAGTTTACCTTGATTTGACAAGCCCCTTAAGTCCATCTTCATCTCCAACAATAAATATTTTCTTATCCTTTAAGACAGAATTCAAAAAATGGTCTTTCTGTTTAAGTCTGCCTATGAATTCGTCTAACGAAAATACGGCATAATTAATCTCCCGCATTAGTTCTCTCTTGGGCTTAGAAAGAATGCCGGAAAGTTCTTTTGAGGAGATATTCCCTATAACCATTAAATCAATGTCGCTTAAAAGACTTTCTTCGCCTTTTGCGCAAGATCCATAGATAAAAGCGATTCTAATTGCATTTCCTTTAAGATTGTTTTTCAAAACTTCTGCAATCCCCACACTTTTGAATAGAATATTTTTCAATTCGCTAGTTATAGGACATCTTTTATTTAGCTTATAATAAATCCGGTTACCCTGGGTTGATTTCTCAATAAGACCCACACTATAGAGCTTATCTACCTCACGCTGAACACCTCTTATAGGCTGATGGGTAAGATTAGAGATTTCCCTTTGATAAAAGCTATTATTGGGATTAAATAGAAATAGTTTCAGAATTTCAACCCTTGCCTTTGAAGAAAAAAGTCTATCTATCATAAAATTCCTCCATATACATTCTGTAGTCAATTATATACAATTTGTAGTCAATTGTCAAGAAATAAAATAGTTGATTTTCACTATTCGCTTTTAGTTGAATGATAGTACACGACCTGAGACTTGTCAAGTGCATTGGGAATTACTTTGATGCTGGTGGAGAGATATTACAATTTTGTTGTTTCGTCGCCGATTCTGAAGGCTCTCCATCTATCGGCAAATTCTTGCAACTTTTTGTCCACTAAATAGTTAACGGTGTCTGCCTCGTATGACCCGTCCTCTCTTCTTTCGCCTGCGGCGACTCCGGTGAGTATCTCAATGCCCGCATCAATTGTCTTGACTGGATAGATATGGAACCTACCCTGTTTCACTGCCTCAAGTACATCTTTACGTAACATCAGGTCGTTGATATTTTGGTAAGGTATGATTACTCCCTGTGCGCCGGTAAGTCCTTTGGCTTTGCAAACCTCATAGAATCCTTCAATCTTCTGGTTTACTCCTCCGATAGGCTGTATTTCCCCTTTCTGATTGACTGAACCGGTGACAGCGATATTCTGACGAAGCGGCAGCTCCGATAAGGCTGATAATAACGCATAGATCTCGGTGGAAGAAGCCGAATCGCCTTCCACGCCTGAATAGGATTGCTCAAAACAGAGGCTGGCACTCATTGCCAGGGGCTTATTCTGAGCGTACTTGGAGCGAAGATAACCGGCTAATATTAACACTCCTTTGTTGTGAATTCTGCCACTTAGCTCAGCTTCTCTCTCAATATTAATTATTCCCGAATCACCGACTGAAGTCCTGGCTGTTATTCGGGAGGGCCTGCCGAAGGAGTAATCGCCGGTATCATATATGGAGAGCCCATTTACCTGCCCTACTACGCTTCCCTCAGTATCAATCATTATAGTGCCTTCCTCTATCATTTCCTGAATCTTTTCTTCAATAAGTCTTGAACGCTCCATCTTCTCCTCAATGGCCCTGTCCACATGCTCTTCGGTTACTTCTGGGCTTCCTTCTTTTTGCGCCCAGTAGTTAGCTTCGCGTAAGATATCGGCTAAAGCGTTGAACTGTGTGGATAGTTTATTCTGCTTACCTGCAAGCCTTACTCCATATTCAACCACTGCCGCCACTGCATTTTTGCCAAAAGGTCTTAAGTTTTCGTTTGAAATTATCTTCTTGATGAAGTTGGCGTATTCCATAATGCTTTCGCGCCTCACATCCATAACCGAATCAAAGTCTGCCCGCACCTTGAATATTTTTTTAAAGTCCTCGTCGTGAGTGTAGAGCAAGTGGTATAAGAATATGTCGCCGACCATTGCTACTTTCACATCGCATTCAATCGGTTCGGGTTTCATTGCCGTTAGAGATATCATATAGAATGGGAAGTAGTTCTGTATTTCTACCTTTCTATTTCTCAAGGTCCTCTTAAGTGTTGGCCACACTCCTGGCTCTATCAAAGCATCTAAAGCTTCAATAATGAGAAAACCACCGTCGGCTCGCAAAAAGGAACCAGCCTTTATTTTGGTAAAATCGGCTCTCCATTGCCCGAATCTTTCTGGAGCAACTTCAATAGTTCCAAAAAGATTGCGATAAGTGGGTGATGTCTCAAAAATAACAGGCGCCTTTTCTGCACCATAATTATCAACAAGGAGATTCGCGCGATATTCCAAGAATGGATCGGCTTCCATCAGTGGTACACCCGGCAGGGGAGGGGTCTGCTCTTCGGCCTTGGTCCTAAACTTATCCAGACTGTCAAGGATGTTTTCCCTTACCTCTTCAAGATATTCATTTACCTTTTCATTCTTATACCTTTCTCTTATCTCCTCTATTCTATTTTTGACCAGAGGAGTAACCACCTCGTTATCTAAGGACTTAAATCTACCCTGCACTGTTTTCTCAATGTTTCTAATCTCTTTAAAAACAGTCTCCATCTTATCAATTAGTTGTGAGTGTTTTTTCTCCAGCCTTTCTAATTTAGCCTGTTGAATTTTCCCGGCCTCGGCCAAAGCCGCCAACTCGTCAAAATTTGTGGGCTTGCCATCAATGACCGGGATTATGGCTGGCCTGGCGAAAAGGCCAATCTGCAGCTGAATCAAAGCAAAATTCTCTTTTGCCACCTCTTTCTCAAAACCTCTGAGGATTTCCTTGACCTTATTATTTTGCTCTTCCACAATCTCTTTTTTTCTCAGCTGGTAGTATTCACTCTCAAAAACCAACGCTATATTCTTTCTTAAATAATCAATGAGCTCATCCATATCTTTCTTGAAGTTTCTGCCCTGCCCTGCGGGAAGTCTGATGAGTCGGGGCATATCAGGATTTTTGAAACTATTCACGTAAAGTTTATCATCGGGTATCCGTTTTGCCCGCTCTGTCTCGCCTAAAAGACAATTAATGGCTGTCTTTCTCCCGGTTCCCACAAGCCCACTGACAAATATGTTGTATCCCAGACTCTCAATATCCAGACCGAGGCGAAGGGCATTTACTGCCCTTTCCTGGCCAATAATGTCCGGACAAACCTTAAGCTCATCTGTAGATGCGAAGTCCAAACTTTCCGGGTCACATCGCCATCTAAGCTTTTCCACCGGCAACTCTTCAAAATTTGATAACCTTTTCATCGTTATTGCCTCCTCTCCCCTTGCTAATTCTACTGCCCTAACAAGATTATTTTCAATAGGTCACAAGTTCTATTTTTCGTTAAAAAAAGGCCTACAAGAAAAGAGTTTTTTCGCGTTCCCGACGTGCCAAAACTTTGCCACTCAAGCCAGCCCCAGCTTCTTCCGACGCTTATCAAGTAACCTGTCAATCGCTGCGATATCTTTCTTACCCAGTTTCCAATCTCCGGCACTGGCGGTTTCCTCAATCTGAGATGGTCGCCGTGCACCCACAATGGCTGCCGTTATCTCGGGCCGGCGCAAAATCCACGCTATTGCTAACTGCGCCACAGTCATACCCCTCTTATCAGCAATAGAGCGCAGGCCTTCAACCAACTCAAGATTGGCGCTCAACTCTGGCTCCTGAAAGTGCGGGTCTCTCCGTCGGTGGTCATCAGCGGCCAACTTCTCCACGCGTTCCCTGGTAAATTTCCCTGTCAGGAGGCCCTTTTGCATTGGGCTATATACGATAACCCCGATATTGTTTGCCGAGCAATAGTCAAGAACCTTTCCCTCAATACCGCGCTCAAGCATACTGTAAGGCGGCTGAAGAGAGGCCACGGGATGAATCCGTTGGGCACGTTTGAGTTGCCCGAGATTGAAGTTGGATACACCTGCATAACGAATCTTGCCTTCTTTTATTAAGTCTCCCATAGTCTCCCAGGCTTCTTCAATGTCTTCGTCAGGCTCTGGCCAGTGTATCTGGTAGAGGTCAATAACTTCTATCTTCAGTCTTTTCAGGCTCGCCTCGACTTCGGAGCGGATACTTTCTCTCTTCAGCCGTCCTGAGATATTTCCTTTCTCGTCCCAAACTCTCTCGCATTTTGTAGCGATGATAGGCTTATCGCGTAACCCTCTTATAGCTTTAGCAACGAGCTCTTCTGAATGGCCAAGTCCATAGACCGCTGCAGTGTCTATCCAGTTGATTCCCAGTTCCAGAGCGCGGCGAATTGCCGAAATTGATTCCTGGTCATCTTGAGGACCCCAGCTGAACTTCCAGGCAGCACCTCCCATTGCCCAGGTACCCAATCCAATAGTTGTTAATTTAAGGTCTGTCCAGCCTAATTTTCTTGTTCTCATAATAACTACTCCTTTCGTAGACGCTATTCTTCGCCTGAGTCTGCAGTGAATGAGATTTCTTAAAGTGGGAAAAATATCTACCAGGTGGGGTGCAGTAATTCTTCGTAGAGCAATCTGACCTGCTTTCGCAAGCTGGCAGGCTTCAAGTTGCCACTAATAATGTAGTCTGCATATTTCTTCTTTTTGCAAAGGGGAATTTGGGATTCTACTCTGGCTTTGGCCTCCTCATAAGTGAGATTATCGTCCCTGCGCAATCTCTCTATCTGCACTCTCTGAGGCACATAGACCAGAACTATCTTATCCACCAGATATTCAAGTTTTGCCTCAAAAAGAAGGGGTATATCCAACAAGAACACATTTCTCTTGCCCTTTCTGGTGCCTGGCTTCGCTTTCTTTTCCAATTCTTGAAATCCTCTTATCTTTCTTTTTATCTCAGCAATAATTCTCGGATGGGTAATCAAATTTAGCTCTTTTCTCTTTTTTTTGTCTTTAAATATTATCTCAGCCAGTCTCTTGCGGTTCAATCTCCCGTTTCTGTTCAGTATCCCCGCACCGAATTTATTGACTATCTCTGTGAAAACTCTCGTGCCTGGCTCGGTCAACTGGCGAGCAATTTCATCGGCATCAATGGCTTTGCAGCCAAAATCCTTGAACATCTTGAGGACTCTGCTTTTTCCTGAGGATATTCCTCCAGTCAAGCCTACAATTAGCATATCTGAATTTCTCCTTTTTTACTTCTTTTCCTCAAAGACCTGGGCGGAAAAAGTATATATTTCTGTATCCTCATCTTTCCAGGCATCCTCCGGCAGCTGGGCCTTGTCATAACAGAGGCGATTGAGGAATTCCTCTTTGGACCATCCGGTTTCTGTGGCCACCTGGGGCAGAAAGACTCCCTGGCGGTAGCCTTTCTTCACAATTACACCATGTTTCCCTAATTCTATCTCATCTACATTCTTGACCCTTTCTGGAACGGTCAACACGGAAATCTCAATCCTAATCTCATTCATCTCTTCAGGCCGCACTGGTGGAAAGCGGGGGTCTCCTGTAGACGACTCAATCGCCATTTTGGAAACAGCCTTGTACAGCTCTTCTACAGGCATAATATACCCGATGCAGCCGCGTAGCATTCCCCTTCTATGTAAAGTTACGAATACTCCCCTTTTCTCTTTCAAGGCAGGATCCTCTACATCAAATTCTGGAACCTTCCGGGTCTGAATATACTCTCCAATTGTCTTCCGCGCAATATCCAGGAGAACTTTCTGTTGCTTCTCGCTTAACATCTTCTTTCCTCCTTTCTCTCTTTCCCTCTCGGGAATCTTCTTTTCTTCCTTCACTTGCATTAGGGCAAAGGCACCATACCCTACAACTTTACTTTTATCTCTGGTCACATCTCCCGAATTGGCGTATTTCAGTAACTTGACGTAGTTTGCTCCCAGTCCCTTTGCTGCCAGAAGCGTAGTGACCACAGCTGCACTACCGCAAAGCTCTGCCTCCCCACTAATAAGGTGTCTCCCCAGACTATCCAGGTCAAAATTTTGCAAGTCCCGGATTGCCACTCCGTCTATCAAACATGCTCTTCCATAAACATAGTAATGGGACATATCTGTGGAGGCAATAACAAGCATTCTTTTTTTTCCTTTCGCACTCACAATGGCGTCGGCGAGAAGCTGGCAGAATTCTTTGGAACTATCGTTAACTACAATCGGAACTATCTTGAAGTCTCTCAGAACTGACTGAAGAAATGGAAGTTGGACCTCAATAGAATGCTCGTGCTTGTGCGAATTTTCATCAAAACGGAATAATTCATTTTTTGCCATAATTTCCTTTGCAACCTCAGAATCAACTTCAATTTTTCCTAACGGCGTTTCCCACCAACCTTCAGCATAAACAGAGGCTCCCGTGACCGGTACCTGGTGGCTTGGCCCCAGAAGTACTACGGTGTCAAAACTTTCTCCCTCCAGCTGGCGGTAAGCATAAGCTGCTACTTGACCTGAATAGACATAGCCCGCATGAGGACAAATCAAAGCTATCAATTCTCCGGAAAGCTTCTCCTGGTCAACCTTCTTAAGAAACCCTGATACCGTATCGGTCAGGCCCTTGGGCGCGTGGTCATAGAATTGGCCACTCCACCGGGCCCGGCGGACTTTAGACTCAAGAGCCTCTGCTCCTCCACGGAGGGAGAAGCAAAAAAGAAGAATGAGAAAAAGAGAAGTCTTCTTGATGGACATTTTTGACTCCTTTGCTAATTTAGAGTATTGTCAAAAATCTTTAGTTTTGTTCCCTCTCCCCCTGCGGGAGAGGGTTTGGGGTGAGGGAATAGTAAGAGTTTAGCTCTTATAACTTCTAAAACACCCTCTATACTTTTAAGAACGTCGTTATCCCAAAACCTCAGAACTTCAAACCCCTGTTCCATTAGCCACTTATCTCTCTTTCTATCTCTTGCACTGTCAATTGCATGTTGTCCCCCATCTACCTCTATGATAATCTTTCTTTTAAAATTAACAAAATCCACTATAAATCTTCCTATAGGTTGTTGCCTCCGGAATTTAAATCCTTCTAACTGATTCCTTCTTAAATATCTCCATAAATATCTTTCTGCATCTGTGCAGTTCTTTCTAAGAGCCCTTGCCCTATTAGCTAATTCCTTACCCAATCTCCCCCCCACCTTTTTTCCTCCCCCTCAAAGGGGGGAGGAGTAAGAGAAATTTGACACTACCTATTTTAGCCTAATAGGCATCCCCCAAGAGGTGAATGTTGCCTATTTTGACTCTCTTCAAGCCGGCATTCTTTGCCTCTTCCAGACATTCCTCAGCGTGCCTCCGGGACGTATTGGGAAGGTCCGACATATAGAAGTGGGGATGGAATCCCAGAAGCGAGTAGGGAATCTCTTGGTCTAGAGATGCTATGAATCTGGCAATCTTTGCCACCTCAAGCCTGTCCACATAGCCGGGCACAAGAAGCGTGGATGCCACAAGAAAAGGCGGTTCCCTCCTCTCTTTGCCATATTTAGCCAGAAAGGAAAAGTTCTCCAGTGTTCTCCTGTTGCTGGTACCACATAAGGCGATGTTCAGTTCTTCACTGAAAGCTTTAAGGTCAAACTTTATGCATCCTCCAGAATTGAGAGAAAGTTCCGCCATCTCCTTCAAAAAGTCAGGATTCATATAGCCGTTTGTCTCCCAGCAGATGCGCACTTTTTTCTTCTTCAGAGCGAGCCGCGATGTCTCCAGAGCATGGTAAATATGGGGAACAGGGTCTCCTCCAAAATAACAGATACAATTTGTCCTCCCATCCACACAGCCTGCCAGGTCTTCTGAACTTACAAAATTCTCATTTTTCCGGTCTTCCGAACCCGGCAGGGCCACAGGGATCGCCCTTTCCATCAGGAGTTCAACCTCCTCCCGGTAGTGCCAGTTCTGGCAGAAGAGACAGTTAAAAGAACAGCCGTGATAAAAGACAGCTAAATTCTTATAGCCATAACTTTCCTTCTCTCCACAAACCCATTCAGCCACGCAATTTGTGGGCAACGGGTCATGGTACCAGGCAAGGCTTCCCTTCGTCTTATTTACCAGATGGACTAACTTTCCCAGACGATTAGTTCTCAAACCACAATAGCCAAAGCCCCCCTCGGGAATATCGCATTCATTGGCGCAGATAGTACATTTAACTCCTGCCTTATCCCGAGGGACTGCTTCTGGAAGGTGAAACTCGTCTCTTGACAGTTTATGGGCTTTCTCTATTAAGGGCAAAACTCTGTTGAAATCCTGCCTGATACACTCCCCGCATATGGCGAGACTCTCAGCAATTAAGGGAGACTCTTTTTTACAATTGGCACACTCCATTGCCCCTACTCTATTTTCCTACCATTTTCTTGAATCTTATCGCATCCTCAAACATATAGACGTTATTGAACATACAATATGTCTCGCTCTTACCTTCACATTTTAGTTTGAGTTTTTTCAGGTCTCCATAGGTGTATCTATATCCATATCCGCCGATCCCATGCAGCCGGAAATAGCTAAACTCTCCGGAAACAGCCTCAGCCTTAAAGGGGTCAACGCAGTGAATCAGTCCCAGTTCAGAACAGAGACTCCTTATCTCTTTGCTCTCCCATTTTCCCCTCGGCTCCCACACCAATCGGAGACCTTGCCTTTTTATCTTTTTGAAGAACCTCTTCATATTCTTCCTATTTTCTAAAGTGGGCTGGAAGCTCGGAGGCATCTGAAAAACCACTATTCTCGCCTCCAGAAGCTGGGCTATTTTTTGCGTCTGCTCCCACGCCTGGAACACCGCCTCGGTTGGCTTAAAAAACCCATAGTTTTCCTTCTCTTTCTCTGGAATTGAATACCCCAGTTTTCTGTATGTCGGGCTGGTAGGCAAGTGAGTTATCAACTGTGGAGCTTTTAAGGTGAATTCAAATGCCTTGGGAGCCTCCTCCCTCCACTTCAGGACGGTTCCTATCTTAGGGAACTGATAGAATACCTTCTGTATCTCCAGTACTCCAAAATTCTCATAATACTTTTTCCTGGCCACAGCAAATCCGCAACACCCCACCTTAACCATAAACTCCTCTTAAATAGGGACAGCGACCATTTTTAGTGTCCTTCTCCCCTTAAATAGGGACAGCGACTATTTTTACCGTCGTTCTCCCCATGTGGACCACATGGAAACGCAGGCTAAAGCTCCGAACAAGTCCGATGCCTTTTCGGAGTCCTGTCGACCTGCGGCTACCGCTCTTCAGCGACTACCCTGATAATACATCAAGCTACCGGAGCGCGACTATCCCGATACATCGGGACCACCCCTACAACGCAGACCTTCGTTCTGCGGCTAGCTTTATGGGAATGGGCTTTCCACAATACGGGCAATTACCGTCCTGAATTTTCATTTCCACCACTGAAAACCCGTCTCTCCTAATAACCAGTTTACCGCAGTGGTGGCAATAGGTGTTTTCGCCACTATGTCCAGGAATATTGCCAATATAGACATAGTGGAGGCCCGTTTCCAGCCCAATCCTCCTGGCCTCTTCCAAGGTTTCCACGGATGTAAACGGGAGATGGGACAACCTCAAGTAGGGCACGAATTGGGTTGCATGCCAGGGTGTATCTTCGCCCAGCTCTTCCAGTATCCAGGAAGCAATCCCGCGCAACTCTTCCCTATCGTCGTTATATCCTGGAATAATGTTGGTTACAATCTCTATCCACATCCCCCACTTCTTCTTTGCCCTTGCAGTAACCCTGAGAATTCCACCGAAATCGCAAATATTTCCAATCTTGCGGTACGTCTCCTTTGTGAAGCCCTTAATATCAACTCTGAATGAGTCGAGGTAGGGACCAATCCTGTCTAATGCCTCGGGTGTAATGTATCCATTGGTGACATAATTTGTAAATAGGCCTTTTTCCTTTGCCAGCTTCGCAGAATCCAAGGTATATTCAAACCAGAGCGTTGGTTCATTGTAAGTCCAGGAAATTCCCAGACAGCGTCTCTCCACCGCCAGGTTAACCGTATCTTCAGGAGAGAAATATTCGGCTCTTCCCTCGGAATCAACGTGTGAGATATCATAATTCTGGCAGCCGGGACAGCGGAAATTGCAGCCAAGACTGCCTAAGGAGAGCCATCTCGACCCGGGATAGAAGTGGAAAAGGGGCTTCTTCTCTATGGGCGATATGGCCCAGGTGGAAACTCTGCCATAGATAAGAGTATAGAGCTTCCCCTCCACATTCTTCCTCGTCCAGCACCACCCGGTTTCTCCTTCTGCGACTGTGCACCTCCTCTGGCATATCCCGCACTTTACCCTGCCATCTTTCATAACTTCATACAGAATCGCTTCCTTCTTTAAACTAAAAATAGGGACAGCGACCATTTTGTTGTGACCCTCCGCAAAGTTAGGTACAAAATACGAACGATGCCATTCTTGCTATGCGTCTCTCCGTAGGGAGAGAATTTACCCCTCACCCCTACCTTCTCCCCCCAAGGGGAGAGGGGATAAAGATGGGTGTTCTCCCTAAGGGGAGAGGGAATTTTTCCCAGCGAGAAATTTTAGTAAGGCTAAAATATAGAAAATCCGGCTTTTCTCAACCTTACGACGGAGGTCTCATACGGGTCACAAATCTCTTCTTCCAGATAGTCCTTATACCCTACCATCCTCAATTTCCTGACCATTTCTTTCCTTTCTTCTTGAGGCATCACCTTGGAATCGCTCATTGAAGCAACCCGAAAAAATAGGCCCTCTTTACGCAAGGTCTCCACTGCTATGTAGGGCAGCTCAAAAAACTCCCGCTTGCCTCCTGTCCTCTTCTCAAACCCATTGGGAGTGCCAGCTTTTAGGGAAACTCTGACATATAGATTCCTGTACTTGTTTAAAGCCCTGATATAATCTGGTTCTTTGCCCAGAAGAATCCCGTTTGTCTCCAGAACGAAAAAATAGTCGGTATCGTCAACCAGGTCGAGAACTCTGAGTAGATGCTCCTTACCCAGGGTTGGCTCACCTCCCGAAATTCGCAATTTCTTAACCCTTGCTTTTCTGGCATTATGAACGAGTTTCTCAAAAACCTCTTCGGGAGTATAGAACTCTCCATATTTGTAAGGGAAATCTCGCGAAAACGAAACCCAGCAGAACACGCATCTCAAACAGCAGCCCACAAGATATCCTGTAGAGATTCCGCCATATACCCCAGTACAATAAAAAGCTGTGTATTTGCGAGAAGAATCCCTCAGGCATATTCTTTCGGTCTCCGTTGCCAGCTCGAGCGGATCGAAAGGAACAAAATCTTTCGTGATGAAACCCGGGTATTCCATTGTGCGAATAGCCTCTCCCTATATTCACCTCTTCCGTTTCTCCACCTCTTCGCCGGTCATAGGAACAAACCGCACCGGAACCACATTCTGTACAGTTAGTTTTCCCTCTTTCTTTCGTATGAGCTTAAGAAACTGGTTGAAGGGAATTTCCCCTACAGGAATCACCATCCTGCCACCCTCGGCGAGTTGCTCAATTAGAGGCTCCGGGATATGGTCAGGCGCACAGGTTACTATGATTCCATCAAAGGGCGCATACTCCTCCCAACCCAGGTATCCATCCCCGCACTTTACCTTCACATTTCTATAACCCAATTTCTGGAGAAGTTCCTCTGCCCTTTTAGCCAGCAGCTCAAGTATCTCAATCGTGTAGACTTCCTCAACCAGTTCGGAAAGAATAGCCGCCTGGTATCCCGAGCCCGTGCCCACCTCCAGCACCTTTTCCTCACCTTCCAAGCCCAGGCATTCTGTCATCAAGGCAACGATATAGGGCTGGGAGATGGTCTGACCCTCACCTATAGGAAGAGGCGAATCCTCATAGGCAAATCGCCTGTATTCTTCGGGCACGAACTCATGTCTGGGAACTTTCTCCATTGCTTCCAGAACTCGCCTATCCTCTACTCCCCGCTCCTGAATCTGCTCGCGCACCATTACCTTCCTTTTCTTATCGAAGCCCGTCTCCTCTTCCCCTATTTTTCCCAGGCAACAATTGAAGAATATCAAACAAAAAGGTATCAAAACAAGAAAAATTCTTATTCTCATCTCAACTTCGTCTCCACTTGTTTCCGGCACTCTTCGCAAAAGTCTGCCTGTTTAGCATCGGTATCCACAAGACTGTTGGAGAAATGCATTACACATTCCGGATTTCTACAGTGCCTCAAGCCAAAAGTATGCCCCAGCTCGTGAACCGCTTCTTTGAGGGCTCTCTCCTGAAAAAGCTTCTCATTCTTCCTGTTTCCATAGAACTCTTCGCGCAACCGAGTTAAGGAAATCAAAGCCACATCTCCATTTAAGTCTGCCTGGCCGAAGATGAAATTCAATGCAGGAACAAACATATCCACATCAAGAACACCTAAAGTTTTATCTGCATCCCCCGGCATATTCTCTCTCAATTCTTCCAGAATAGGGGTAGCAAAATATTGCTTCCGCTCAGCCCGGTAAGCATCCTCAGAAAGTGGCATTGGTTTGGCTATCACAAAAATCGCATCGAACTTCCTCCCCAGAGCCCAGGACAACTTCAAAAGCACCTTCTTATCAACTTCACCAACTGGTGTGATATAAATTTTCATCTCCGCTCCTCTTTCTTTTCCTTTTTCGCGAAAACATCCTGTCAATAAAATCAAGACGAGAAATATAGGAACTATTTTTGCTAGCCATTTCTCCATATTCTATTCTGACCTTGCGTGTCCGGTAGTGGGGTACAGGAGGGGCTCTTCAGTTAGACTAAGATATTTGAAGGCATAATTAGGAAAGGTGCCGGAATCCCAATCTGTTCTTGAAGCTACCATATGTCGAAATGCCCTTTCGGAACGGAACTCCTCTATCTTTAGCTTAAATTTGACTCGCTCGGTCTCGCCAGAAGCCAGGGACTCTATCCTTTGCAAATCTTGAGAAATTACTTTAAGTCCTGTTTGAGGCATTATGGAAATTCTTATCCCCTTCAAATCAACCGGGCAACAATTCTTCACCAGGACATTTACAGAAAACTGTGTATTGAAAGGAACCCTCCTCGGGACCTCCACCTCGGTGCGGATAGGGACTACTTTCCACTCCTCCCTTAGTCGGGAAAAACAGGACGCACCTGCCAGTACCCACTCCTTAGTGGGATACGGACCCCTTCTTCCCCACAGAGCCCGGGCTAAATCGTGCGTAAATAGTCCGGTCACCGGGCCATCATTGTGGATTTTCTCCATTGCCTTCAATGTGCGCTTATAGAAATCCTCGGGACCTGAAGGGTTCAGAGTATATTGATGGAGCGGCCAATCGTAATCGTCTCCCACAATCAGATTGGCGTCTCTCCTCTTTATGTGGTCCTGCCACTCTTCAATCAGGCGATTAAACTGTTGCAAGTCCGACTCATAGAGCATTACCGCTATGATATCAGCACCAGCATCGTTCATCATAACTACATCCTGACCATGCTGCCAGCCCTTTTCCCAGCTAAGCGTGAACACCCAAAGAGGTTTAGAAATCCCTGCTTCTTCTTTTATTCTTTTTAAGATTAATGCTATTTTTCTTGCCCTCCACCAATTCCACTGGTCTATTAGCGGAATGTCCCTTCCCGTCGTCCGCTGCGCTATCCTGCCTAACCAGTCCATTCGCTCTGTGGAAGAGAACTCTTCCCATCTTTCGGGAACTTCCACTTCCATTTCCCGGACAAACTCATCCACCAGCTCCAGACCGGTACCTGCTGTCCGAACATAATCCAGACCGACATAATCAATCTCTTCAATCCTGTCCATTCTCTTAATAAACTCTACTATGTCTCTAATCCGCTTCTCATCCCTTAGGGAAATCCCCCGAGTAATGATAGACTTTCCCAAATCGTTTCTATAGTCCCACCCGTACTCATAATTAGCTCTATATTCTTTAGGTCCTAAGACAAGATAACACTGAACCCAATAACCAAAATCTATATTCCTCTTCTCTGCTTCTTTAGCCAGGTCATCAATAAATTCAAGATTTTCTTTGCTCCAGGGAAAATCGTCAGGAAGCTTCTCCGCATAGGCCGAGCTCTGTCCAGCCATATACCAGAAAGTATTTGCCCCGGAAAACTCCACCCAATCAAAGAGCTTTCGCCAGTCGCCCTTTTCCCCATCCGGCCCCGCTACTCTCATACTCTTCAATGGCCGCATATTCTCCATCGTCATAACGCATAAGCCGGGAGCTAACCTGGCCGGCTGACGCCGGCCAATTGAGAACTCGCAGGTTCGTTGACGAATTCTCTTATTCATTTCAGGAGAAACCCATATCTTAACGCTGTAATCTCCCTCCGGAGCATTCCAGGGAACTGGCCACTTGCCCTGCCAGCGACCATACCTGGTGTCGTACTTGAGCTTCACTGACCATTGCTTGCCAATTGTGGGAATGGGAAATTTTCCCCTATAGACCAAAGCATAGAGAGTTCTATTTTTGAAATCTTCTTTGAAACGGCTATCGCTTGCCCGGACGTAGATAGTAACGAAATCGTAGTGCAAATGGACTTTCTTCTCTGTTTCCAGAAAGATGAATGTTTGTGACCAGGGGTGGGCGACGGAGAATAGGAGAAGGATTATAATTGAGAATAATGTAGAGTAACGGGACATCAGAGCTAACTTTCCCTTCACTTACTTTCCAGAAGCATGGTTACAGGTCCATCGTTATGGATATCTATAAGCATATGTGCTTGAAACTCTCCCGATTTAACCTTTACCCCCTTTGCTCTCACACTTTCAATAAATTTCTCATACAGAGCTTCTGCCATCTCCGGGGAAGCCGCAAGAGTAAAATCTGGCCTTCTTCCTTTCCGGCAATCTCCGTAAAGGGTAAACTGAGAAATAACCAGAATCTCTCCGCCCACATCGAGAACCGACAGATTCATTTTATCATTCTCATCAGGAAATATGCGGAGGTTTGAAACCTTCTCCGCAAGGTATTCAGCATCTTCTTGTCTGTCTCCCTTTCCCACGCCCAGAAGAACCACCAATCCTTTCTCAATGCTGCCCTTTTCTTTTAATTGTTCCATCTCGTCCTTTATACTTACGCTCGCTTCAGCTACTCTCTGAACGACCGCCCTCAATTCTCCCTCCAACAAACTATTTTCCTCTCCCCTTAGGGAGAGCACCCATCTTATCTCCTCTCCCCTTGGGGGAGAGGGCGAGGGTGAGGGGGATAATTCCCCTCATACTTTCTCTATCTCTTCCATTGCTTCATCAACGCTTCCTACCGAGACAATACCCTCAATGTCCCAGGTATTGATTCCCACCACTTTCTTATCTATGGCCAGAGCCAAACCAATCTCCGACAGAGTGCCATACTTTCCATCTACAGCAATCAAAACGTCAGCAGTGCGGGTAATAATTGCATTCCGAGCGTGGCTCATTGCCGTTACAATCGGTATATCGATGAAGCGGTTAGCCTCATTCTTTTCTTTTCCCGGCAGAACGCCTATGGTCAAACCACCTCCATCCTTTGCCCCCCGGCAGGCCGCCTCCATCACTCCACCCAACCCACCGCATATGAGAATATGCTTTTTCTGGGCAATCCTTTTCCCCACTTGATAAGCAATCTCTGCTATTTCCCGGGTGCAGTAGTTCCCACCAATAACGGCAACAATCATTTTTCACTCCCTTACATAATTACAGGTATCGCTAAAAATCTTTGTTTTTTCTTCTCCCCTTGTGGGAGAGGGTTGGGGTGAGGGGTTAGTTACCTTTTTCCTTCCTCTCACACTCTTTTCCTTTAACGGATCACAAGGCAGAATATATAGTTCTAATACTCAATAGTACAATTAGCGCTCCCACTATTATCATCAGCATGCGGGAAGGTAACCTCTTACACACATAAGCTGCCAGAGGGGCGGCGAGAATTCCTCCGATTATTAGACCAACAATTATCTCCCGATGTGCCAACCCAATTATGGCGAGAAAGGTTGCTACTTCGGCTACAGTTACGAAGAATTCTGCGAGATTAACCGAGCCTATTGATAATCTGGGATTATGCCCTCTGGCTATCAAAGTAGCTGTAACTATTGGGCCCCAGCCACCGCCTCCAATCGCATCAAAGAAACCTCCACCTATCCCTAAGGGGAAAAGTCTGGTTTTGACCTCTTTCTCTTGAATTCTTTTGAATGCTTTTAGAAGGATAACCAGGCCCATTATCAAGAGGTAAAGCGCCACAAAGGGCTTTATCGTTTCTCCTGGTACCGAAGTGAGGACAAATACGCCCACCACCCCGCCCATCACTCCGGGAATCAAGAGCTTCCGAAGAAGATTCCTATCCACATTTCCAAACTTGAGGTGGGCAAGCCCGGATACACCGCTGGCAAATATTTCTGCGGTGTGAACACTCGCGCTTGCTGTGACTGGCGGTATTCCCATACTGAGGAGAAAAGTAGTTGAACTCACGCCGTAAGCCATTCCCAGCGTCCCATCAATCACCTGGGCGATAAACCCTACAATTATATAGAGTATCACAGTAACCTTTTTTCCCCTTCAATCTTTTTTATATTTGTTATATCCTGAGTCACTTCCAGACACCCCATATACTCCCTGTTTTTGCTCCGCAGAGGGAAATACCTGATATAGATTAATTTACCCTCCATATTGATCCAGAACTCAGCTACATCCCTCTTACCATTCCTGAAATCTTCCAATATCTGATTCACTATATGGATGCTCTTTTGCGGATGGCACTGCTGAACTTTCCTGCCAATCACCGCCTTTGTTCTCGGAAAAATCCTTTCCCTGGTTTGACTGAAGTATCGCACCGTATCGTCTCTATCCACAAAAGTCAAATCTATCGGTAAACTATTAAGAACTGTTTCTACTTCCTCCTTAGATAACATGCCCGTTTCAAGTCTTATCTCTTCCTTCTTTTCCAATGGTTCACTCATGGTCTTATCCTTTCACATTCTGTCTTCTTTCCCTCGGATAGCTATCAAACATCGTCAGCCGCCCATTCTTCTATTACAGTTCCAAACTCTTCCCCACATCCTGCGTAGCTTTCCAGCACTCTCTAACATAATAGCAGAAAACAGAAGTGCCAAAAAGGCTTATTACTCCAGATAAAAAGAATACAGGTCTGATACCTAAAATATCCATTATTATACCTGACAATATCGGCGCTGTTATCATTCCCACACCCGTTGCTGTATTAAATAGCCCCATTGATGCCCCCATCCCTAATCTCTTACCCATTTCTACTGTTATGGCATAAGAAGGAGGCATTGATACTGCGCCACCAAGTCCCATTATAGAAGCAATAAATAATAGCTGTAAGAAATTACGAGTGAAAGGGGTTAATAACAATGCGGCGCCCGCCACACCCGAACCTATCAGTACCAGGAAAAACTTATTGTACCTATCTGCTAACCTGCCCGCCGGACGCTGCAGCAAAGCCAAAAGGAATATGTGAGATGAGACTATTATTCCCACCAGAGAGGGATTTATATCTATTTTTGCACCAAAAATAGGGAGAAAGGCCATTATCCCACCCCTTCCCATCGAACTGATAGCGTTGTAGAGAAGCAGCCCTTTCATAATATTATTCTTGAAAATTCCCACGAAAGAAATGGGATTGCCAATTTTTCTTATCCGTGAATACCTTACATCAGGCAGGAATACCAGGCTTATCAAGAATGCAATCGCTGTGAACCCTGCCATCGCATAGAACACCGGGGCAATGCCAAATGAGTCGTTAATGAAGCCACCCAGAAAAGGGCCAGCACCCATACCCAGAAGGAGTGCCATATTGAATGTTCCCATATACCTGCCCTCTTTCCTTTTCTCGGCAATGTCCCCAATATAGGCCATAGCCACGGGAACCACCATCGCCGACGCCAGTCCGTGTATCAGCCTCACCGCTGTTAGAGAATATACTTTTGTCGCCAATGGATATAAGAGCGAAATCAGGGAATAGGAGAGGAGACCAGAAGTTATGAATCCCTTTCTCCCTTTTTTGTCAGATAGCCTTCCGATTATCGGCATAAAAATTGCGCGGGTAAGGGAAAAACCGGAAAATATTATTCCCAGCCATATCCCGGTTGCTCCCAAGTTTTTTGCGTAAATCGGCATAAGAGGAGCAATAATTCCCAATCCCAGCATTGCCGCGAATGCGGAAATGAACAAGACATTAAATATTCTTCTTCTCATAAAATTACTTCTTAATCGGCTTCTTGCGACCAAAAATCATCGCAATACCAACTAATACGATTGCTGCCGGCCAGAGAATATTCCAGAAATTCCCGGCAATAATTCCCAAATTTTTCAACAAGAATAATACTCCCAAAACCACCAAAAGCAGACCAAGGTACATACCTACCTCCTTTACTCACTCACCACCACTAACCTTTTCCACTATATAACGCGCCCTACTATCCGCTGACTCCTTCCTGATTTTTAATTTGAGTCCTGTGAACTTAGCGCCATTCTCATCCACCGCCGGGGTCAGTGAGTCCGCAAGTGATTTAGCACTGATGTACATAGTCTTTATCCCTTCTTCTCCTTCCACTTTGACATCTACAACAGGCGCAAAACCCCGAAAGGTATTCACCACAAAAGGCTCACTCACAATCTCCACCACAACTTCATCAACCCCGAATCTAATAAATTCCCTCTTTTTCTGTTCCATCCGCCCTCCTTTCTTAAATCCTTTTTTATAATAAATTATTCTTCCAAACTTATACTCTCTTCACAATAAGGAGCATAGGGCCTAATATCGTCATAATTCCTATCAAATCTCAACTTCCGATGAATTCTTGAAAGAAAAATCTCTACCGGCCTATGATACGCCTTCTTACAAACCACTCTCGTATCCAATCCAAACTTCTTACACGCCTCCAATACCGGGCAATAATTCCACCACCTCATCACCATTTTCTTGTCTGTTTTCTCCACAATCTCCCCATCCCTCGGCACCACAATCCCCAAATATTCCTCATAAAAAATCCTGTACCCATCTTCTACAGCATCCCCCGTCCTTTCTATTTTGTCCAACCTCTCATCCAACCACGCCAACCTTTTCTCAATCACACACCTCTCCAAATACCCCAGAGCTTTCTCCAGTCCTATCTCGTCACGAAATGCCAAAACTGTCTGAAATAATCCAGTAAAATTTTCTTTCTTATTTTGATATCTGTCTAAAATAATCTGATAATATTTATCTTCCACAACCTAACGTTAAATCCTCTCGAAATTTGATGTACCCCAACTGTGACATTTCGGACACCCAACAGGTTCCCCAATCTCTCCATCTCCAACGGCCTTATTTATTACCCAATCTGGTGGCTCACTTATATATTCAGGTTCTTCGGTATTCGTGGCAACACAATAGGCATAAGTATTAAACTGAAAAATCAAATCACGCCCCACATAACCACAATTCTTGCATTTATATTGTCCCATCTCAATCCCCTCTTCTATTTATTGTTGGGTCTTGGTATATGCCTGTTAACTTCGTGTCTATCATAGCATTCAAAAACAGACTTGCAAAAATTAATCATTTTCTCATCATTAATAGCAACAGCCTGTTCATACATCTTGATAAAATACTTTTTGCCTGCCTCTGTTTGAGAATAGTTCTTCTTCATCAAATTGTGCTCCATACACAAGGTCTGTCCATTATCCACCGTATTAGTGCCACCTTTGTCCTTAGATTTTATATGGTCTGCACATATCTCCACACCGTCTTGCCTGCCACGATGACAAAAAACGCATCGATAGTTATCCCTCTCGAAGATTTCCTCCTTTACTTCAGGAGAAAACTCGAACAATTCGGTTTCTTTTACATAATCTGGATTGTATCTATATATTCCTTTTTTGACTTTTATTAGTTTACCTTCTTGATGAAATTTGCGGATTTGCCTCCAAGTATCCCGAGGTTTTCTTCCATACAATCTAAGATATTGCTTTTCAACCCAATCTACAACAGGACCGTGAGGTAAGTCCTTATTTGGATGGTTCTTAAAATACTCCATAACCAAGTCTCCAATACTTTTAGCCATATTATCTTACCCCCTCTACTAATTTGAGTTCAGGTTGATTGATTTGTGCCTCACTCATAAGTCTCTGTTTTGCCAACTCGCAGTAATTCTTATCAATTTCAATACCTATCCCTTTTCTATTCGTCAGAATACAAGCAATCAGAGTTGAACCGCTTCCCAGAAAAGGGTCAAGAACAGTATCGCCAACGAAACTAAACAGTTTTATACATCGTTTCGGTAATTCCACAGGAAATGGTGCTGGATGTCCAACTCTTTTCTTACTCTCCCCCATAAAATTCCATACCCCATTTGTCCATTCCATAAACTCTTCTTTATTAATATCTGACCTTCTACTACCAGTAGTTTTCTTCCAGTAGTTTTTATAAAGAACAACAATAACTTCAACCGGGGCAATCACATAAGGAGCTGAAGCAGAAAGCCATGAACCCCAGGCGGTCCGTCTTGAAATATTCTGCTCATTCCAAATAATTGTGGAATGATACTTCCATCCTACTTGTTTTGCAATTGTTGTAATGTCAGCACATACACTTTGTTGTCCACCTTTATTTTTATCAAGGGGAATATTTAGGCAAAATCTTCCATCGTCTTTCGTCAGCCTATAACATTTGGCAAGCCACCCTCTTGTAAAAGATAAATAATCTTTGTAGGACATTTTATCATCATGGGAACCATATTTAATACCCACATTATACGGAGGCGAAGTAACAATCAAATCAATGGTCCTTTCTTTAACACAATCCGTTCTCAAAATGTCAGCATTGTAAATCTCTATTGTGTCTGTTTGAAAATAAGGCTTACCTTTAGCTGCAATTTCATAGCGAGTCGCCACTTCTCTCATTAGCCGTGTCTCAAAACTCTGACTCTTTCTTAAACATTCTTCGAGATTTTTCTGGCTAAAATGTCTTTGTCCGCTCGAAGTTTTTGTGGAAGAAAGCAAACCACGTTTTTCCATACGATAGAGAGTAGCGGGACTCACTCCAAGGTAATTAGCCGCTTCCTTTATAGTATACATAGCTTTATCTTCCATACTTAACCTCCCTAAGTGTTACGATATTTATGAAGCTAAACACTCTATATTTTGTCAAATATGAAAAATTCTTAGAACAACAAAAATAGGGACACTTCATATTATTATGTTGTGGCTAGTAATTATTCATGATTAGAGAATATTCTATCTATAGCGGGCGCGATAAAAAATTTGAAAATTATTGTTACGCGCGCACAAAATAGCGCTAGGAACATTTCATCCTCTAGACCTGAAATTCTGGCAATCTCGTGACTAAACTTCTCAAGAGGCGAAATTTTAGCCTGTGCATATTTATTGTATGCATCCTCTTCCGGTTGACCTTCTATCCACAATTCCAAATCGTCAAATATTTCAAATAAAGAGTCTAGTATTAATACCCGGTATTGTTGATCAATATATTTGTAGGAATAACCTGATATGGTAAAAATCAAAAAATAAATCACCTCGGCATAAAGCCGTACCCATTTTTCCTTCCATAGAATCTCTGCCAGTCTATTGAAGTCTTTCTTCCTTACTTCGGGCCATTGACTATACGGACGACCTATGAGACCCTCGGTTGATTTTTCAATTTCTTTAGTGACGGCTTCCATATCTTTCTTCTGTTTACTCAGCTCTAACATTTTAAGAAAAATATACACATATATTGGAGTAAATATGCCTATTCCAGCTTTCAGTTTATCTAATTTATTCCTTAAATTTTTCGACATATAGAATGGAGACAGTCCCCAGTATCACCTCACCTATCTAATCCACTGATGTGTGATATAGTTATCACTTTCAGGTTTTTTGTCTTTCATTTGTAACCTTTCCCAAATCCAAAGTCTCGCCCCGTGCCAACCACTTGCTCACAATTGGGACATATTACCTTTGAATCCGGGTCGGCGGTAAGGCTGTGTTTAGCGGTGCACTCCCAATGCCACCCGTTCCAAGACCACTCCTCTGTCATTAAAGCGGTAAACCAAACCGAATGTATTGTCTCTCCACAATTCTTACAATGTTGCGGTCCGGTCTCTTTCTCAGGAAGCATGCTTTGCACCTCCCTTTTGAAAATGAGGATAGCCACCGTTACTTTTATTTTTGGAAAACCAGTATATCTTCAACTCCAATTTTGCCCTTGTCTGCTTTTGATAAACCGTGCTCGATAACATCTGCTATTTTAAAACCAACGGACTTACCCAAATCTCCTAATATAGATGATGTTTCTATTATCTCCTCTTTGCCATTTATTATCCACCTATGATACTTGCTTATAACCATTAGATAATATTTACTTTGTCGTAAAACACGATAACACTCCTCAAACGAAAGTTTCATCATCTTCAGATAGTTCTCAACAACGCTTGATTTATAAGCTCTATGAGATACCTGCAGCAATTTTATGAGGTTTAGACTTGATGGAGGTAATTTAATAGAGAAATATCTATCACTAACAAAAAGCGGTAATGTCTCATATTTTTTTTCATCTCTATGTCTACCTTCATAGAAGGCCTTGGTCGATTCCCACTTAAGGTCTTCATCCAATCCTAATATCAAAATCGAGACCTTGTTATTCCCAATGTAGTCCAATGCATCAAAATAGGGAGGCGAGGTGAGTATGCCATCAATAGAACTATCCTTAATCATTGACATATTGGTTGAGTCTCCTTTAATTATTGTAATTTTACCTCTGTTGAGATTCACATCTAATATTTCTGCCATCTTTTGCGTAGCAAACAAGGTTAAGTACCTGTCCTCAACATAGGATTTGAATGAATTAATTATGTCCCATCTTCTCCCTTTTTCAGAATACTCCACAATCTGTTGGCTTAAGAGAACTAAAAGGAATTTCCTTATATCTTCACTTTTGATACTGTTTATTTCTTTCTCGAGAAACATGATTTTTGACAAATGTGGACTGATATTTTCATAGACTTTACCATTACCTGTATTTGTCTTGATCTTTTCTTTTATTTTTACTAGGTCATCTTTTATGTCTTGTTTGAAGAGCGGTCCATCCATAGCTTCAAACAATCTAATTATGGAATCTCGTAAATTCATGATGTCGATTCTGAGATTACACTTAACTTCAGAGATCATTTTGCCTATTTCTAACACCTCAATTCCAACCGCATTCATCCCCATAGTTTGAGCATCAGCAATAAAGGCTCCCGAACCTACGAAAGGGTCTAAAATGGTATCTTTTTCTTTTACATTTAATAAATTTATCAAAGCTCGAGAAATTCTTGGGTCTCCTTTTCCTTTGTATTTGTGGAGATAGTGAAGAAAGGGCTTTCTCAGGTCAGTAGATGCCCAATCTACAAAGTCACCAATATGATCTTTCCCAAGACCAAAGTGAGGTGAACGATAATGACCTGTTTTCATATGTTCAAGTAACTCCTTAATCCCTTTTTCTACTCCAGCTTCTTTTTCTTTAAAATATCCTTTCCAGTTCTGACTATTTTGCGGACGAAATACAGCAGCTGGAAGTTTTTTGACCTCTGTAGCATATTCAAAAAGTGTTTGAAAAGGCAAAAATCTAATTGCTACTAATCTATTTTTTTCCGAGAGCTTCTTTAAGAAAATTTGGGTATAAGGATTCGGGTCTATTTTCTCATTTTCTGCTTCCTCACTCTTCAATGTTATGCCAATCTTTATTAGTGAATCTCTTAATGATTCTTTGTTATTTTCTCCCTCGAAAATCACATAAATCTCTCTGAAAAAGGTTACTCTCTTTACCATACTTACTATTTCTCCAAATGGTATCTCAGCAAAAAATCCTTGACCCTCCCCCATATAAGCTAACCGAGCAATTAAATGAATAACTTCCTCAGCAAGCAGATTGAATGGTTTCTTATTAACGAGAGTGGCAATAGTCTTAACAAGTTTTGTTTTTGTACCTAACAAACTATCTATTTCCCTTTGGGCAAAGTAAAGCTCGTCTGGATCCCGTAAGTCAAATTTTACTTTTGCTAAGAAAAACACATTTATCTCCTTAATTCAAATAGCTCACACGGTTTTATTTTGAATTGTAACTTTGTTGGGTCCGGAGTGCCACCCTTTCTTTGCATAGTGATTCTTCCGATGTACAAGCTTCCTCTCGGAGAAATTTTTACATCTCCAGACCCAAAGAAATTCATTGCAGTGTTGATATCCCTTAGAATCCAAGTGGTAGTATCGTTATGGCTATTATATCTAGTTACCAACATCCAATTAACTGACAAACCTCCTCGTCCCTTTAATATATCGGTAACTACAAGGATTTTATTTTCAGTAAAAAACTTCAGAATCTTAACTCTCGAACTTACTGGAAGCTCATCAAGAAACATTCTTCTCTTGTCTCTTGAAATTTTACTCTTAATTATCTCAGGGCGAGAAGCGGGAGTAATTTCCCCGGTGAAGAGTTTCAGACCAAAAGCTACGTCTTTGTCAAAATTCCACATTTCTTGGTATGCATCTACCCACCCTTTATCTACCTGATTATAATCTGCATCCGAGTTTGCCTTCTTTAATGACAAATTTTCAATCTTTATTATCTTCCCAATGGTAATCATAATTCTCAATTGTGCATCTGCCTTTTTAAATTTCATTAATTCTTCATAATTCTCTTTTAATCCTAACCTTTCAACATCCGTTCTCTTCATTCTGGTAGGAATATGAACCGCCTCAACAGAATCAATCTTTCTGGGATTGTATCCCATAATCTTGAGCCAAAGTCTTGCTTCATTATCCTTTTTCCAATCGTTAAATTTATCGCAAATCGCTTGCTCATTTGCAAACCCACCTTTAGCCGTAGCAGACCCAAGCTCAAAAGTCGTCATAGATTTGATTCCACTCCCATTTTACCTGCCTTCGAACTTTCCAATTCCGCAAGTTGAAATAAATATAGCAACCACATTTTAATTTTCTCCACAAGTTTTTTATCTTCAGATATTTCTATCAAACGAGTTACTATTCTTTAGCCTCATTTTCTATAGGTTAACTATATGAAATAAAATCAAAACCAGTAACTATTACCGCTGAGGCTTTTTTGGGAACCATAGAGTGCCGTTGAACAAGAAATAGTCAATTTCTGGAAATTGCAATCTAATATCTCCGTAGATTGTACCATAGTCATCCTGTGCCAATCCTAAAAGATCCCGAGAGGCCTCTCTTTCTACCCAAATTGCCACTAATTTCTTATTGCATTTCTCTCTTCTGGCCATTTCACTCAACTGTTCTTGAGTTCGGGGTAAAATATCTCTCAACTTATTCTTTATCTGGTCACTCAACTTATTTATGTTGAAGCATAGACCATTGGGTCCGCGCTTTAGCATGGCTCTATCTTCTGTTATTTCTGAGGGTCTAATGGTTTTCACTTCGACGGCGTACTTATCAATTCCGTAATATGCTGTAAAGTCCGCGGTTTTCTGCTTTTCATTAGCCGGTTTCCTAATTTTCTTAATCTTACCGAATCCCTCTTCGTGAAGTCTGGATACGGTTCCAAATTCACCATATATATCATAAAATTTGTCTGGTTCTGAAGTTATTAAATCCGAGTTTAGGCCAAAGTTCTGAACCAATTCTCTACATCCCATTCCAAGAATGGAACAGACCTTTTTAAGAAGAGACTCTAATTCATTGGCAGAAGTCTCGAGTATTCTTATGATAAAGAATTGGGTTAGCCCAGGTTGTTCTAAGACATAACTGATATATTTACCAAGACAAGTCTTAATAAATGGATACCTTCCACTATCCAAGATGCACTTAATGACTTTAATATGTGTATTTTCGCAGTCTATTTTATCCATGGCATGAGAAAGTCTTGCAATCCAATACACATTTATGGTGCGCCTGAGAGGAATCGAACCTCCACACACGGCTCCGGAGGCCGTTGCTCTATCCATTGAGCTACAGGCGCAAAATTGCTTTTACCCCTCACTTTTATCCTCTCCTACAAGGGAAGAGGAAACATTTGTCCCCCTCACCCCAACCCTCTCCCCCACAAGGGGAGAGGAAATTTTTTCAATTTTCAATCGAGGTGGAAGGCGAAGAGAATTTGGGCTCCGGCGGTGAAGCCCCCGAGGTCCTGATAACCCAAATTTGACCACGATGGGACATAGTCGTATCCCCCATATAGAAATAGGCGAAAAGGACCACGGAAGAGTTCTATTCCTCCAACGGCTCCCATCAAAGCGCCAAAGGCGCTCTCGTCATCTTTGAATTCTTTCCAACCGCCACTGCCTTCGTACTCGTATTCTCCGGAAAATTTTTCCTTTGCTCCGGTAAAACCTAATTTAAGCGCAAGTGTCGGGGAAACAGGGCTTCCGCCGAGGAGTTTCCAGGCAGCCGTTGACAGAAATGAGATAACGGTTAACCTGGTGGATGTCTTAGCCATGTTCCAGTCTACCCCGGTCTTGTCGCTCAAATCAGGGCCCTTCACCAGTAGGCCCTTCATAGAATTCTTGGCAGGCCAATCCAAGGGTTCGCCAGTTCTGGAAGAGTATTCTATTTCCAAACCCCACATAAAGCTGGAGCCTCTTTCGGACCTCGCTCCTATTCCAAAGACCGCTCCTGAACCGTATATTCTTTCAAATTTTCTATTTGTAGAATTGAAGTATTCTGTTTTGAGACTTATTAGTTTGGCGGCGAATATTTCGCTTGGAATTGGGAGTAGCAACATTAGTATCAAAAATGGTAGAAGAATGGAATTTTTCATTTGAGGTGTGCATATCTTGCTCAAAAAGTAAAGGTTCGCTTTGTGGCTAGGTTAATCCCCCTCACCTGAATCCTCTCCCCCAAGAGGAGAGGATTTATTTCTTTAATTTGGTTATTATTTGTTCAGCTTTGGCGAGGGCGCTGTCCAGCTTGTTGACAGACTTGCCTCCGGCCTGAGCCATATCTGGTCTTCCTCCGCCGGAACCGTCGACCAATCTTGCTACTTCCTCTATGATTTTTCCAGCATGGTAGCCCTTCTTTACCAAATCCTCGGTTACCACGGAAAGGAGAGCGACCCTATCTTCTATTATTGCTCCCAGAACTATTATTCCAGATTTGAGTTTATCTCTTAACTGGTCACCAAAGGAGCGGAGAACACCCGCGTCTTTTGCTTCAACTCTTGCCGAAACGAGTCTAATACCGCCGACCTTCGTTACTTTTTCGACTAGCTCCCCCACATCGGAAGCAATTTTCTTCCTTATTAGAGATTCTGTCTCTTTTATCAGGTCCGTTCTTTCTTTGACCATCTTTTCAATACGACCAATAATCTCATCCTGAGCAACTTTCAAAAGTTCACTAATCTTCTCAAGATTCCCTTCCAGAACTTTCGTATATTGATATGCCTTTCTGCCAGCGAGAGCCTCTATCCTTCTCACGCCGGCGGCTATGCCAGTCTCAGAGATTATCTTGAACAGACCAATCTCTCCGGTAGAATGGCAATGTATTCCTCCACAAAGTTCAAAGCTGAAAGCTTCTCCCGGAGCAGACAAGCTTCCCGGAGTGACCATTACTGTTCTCACTTTTTCACCATACTTTTCTCCGAAGAATGCCAGGGCACCCATCTCCTTTGCCTGAGTTAAAGTAGTTTCTGAAGTTTCCACCGAAAGGTTTTTCAATATAGCTTCATTCACAATCTCCTCAACTCGGTCAATCTCTCTCTTTGTCAGTGGTTTAGAATGAGTGTAGTCAAACCTCAGCCTGTCTGGGACTACAAGGGAACCTGACTGCTCCACATGCTTTCCCAGAACCTGTCGCAGGGCTGCTTGCAGAAGGTGGGTGGCAGTGTGGTGTCTGGCTATCTCTTCCCTGCGAGAAATGTCAACAGAGGCTACGACCACATCGCTTACTCTTACGCTGCCCTTTTCTATTTTACACTGGTGGACAATTAATCCTTCAATTGGTCTTTTCGTATCCAGTACTTCCAGTTTGGCTTCAATCTCTTCTTCTTTTAACTCTCCAAGCCTTATCTCTTTCAATTTAACCGAAGGCTTCAATATCTTGCCCGTATCTCCAACCTGTCCACCAGCTTCTCCATAAAAGGGCGTTTCGGCAAGTACAAGCTCAACTTCTTCGCCTTCCTTTGCCTCTTCTGCCCTCATAAGTCTATTTGTCCCCTTTTCCAGTTGCAAAATCGCCCGGATGTGGGAAGTTAGCTCGCCAAAATCATATCCGCGGAAAATAGTATCGCCCAAATCCTTTCTCAGCTCTTCGTAAAAGCCCATATCTACCTCCCCGGAACCTTTCCAGGCCTCCCTCGCCCTTCTCTTCTGAGCCTCCATCTCCCTCTCAAATCCCACAAAGTCAAGGGAGAAATCTCTCTCCTGGGCAATTTCTTTTGTCAAATCTAAAGGGAAGCCGTAGGTATCATAGAGCCTGAAGACCTCTTCTCCCGGAACGATTCTCTCTTTCCCTTGAGAGACTAAATCTTTAATCAAGCCATCAAGTATCCTCATTCCAGAATCCAGGGTCTCCTGAAATTTCTCTTCTTCCATTTTGGTCACACTGGCAATATGTTCGCGACGGGAGCGAACAAGCGGATACGATTCTCCCATAATTTCCACAACTTTGCCAGTGAGCTTATAGAGCAAAGTCTTCTTGATATCCAAAAGTCGTTCCTGACGCACCATCCTCCGGAGTATCCTCCTTAACACATATCCTCTCCCCTCATTTGAAGGCAGGACTCCTTCCGAGATTAGGAAGCTGATTGCCCGAGCATGGTCGGCAATAATCCGCAGGGAGACATCCACTTTCTCGTCATTGCCATATTGTAAACCAGTCAGCTCACAGGTGTAATCAATGATAGGTCTCAATAGGTCTATATCAAAACAGGTCTTCTTTCCATTAACAACTTCTGCCAGCCGCTCTAAACCCATACCTGTATCTATATTTTTCTGGGGTAAAGGATTCAGATTGCCGTTCTCGTCTTTATCAAACTGGGTGAAAACGAGATTCCATACCTCAAGCCACCGGTCACAATCGCAACCAGGAGCGCATTCTGGCCTGCAGCATCCCACATCCTCTCCCATATCCATCAAGACTTCTGAACAGGGCCCGCAGGGGCCGGTGGGCCCCATCTCCCAGAAATTGTCTTCTTTCCCCAGCTTCACTACTCTCTCTTCTGGCAGACACTTTCTCCAGAGCCCGTAAGCCTCTTCGTCTTCCTCATATACAGAAGCGAAAAGCTTTTCCTGGGGAAGGCCCATTTCTTTGGTGAGAAAATCCCACGCCCAATCAATAGCCTCTTTCTTGAAGTAGTCACCAAATGAGAAATTACCAAGCATCTCAAAGAAAGTCAGATGTCTGGCTGTGTTACCTACTTTTTCGATGTCGGTGGTGCGAAAACAGATTTGGGAGGATGCGGCTCGACGATAGGGGAGTTTCCCCTTAGCCAGGAACATATTCTTAAACTGGACCATTCCAGCACTGGTGAAAAGAAGGGTAGGGTCCTGGGGAACGAGGCTCATACTGGGGACAACTTTGTGGCCTCTTTTTCCGAAATATTCTAAAAATCTTTTCCTAATCTCGTCGCTGGTCATCATTTACAATTTTCCCTCACCCTGAACCCTCTCCCCGGAGGGGAGAGGATTTTCATTCCTCTTTGCAGCTACAAATAATATATCCTATCCTCTCTTTATCTGAGGCCATACTTTTTTCAGGGAGTTGAGAAGGGTGGACACTGTCCCGCGAATTGCTCCTTCCATATCAAATGACTCATAGGTATAGGAACCAGCCCACACCACCGAGCCAGTCTCCACATCAACCATACGGGCGCTGACTCCCACCTCGGCTCCGATGAGAAATACCTCTGACTTAACTTCTCCATTTTCGTCCGTGAAATAAATTGTGTCTTTATGCTCAGGAACATATCTGGTAACCGTCCCTGTGACTAGCGCATCCACTCCGGACAATTTTCCTACTTGCTTCACTGTATCGGGATCGAGAAATTTGCCAGCCGCCAGATGTTGTTCTCTGAGCAAGCTCTCCATCCTCTCTCGCTCAATAACATCAATTCCCCTGAATATGAATTGCCTCACAAATTCATCTGCCACTACATTTCCAGAGTTTATCTCATCTCCGTAGCTGGTGAATTCAAGCACGCCCATACGATTAATCTTGGTGAAATCGTATCCCTTTTTTATTGCTACTCGAGGAGCGCATCCAAAAAGTAGCACCAAAAAATAGATGTTAACGATAGAAAATAAGAGCCACATTAAACTCTTTTTAAATTTCATTATCTTAACTCCTCCAGTCTCTTCATATGCTTTTTCACTCGTTCCGCATGTCGGCCTTCAGGCCTCAAAGCGAGAAATTTATTCCAGGCAGCGATTGCTTCTCTATAATTCATTATCTCTTCATAGACCATACCCAGAAGATAATAGGCAATCGCCTTCTCAGAATCTATGCTCACTGCTTTCTCCAGAACTTCTATTGCCTCCTCATACTTTTTCTGATTAAGGTATGCTATCCCGATTCCACAGTAAGCGTCAACATATTGAGAATCTGCAGCCAACGCCAGATTGAATTCTTCAATTGCCTGTTGATACTCGCCCTCGTTGACATCGTGCACACCTTTTTGAAAGTGAGCGTCAGCCTCGGTTGCACACATCCCCGTCGAGAAATAGAGTAAGACAAGAAATGTGCTAACAAAACATACTACAAGTGTTTTTTTAACCATTTTCACTCCTGTCCCCCTCACCCCAAGCCCTCTCCCCAAAGGGGAGAGGTGCCTTCTTGAGGGGATTTGTTGTGGAGTTCTCTATAGGGCAGAGAGGAGTTTGCCAAAAGTCTCATCCAGTGTTTCGGGGATAATCTTTGTGCCCCCGACGGTGGAAATGAAACTGGTATCCCCTTCCCAGCGCGGAACAATATGAATGTGAATATGGCCTTCCACGCCGGCTCCAGCTACTTTGCCCACATTGGCACCGATATTGAAACCCTCTGGATTCAAAGCCTCTTTCAGAATTTGCGCTGACTTTTTAACCAAACCAATCAGTTCTGCTAACTCACTATCCTCCAGACTATCAAAATCAGGGACATGTTTATAAGGAGCTACCATAAGGTGGCCATTGTTATAGGGGTAAGTATTAAGCATTACAAACGCATCTTTTCCCCGCAAGAGTATGTAATTCTCCCTGTCCGTATTCTCTTTCACCTTATCGCAGAATATACAGCCTTCCTTTTTTCCTAAGATGTACTTTATCCTCCAGGGAGCCCAGAGTCTCTTCATTTCAGTTCCTCCTTTAACCTCTTCACCAACCTCGCCACTTTCTGGCCCAGGATTTCACACTCGCTACTGCTTCTCTCATCAGGAGCATAAAGGGCAACAGGTCCGTAATGGTCACCTCTCGCTTCTCCCTGAACAATCATTCCATGAATAAGGAATGCTCTTAGAATGTCCATAATTGTCGTCTCATTTCCACCGCCTACCCAGTGGCTAGAGGTGAAAGCAGCTCCCACTTTGCCCACGAGCTGGCCCTGCAGTCTCCTGCTCTCCTCAAATAGTTGTTTAATCTGGGAAGCCATCGACCCATAGTGTGTTGGCGACCCTATAATTATGCCATCGGCATCTTTGAGTTCATCAACTTTGACCTCTTCAACTGTCTTTACTTCCACTTCCACATTCTCTTTCTCTACACCTCTCGCTACTATCTTTGCCATTTTCTCTGTATTTCCAGTCCGGGAATAGTAAATGATTAATACTCTGGGCATAGATTGTCTCCATTTCTTTGCTCCACGCTGCCTGTCAAGTCTGACATTTCAATCTTTTCCTCCAATTTGCAGCCACAGAGCGAAGCTCTTGAAATCCTAAGGCATTATATCTAATTCGTCTCCCGAAATCAACCTTATTAAATTGTAATGCAGGGTTTTATGCCCGTAATCTGAAATTTGTAATTTGAAGTTGTAGAACTTGTCCCCGTGCACGTTGCGCCCATAAAGAGCTACACTACTCTGTCTTTTGGATAGTGCCAATGCCTATGGCGGCGGCTAAACCCAAGACTGCTCCGTAGGAAAATGTTAGCCCAGGACTGTACCTCCACAAAATTCCAGCAAAAATGCTCCCCAAGAGCGTGGAAACGCCTATTGCTGTGTGGAATGTGCCTAATGCTGTCCCGCGCAAATCCTCACCTACAAAGTCCGAAGCAAATGCCCTCTGATTTCCCTCCACCAGGGCAAAAGAGATTCCATAGAAGGCAAATAATACAATAAAAGACGCGAGTGTTCTCATTAGAGCAAACCCGAGACACGCCAGACCGTACATAAAGTAACCGAGCCTTAGAGTAGTCCTTCGGCCAATTCTATCTGAGAGCATCCCTCCCGGTAGAGAAAATAGGGCATATACGATGTTGAACCACGAATAAAGCAAGATGGGAATAGCGATAGCCAGCCTTAGTGGGAGATGTGGTTGAAAGACTTCCTTTACCCTGAGAACAAAGAACATATAAGTGAAGTTTCCCAGAGCAAAGACGATTATTATTATAAGATATCTCCTGAAATTTCGGGGAAGCCTTTTCAGGCTCAGTTTCAATGAACTCTCCTCGTCCGAAAGGACTCCGAATGGCCTCTCTCTTATCCAGATAAAAGGGAACAAGGCTAAGAAACTGATTAGAGCTGCGAGAAACAGAATAGGCTTAAACTCAAACTGCAAAAACCAAAAGAGAATAAAAGCCAGAAAAGCTCCTAGAAAAGCGCCGAAAGAATCCATTGCGCGGTGAAATCCGAATGCTTTTCCCCTCACTTCTTTTTCCGAAGAGGCAGCGATTAAGGCATCACGGGGTGCATCGCGCAGACCTTTGCCTATTCTTTCCACTGGCCTTAAAATTAGAAGCTGCATCCAGCTTGACACGAAAGGAAAGAAAATTTTCCCAACTGAAGAGACGGAGTAGCCAAAGAAAGCGAAAGGCTTCCTCTTTCTCACTCTATCCGACCAGTATCCGGAAAAGACCTTAAGTAAAGAAGCCACACTGTCCCCGACGCCGCCAATAAGGCCAATAGCTATCCCTGCTCCACCCAGAGAAACAATAAAAAGTGGTAGAACAGCCAGTATCATCTCACTGGAGACATCCGTTAGAAGGCTAACTATTCCCAAAAGAAAGATATTGATACTAAGACCGCTTAGGAGCTTTCTCATACTTAGCTTCATTCCAAGAAATTTTCAACCAGAATCTCCAAGGTAGTCCTGGAAAAATCTATCCAGGGTATTCTGTGTAGCCTCAAGGGAAAATCCTCGACGGATCAGGAAATCTTTTATTCTGCGGTAAGCCTTAGTCTTGTCCAATTTCTGATACCGGGATATCCTCTTTTCAATTGCCTGCCACGCCAATTCATCCTCACTGGAATCAATCTTTTTGAGGCCTTGAGCTATGGAATTTTCAATCACTTCTCTATCTATTCCTTTTTTCAAAAGTTCCCGACGGATTAGTATCCTCCCCCGATTCTGTTTGAGTCGCGCTTCCACCCAGTCTCTGGCAAAAGAGAGGTCGTCCAGATAATTGAGACGTTTCAAATCTTTGACCACCTCCTGGACTATTTCATTCTCGTACCCTTTCTTAAGCAGTCTCTCCAGCATCTCCTGAGAGCTTCGGCTGCGATAAGACAATAAACGAAAGGCGTAATCGCGGGCCTCCTTGATTTGTTCCAGCCGGCTAACCCTTCTTACCTCTGCTTCGTCTATATTATGTCCTTCTCTCCATTTTGAATCGGAAAGCACATCTTTATCTAAATGGAACGCATATTTACCGTCAAGAAATATGGAATATCGGGTCTGTCGGTGCTTTTGTTTTTCGATCTTAGTTATTCTCATTATAGCGCGCGCTATCTCTCTCACCCTATATCTTCCCTGTCCTACTAACCATTCCCTCTCCCCCTCACCCTTCCCTTATACAGTAGAATGGTTATGAAAAAAGATAATAAGTTAAAGAAAGAGCTGAGCTTGAAAAAGTACTCTTCTTCTGGATATAATGTTGTTCAGTGGTCTACTTCCGGGAGAGAACTTACCTTTACCCGTCCCAGGAGGACTAGGGAGAGACCCGTTCCCCCGGAAGCAAACCGTTC
>Ga0315312_1000537_pt1 | contig 42440 bp, 51 predicted proteins | sample TDP7_MG_FD_203629 | JGI IMG/M metagenome (GOLD analysis project Ga0315312, IMG submission 203629) | Freshwater sediment microbial communities from Lake Towuti, South Sulawesi, Indonesia - TDP7 | ecosystem: Environmental > Aquatic > Freshwater > Lake > Sediment | place: Indonesia: South Sulawesi... | reverse complement strand
TTCTTTTTGGCATAGTAGTTCCCGGAAATTCGTTTTCGCTTCTTTCTAATAAGGCTTAAGAATCAGCTGGCCAGCTCCTTGAAAAGATACTAGAACTTGTACGATTTAGTGGCGGGTCCGGAGGGATTCAGACCTATATAGGTTTAAATCCCTTTTCCGAACAAAACTCAAGTTTCGTTGTCTGTGGACTACAATATTCAGTTCGGTTACTGCTTCTTTGCAATCCTTGTGGCAATTAAAGCCTTTTTTTGAAAAATATTGTTTGTACTCTACCTCCAATCCCTATGAATTATGGGTTGTCCTCCAACAAGTGTCTAACTGTTGAATTCAAAGACAATAGACTTGGCTTAACAAGTTCTGAAATTTACTGTGGCGGTCTGAAGGGTTACGTAGCCGTGCCGGTCTGGGTTCTAGGAGATTGGGGCGAACGAAAATTGAGTTACGTTTCGCCGATAGCAACCTTAGAGGTTAAGCTGATATTTCTTCGAAGATAGTTCCAGTATAGCTACCTATCAAAAGAGGAGGGCGGGAAATGCGACCAAAGGAAAGAAGAAAAATAGTCGAGGAGAGACATAGTGACGAGGAATCGTTATACTATATCTTGGAGAGAGATTTAGACAGGGACGCCATCTTTCCCGAAAATGACGGATGGTATTCTCAAATCCGGCTTGGTAAGAGAAAGCGCATTGACTACGTTGTAAGATACGGTGACAAGATCTATGGAATAGAGGTGAAGACGGGTATTCCAAGACTTTTACATTTCCGTCAGGTGGAAAGCTATCGCGATTTCGTTAATGGCATCTTTCTTGCATATCCTTCAGACAGGGTTGGAGAAGCCCTTTTTCTGTTAGAAAGTCGACAGGAATACGAAGATGTCGGATTGATTTCTCTGACTCTTTTTAGATCACATCTGATACGAAGAACTAGACAACACGGTAGAGTGAGTAATAAAATCTGGAACAGCGAGTTTATTGGGGAAGAATATTGGAAGAGAGCAAAAACTTGGAGCTGGGAAAGGGCAGATTTATTGCCTGCAACGATCTTGAAGGACCAGTGTTTCTCGATCTCTTTTAACCCAAAGGGAAAGTATAGCGAAAATGACCTATACAGACTCGCTCTCAGCGGTTCTGCTTGGATAGGCTTAGGGCTCTTATATGCCATCTCCTCGGCTGTTAGCTTCGACAGATATTACTCTAATGGATATATGTGGAAACTTAGCCGAGAGTTAGGTTTTGGTGAGTTCGATCTGTGGCCATGGGTACAGTGCGATATTGTAGATGTAATGACCTACGGCGATCTAATGTGGACATATTCATTCAATTCTAGAGGGCTCTACCTATTGGAACACATACAGAAAGCTCTAAAAGGAAAGCTGGGAGCGAATAAGTGGAGAACACTTTTAACGAAAATGGGAGTGTGGAAGAAAAGACATAGGGAGAAGCAGAGGAGATACCGGAAAGAATTCATTCTACAGTGAATTGACGAGTTACACTTGAAACCATTAAGGGCAAAAGGAGCGTCGTGAACGATCGAAGCAGGTAGACAGAAACGAGGTGATTGATTTGCAAAGAAGACGGAAAAAGAGAACGAGCACGGAAGAGGAGAAGAATATTCAACGAAAAATGCTTGAAAGATTAATGAAATCATGCGAGTGCAGAGAGCGGCCTAAGTTCAAACCGGCTCGTGATTTCAAGCTGATCAACAATTATTCTCCTGACATCGTAGCCGTAGATCGGAAAACAGGACAGTTGTATATCGTTGAATGTAAAGCCGGTAAGATTAGCAGACCGACCGCGGGTTTGGGTAAGCTTCTCCTATATCGAAGACTGATAAGGAATAGTTACAGATTCTTCAAGACCCAACTGGAGGAACGATTCGGTGAGATTGCAAACAGTGTAAGGAAGAACGAGGCCACATATATGCTCGTATTGAGTGAAGGTAACGACCAAGCTAGAAAAGAATTCTTACATGAACTGGTAGATGGCATTCGTGATCCGAAAATCGACCTACGCTTTGTGTAGACTGACTATTCATGGAATGGAAGCATGAAGATGAATCGAAATCCAGAAATTCAAAAAGCATTTGAAATTACAGATGATTCGTTACAGGGCGTTTTGGGCTATCATCTTTACGTTACCGCAATGAAAAAGAGTGTTGATGTCAGAAAACTATCGGAATATCTCCCGGATAATGTAATACCCCATACCTTCAGTTGGCATAGGTACTATCAAAAACAAGATCTCACCGGCACATTTGGGTCGATATTTGAGTCTTATCAATCTAGGATTTCATTAGTAGCTATGGTAAACGTGTTCGAAGTCGCTCTTAAGAAATTCATCTGTTATCTTGACGGGAGTGGGCACCCACAAACTTTGAACGGCAAAAAATTAGACGGAGACGAAAACTACAAGACTCACATACAATGGGCGTATTTAGAAGCGCGAAAGTGTGATATTGGGGATAAAGATGCGATCAAGAGGCTGCCAAAAACTTTTGGAAAAATAGACAATGCAAGACGACTTCGAAATCTAGTTGTTCACAATCATGGACTATTTAACCAGAGATACAAGACAGATGCAATTGAATACATGGACATTGAAATTGAGCTACATCCAGATTACGCCACATTTGAAAATAGTCCGCAAGTTCCGAGTCCAATACGACTAACAACAGATAATATCGTGGATTTCAGCAAATCTCATGTAGAAGTACTTCACGTACTTCATAATGGCGTCCAAAAGAACTTCTTTGGTTTTCCTGACGCGTATAACTATGGCCAAGAACAGAAACTTATTGAATGGGAGAAAGTGTTACTGGGAACATGAATAGGCGATTAGGCCGGTTCTTCTTTAGACACGCTTCGTCGAGAGTTGAGGGATATGTCTGAGAAGCGGAGAAAACTGGGAGATCACATCAGAGAGATGGTTAGACGAACAGGTTATCCACTGGAGATTGAGGTTTCAGACATCTTAGAAAAGGATTGGGCGGTCTTTAACAACGTTCCGTACTTGGATGAAGACGAAAGCAAGACTAGAACTATTGACATATATGCGATTCATGACAGCGAATTCTTTTGTCTTCAGGTCTAGATCATCTGGAGCTGGAATCCACATTCGATCTTATCCAGATCTTACCCAGAAAACATCCTTCGACACAGTCAAAATCTTTGTTTTATTGGTGGCAAGTTCGACCAGAACCATATCAAATGAGAAAGTTCCAATTTTTTCTCTAGTCTCGCCGAACAGAATACCATGACCTCCTTTGATCCAGACAACTACACGCACCGGAATGAATAACATGACCTCGCTGTCTGTACTTTCTACTCTTTTGATAATTCTCTCAGTGATCGAGACGGAGGTTTTGTCTTCAAATCCCTCAACAAGAATTGACGTTATGTCTGGATTCTGTTGGAACGTAGCATTAGCCACTGTCACATCTGATTTGCTCCATACAGTGACATGCAATTTCACGGGTATTGTTAGGGTCCATTCGTAGGTGTAATTTTCACCCGCTTCAACAACAATGTCTCCGACGGAAATGATTTCAAAAGATGGCTCTGGGTTTTGACCCGGCCAAATTTGCTTTAGGATTCCTGGACCAAGAAGCAGTGTTAGTGTAGTTACTATGAGAGTCAAAACAGTCACGACTGTGGCTATCTTTTGCCGCTCTCTTTTTTTGTGCTTTGACTTGTTCATAGCCATCTAGCACTGTTACATACAACAACTATATTTTGAGATATTAGTGCATTTGTACGAGAATATCAGCCTAGATTGATATCGTTCAAAAAACCTAATCGAGTTCAAGAAGATTATCGAGCTCTTCGGGCGAAAGAAGGCCTATCGCGACTTTGAAGCCGAGCTAGGCATACTATGACGGCCGGGCGGAGATATTGTGTTTATTTCGCATGCTGAGCGGGATTAATCACTTCCAGCCCCAGTAGTCTTCCTCAGCTTCATAGACCTCTTCGCAATCTGAGCATACGCCGAGCGTCTTGATCACTCCGTCGGCTGCAGCGCATTCCTCACAGTACTTCTTCCCACACTCACCGCACCTATACAGCTCCTCATCACCCACCTCAGCGCCGCAACCATCACATATGCCCAACCAGATCGATCACCTCAATGTCGCCCATACTCTTCCTCGCGATGCTTTTTGAAGGTCGAAGCTATTAGGTCTTCAAGTGTTTTCAGGTGTATTGCACTCAAAATCAGGCTTTGATCGAATACATAGTCGGAGTTCCAAAGGCCGGAACCTCTTACGTTCTCCGAATATGTGAACTTTCCAAGCCAGTTTTCAGAAGGCTCACAAACACGGCACAGTGAGATTGTCGCGATGAGCTTTTTCTCAAGAGCATTACGCAAATTCTGGTCGTCGATTTCTATGCAGCGGAACCAAAAGTCGTCTCTTAAGAGTTTCGAGACTTCGGTTTCTATTGGCTCACACTTTTCGCAAGTGGGCATGTCTTGTTTCTCCCAGTGTCCTTTCCCTGGCGCGGGCAACAAGCACGGATGACGCGGATCGGACTTCCTTAGAATAGCTCCGCCAAGAAATTTTCTAAATACGCTACTATTTTTGTTCCCTGAGTAATGGAGTTCTAGGCGTCTTTTCAACCCATTCTGAGAACGAGGATGATTGCCTACACGCACTATGCGGCCACTCGGCGCATGTTCAGAGAGTTCGCCTTTCTCGTAAAAGAGGTAGAGCCCATTGCCAAATGGAACATCTGAAGGTTCTTTGAATATCGACAAGATACTACACAGTCTATGTATTTCGGCGCATACTTCCTTTGGGGCATCCATAGAAGTTCACCTATTTTACAGCGTTTTTGCGCTCTTAAGATTTCAGACCATGGCTTAATTCAATATACTACAAACAACACAATTTCAATACAGGGCGATATTCTTTGGAAGCCCGTAAAGTCGGAACATCTTGCTCAGCTAGCAAAGACTTCATAGTAATAACCTCATGCTCAGCCAGCAAATGTGGGTCGGTTCCCATTACCGGCCCGAAAGTTGTTGACCCATCACACTATTTGAGTGACGCGACTCTCATTTCGAAACTGAAAGATATAAGACAGCAAATACTCCGACACCCAGAAGCTTGCGTCGGAACTAGGAAAACATACGCCTTCGATCTTTACGTAAAAGCAGGACGCGCGTACAGAGATTTGAGAGTAAGCAGCAACTACATCAAACTGAAATCAATGCTACTATCAAATGGAATTGAATGGTTTTTCCTTTCAGGTGGCTATGGCATAATTCACGCATTGGAAGAATCTAGAAAATATCAAGCTACATTTGACAAGAACATCGCGTGTCAAAATTGCATCCCATTTACTGGAGATCTTTGGAAAGGTGTTCTCAACTTGATATGCGACGATATTGTTTCAAAGTTTAATCCGGGACGGATCTACGTGTTCGGAAGCAAAGACTATACGAACTTTATACAGCAAACCAATTTTTGGAAAAACAAAACAGTCAGTGTCAAAATGTTCGAAAGTACCGGTTCATCAGGTCCCCTTTGGCTTTCTCCCATATTGAATGATCTTGCAGACGCTATCGTTGCCAGAAACTTGGTCCAATTTGACCAAAAATACCCAAAAAATTCTTATAAACAGTAGATGTTGACAACTGGTAGACATCTACTTGCTCGAAATCCTTGTCAACGCCTAATTCGCTGGGCAAGAACTTCAGTTCAGGTTTCTTGGGCAAGCGAACAGTTCTTTGAGTATGAGCCGTCCTAGAAATAGCGGTCTACTAGCTTCTGCCTTCTCATCTACACTTGCCTGCTAGACGCTCGGATACATGACCTTAAGAACCTTCGAAATTTGATGCATCGCGGTGAACGGTAACGCGATCTATCGGTCTTTGTTTCTACGAGATTGGGGCGAGAGAAGGAAGTAGAAAGGAGAGAACGTGCAGATAACCGTCAAGGGTTCTAACTGACGAAACACTGTAAGAATTTGACACTTTAAGAGCGTCTTATCGATGGAGCCATCAAAGACATGTCTCGGAACCTGACACTAGAGCAAGGACTCGTATTGTTTGAAATCTTGCAGCTTCAGAGTGCCGTTGGCACATGTATACTTGACCAGTTTTACAATTCTTCCTTCTATTTCGGCCCTCTGCCTCACGTAACTCACTACATCGTGGTCGAAATTATGTGCAACCATTACGCTGCGAACCATCGCTGAGTCACCAGAACACTTTTTCTTAATCAGCCAATCCTCATATTTGAGGATCTGACTCAAATCTTTCGTCTCACATTTTCCGGCCTTCAACTCCACTATTGTGCAACTAGTGAGGAGTCTATGAGGCTCAGGTGTTTCATGTAGAAGCAGAATGTCCATTTCCTTTTTGTAGGAAGTTGGGACGTAGTTGACGTAGTCTGTGTAATTACCAAAGACTTCCTTATCCTTGCCTTGGGAAAATTCACGAAGTAGCCAAGCCATTAAGAAAGCTTCTGGTCCCCCTTCGGTTACGATTCTGCCGCTCGTGTCAGCTTTGATATGTATTGGTAATGGTTTGGGATCCTCGGGAATGTACGGATTCGTTACCAACTTCTTCGAGGGTGCCCAAGGGTTGCTTCTATGTAGAAGTCTGAGGATTTCAAGGGCTTCCATATTGGTGAATGGGTGACAGTCACGCTGAACTATTTCTCTCCAAGACCATAGGATGTCTTTGTCCGCTAGATCGTATAGGTCTGACAAAGCGATAGGCTTTTCAAAGGTAGCATCTGTGGCCTCTATCAGAGCACGGTAAGGGAAGATTTGGTCGGGATTTCTCCAAATTCGTGTCTCGTCATAGAAAGCATGTCCCTTGGCCTTGAAGAAACCGTAGATTCCAATTCCCTTAACATAGAAGCCTACGCTGGAACCCGCCCTTATCCCTGCCACGTCGGCGATGGCTCTTGCATTTATTCGCGGGTTCTCGTATCGCGGGCAACCACATACGCCCCTCTCAACACACACTCCAAAGTTGTCTTCATCAACAACGAAGATATAAGCAACCATAAGTTGGCAGTCCCACTAACTTTCCATAACCGCTAACAAGTATTTAGACTAGGTTCCTCTTCCTTGACGAGTAGGTTATTAAAGTTGAAGCACGGCTTTGACCTCTGGAACAGTAATATCTTCCTAATAGTTTCCGATGAAGACATACCCAAAGCAAGAGAACTCCTTACCGCGAGAAGCTGCGCAGGCATCATGCAAGAAAAGCGGTCGAAGAGCCTTGCAATAGGTTTCAAGAAGTTCAAACAATACCCGCAAACATACAGTTTTGTCGTCTTTTACTGAATTCTTCGAGATCCTTTCTCGCGGTCTGAGAAAATGCTACGTGCGGCAGCCTTGGCTCTAAGGCCAAGCTTCTAGGTATGGCATTACTGCCAGTAGTATTCCACCCACTGTTAAGCCGGCGCATCCGCTTAACATCAGAATCTTCCATGTCCATAGTCTTCGGACCCATACCTTTGAAGTCGTCGTTTCAAGTTTCGGTTTAGTAGTTGGCCAAAAAGCTATGCATAGAGCAGATGCCATCAAGCCACCATTGAGGAAAATCTTGCTCACCATGGGAAGCTCTCTTCCTTCTCGAAAAACCAGCCCAAAAAAGACTATGATGGCAGCAAGAAAGTAAGACGAGTAGATACTCAACACATTAAAATCACGAACATAGTCATTCCAATCTCTTACGTCTTCGGATCCGCGTCTTGCTTGAACGATAATATGTCCCCAAAACAGTCCAATTGCCCCAAGAAACAACAGCGAGACTACTCCTAAACCTGCTCCACAGATGGGCAGTACGAAATACCCTATTGCGATAACAATGGCAGCAAAGGCAATGCAGAAGACAATATGAGAGGCTAACTGCGATTTGGGTTGCGAAACTTCTTCCTGTTCGACCGAAGATGATGGCTTCTCGATGGTGACCAGTTTTTTCCCACATTTCTGACAATACTGTGCTGCGTTAGGTAGTTTTGCTCCACAAAATGTGCAAAATTTGGCGGGGACCTGAAATTCATTCGAAAAGGCAGTGTCTTGACTCATGGTCTTACCTTAATATGCGTAAAGCTCTTTTGATATTAAAAAATATCTTTACACGATCTTCATTCGGAGGCCGCGGCTTTTTATTCAATATCTTCAAGAGAAGGGGGATTGGGAGCCGGTGGATCTTCCATAGAAACCTATCATTCATTCCTCTGTCGAATCAAGTTCTAGACATATTCGATTTGAACCCAGACTGTGGCAAGTCGTAGGGATTTATACCGAAATGGGATTAAATCCGGCCAACACAAGACTTCGACATCCCGCCACTTGTCTAGCGCTCATTCTTTGCGTTCTGGGTAGATGACAGTGATCTGTTCTTAGCATTCTCTTGTGCAGTTCTTTCCCGGAAAAGCGCTTGTCCGAGCATTGTCGCACTAAGAGTCATTCTCACCCACCTGCCCTTCACCTCGAATAACTTGAAGGGCTCAACGGCAGTAAGATGCTTGCTTACGCTCTTCCTAAGTGCTGAATCGTCGCTAAACCTCTTTTGGATATCTTTTGGAAAGCGTTTTCTGAGTTCATCAAGGCCTTTTTTCTCCTCGATAGGAACATAAACCTTGTCTAGTTCTTTTGAAGGGTCGAGTCCTTTTTCTGCTGCTATGCTTCGAGCGAGTTCAAAGATAGTTTCAAATAGACAGTAGTGAACGTTCGGCTTGCCCTTCTCATCTTTCGGCGTTATCCACCGAGGCAACGGCTGACGAGCATGGCCAATTCGAACAGTTTCCGGTTTCGGATGTCCTTCATCCTCTATCTCTCGCTGATCTGTATAGTCCTTTGGCTGTCTTTCACCCGTGGGTTTGACGTAATATAGCTCTACGCTTGGGAAGAAATTCAATATATTGATCGCGGCGAAAAGCCATTCCTTTGGCGCAGATGTCAGATCAATAAATGCTTCTGCTTCTTCAGTTTCCTTACAAGTCTTGAAGAAATCATATAATTCTTTCAAGAGCCACCCTGTCGCATGCTCTTCATTCATGGGCAAGACTTCTTCAGTGCAAATGATGTTTAGCCCAGTTTCTTGTTTCCAAGTTTTTAGTATGTAATCTTTGAGCGAATCCACGAACTTTGCTTTGTAAGACGGGTCACGTTCTGTCCAGTTTTCACCAGCAACCAAGATCACTCTGGCCTCGGTTTCTTTCGCCTTGGTTTCGCTAGCCAGAAGTGTATCAATGCCTGTTTTCACACGTCCGAGGTAGATTCCGGTGGGAGCTATTACAAGAAGCCTAGTTAGTGCGGCCATTTCGCCACTATGTAGCAAATTAGCGTCACTATGTCTAGAAACCGCTGAAGTTAGTTATAAGAATTTCCCTGATGTTCAACTCCTTGACTACATTATTCTACCTTGAATTACATTATCCTAAAATCCAGGCACCAACTAAAATTCTAAAACCAGAGAGTGAAACCTCTTTGCAAGATATAGAAACTATTCAGGAAAGAATTGTCGCTTATCTGAGGAATCACCCTGAAAAACGCATGTCCTTTGACGAAATCTTCGAAAGACTTAATCCGAATCCGAACCCAAAAAACATTCCTCCTACTGCTCGCGCGTTGAACAACCTCGTAAAAACAGGTCGGGCAAGGCAATATCGAGCTGTTCAGTCCAGGCTACAGAACCACTACGAGCTTATTGAGTAGTGTTATCCCTCCTCAGAATTGCGCATGGATGCACGTGGCAAAAGACCACGTGACTAGTTTTTTTGCTCGAAAAGACAAGTCACGTTGATGTATCCATCTCTCTCAAATACAATCGATCAGTTCGTTTGAACTTTTGTTGCCATCTTCATTGGACTGCTGCAATCTAGTACATAGTGCTGCGTTATCCATAGTAAGTAGATTCTGCTAGCTACGGAAAAGCTCAGGATTTGCTCAATGAGCATTCTCCAAGACACTCGAGTTTACTCAAAACGGACATTTTACTTTAATTCGAAAATATGGATTTGATTGTCTTGTGATGTAGATTGGAAAAGACAATAGGCAACCTCTGTCCTGAGTGCCGTAAGAACTCACTGAACATATACTTTGCGGATAATTCTGATGCCCGGTTAGGTGCTTGGTGCGAGAACTGCGATCGCCGGTACTTCTACGTGGAAGGTAAGCTGGTCCTCTTGAACCGGTGAATTACTTTGATGATAATTAAATACTGCAGCAAGTGCAGAACTGATGTTCCTCATAGTATATCTATAGCGGGGAACGTGCAGATTGATCGCTGTCTAAACTGCGGGTTCACGTCGAGTTTTGACTATGATAAGTTTAGAGCACTCGTTAGAGAGATAGAGAATCGTTCGGAGATGATCGCAAGATGAAAGATCCAAAAGAGAGACCGCGACAATTGGCTGGCGTCAAAAGCGGTTTACCTGGTGGCGAACAAATTGACGGGGATGTTTAGAGCTTGGGCGAGTGTCCCAATTGTGGCAAGGAGACGCATCCGCTCAACAATAAAGAAGACATTTGCCTTAGATGCAAGGATGGGCAAGCTTGGATCTGGCGGCTGCGAATACCGCGGACTGAAATCTACGAACAGGAGGAGAACTTGGTTGCTGGGTGTGGAAGAGGATGTCAGTGAGAGTGAAGAAAACACGTCCAGCAATACGCCGCCTGAACTTGCTGGAAAGTTGGTGGGCTTGGTTGGTCTAGACATATCTGAGCGGGATTGGTCGTTTGTCTAGTGTATGGAAATATCTTGCGGCTGTGGGGATCGGAGCGATCATAACATACAGCCTCATACGGCCGAGGCTGGAGGCCCTAGAATCCAAGGTCTCTGGGATGGAAAGAGGCATTAATCAGATAAATGCTAGAGTTGTGGAGTTTGAGAGCAGATACCGCGCTACCGTACCTCAGCTTCAGTACGAATATCTCTTGATTCGTAGAGACGTGGATGAATTAAAGAAGAGTGCTCTGACACTCCAGCAGAAATTTCGGTTAGAAGAAACAATGCGATTGCTGGATCAAGCTACAATTAGAAAACTCCAACAAAGACCTATGGAGGCGAGATGATTATGCTAATCTTGATTCTCGTTGGAGCTCTAGGCCTTTTTCTTGGCATCGTCATGCTCACAAATCCGGAGTTGCTCATGCAACTTCCAAAACCACTTGACGTTTTCTACGATCCGATGACGCATACATTTAGATATACTCAGGAGCATGCTTGGACGGTCACCTTGATTTCGGCTCTTCTGATGGTTGCTGGGTTCTATATGCATACGAAGGCCTTGGAGATGAAGAGACCGTAGCGGTTTATTCCTGTTCGGACAAAAGAATGTTTGGAACGCAAACAAAGTAAAGACAGAGGAATAGTAATTAGTCACCAGGGCAACTCTTAGGGAAAACTCTTTTTCCGATTCATTCAGCGAGTTGTAACAGTGCAGGCTCCGAATATTTGGCTTTGGGAACTGCCCTTTCAAACAAATCGGAGAAGGTGAATCATGGATGGAGCACATCCTACGGCTGACAGAATAAATGAACATGGTAAGACTATTAGGGCGCGATAAAGCAAGCAACGAGGGATGGACTGCTAGCAAAGCATGAAACAGCACAAAAATGATGAGTCTAAAGATGTAATAGTCCAGTGACTTGCAAAAAGGTTCTTGACTAGGCCCTTGATGTGTTAGACTCTATTTCTTGAATAGTTGGGAGTATCTCAATAAGCTGTGTTAGTATGTCACAACCAAGTCCCAGATATTAGATGGCATGAACGACACAGACACTGAAGTTGCAAACATAATCTTAGAATAATTGCACCGCACTACTCGCTATATTATTGAGCGATCATGGGGCCTAGGTCTCTTCGCGTGCTTGCTGCAGGAGTCGGAATAGTCTGGCTGATACTAGCGCTAACCCTCTATTATGGAGTAGTTTCGTTCAACCCACAGGGAAACATAGGAGCTTCTTTCCTTGTGGCGACCGGTATCGTCTTAGCGGTGCTTGGGTACTGTCGACAAATACGGGAGGCGATCGATAGGTTATTGGGATCTTCTGTGAAGGAAAGAAATCCTAGGTTAGGTAGAAGATGATGACTTGAAATTTATTGCGGCGGCATAAATGGTTACAGAAGATCTTAGGACTAGTTGCCGAAGATTTGAACGAACGAAATTCTTGGTTGAATTCTTGGAAGGCCGGTCGCTCAAGCGGTCGAGAAGAATCTATTCTAAGCCTTATCAATAAAGCTGCCCAGTAAGAATTCTCTTGAGAGAGGCGAATAGCCATGGGCTCCAAACCCTCAGACTTCGTCTACTTGAATTCCTTAGACGGCTTCGAGTTCGAAAGGCTTTGCGCTCTCGTCTTCGATAGATTAGGCTACGGTCGCGTAGAGAATGTCCCCGACATCGCCGACGAAGGCCGAGATTTGATAATTCATACGCCTCAAGCAACCAAGATCGTTGTCGAATGCAAACATTACCCCAGTGGAACTATCGGTAGACCAGCGGTCCAGAAGGTGCACTCCGCTGCCATTACGGAGAGCGCGACCAAGGCGATCCTCGTAACCACTGGCAAATTCTCCGCAGGAGCTATCGCCTACGCACGGAAAAGCCGCCCGCAGGTAGAACTCATCGACTTGAATCTTCTAAGAGATCTGACGGAGCGCGCTGGGATCCATCTTGTCACCAAGGAGCATAAAGTGCCTGTGTCCTATTTCCCGGTCTCCGACAGCAACCAAGTGGGGACGATTTTGATTTCCTCTGTTTCCAAGCGGATTGCGAGTCATCCACTGCCTCCAATCAAACTCTTGCAGGTCTACGAAAGCCGATTAAGGCTTCGTCCAGCGTATCACTTGCGCTATAGTGTTCACCAAGACTTTGAGACGTCCGTGGGCGTAATCTATTCTATTCATACTGATAACGAGGAGGTTCTTCTGGATGGCGTAAACGGCGCAAGGGTCGATGAAGGGGTTAGGGGGTTCCTCCAAGGCACTCCGACGGTAGCAGGGGACAAGATCGCGGAGTTCGTCGGTCACGCTGAGCGTGGGTCCTTCAAGATGGATCAAACAACCTTGGCCAGGAATGCCAAACAAGTTATTGCGGATCGGCATTCCAAGACGATCTCGTACCTCGGACGCAACAACGTACTCTACAAAGCTACCTGTCGACCTGGAGACAGGAGTATCTTCATTCGCGATGTTAGACAAGTCTTCGTCCCGGAGTGGTCCCTCTCTTTGCTAGCGCTCTCTAAACGATACTCGGTAAACCTAGTTGAGAAACCTGAAGCCGTACAGGTCATAAGCGGTGATATTTCGACTTGCAAAATATGTAGGCAGGAAATAATCGGGGAAATGTTACTATGCAACTCCTGCGGCAACATTGTCCACAAGGGGCACCCTCACGGATACACATGCAAAGCCTGCAACAAATCCCTCTGCCGAAACTGCACATATTGGACGCGTAGATGGCTTATTTTCAAGGATTTCCTATGCCAAGAATGCGCTAGCCAAAAGCAAAGACTCAAAGGAAAAAGCATGAGGCACCTCGCCCCCGACTTGCCACAGAAGCACTGTATTCACTGCGGTACGAAAATCCATGATGACGCTATAAGGTGCGTGAAATGTTGGAATATGCAATGAAAAACAGCTACCTGTTCAACAGTGTTTGGACCGGTTTCAATATGTTTGGCAGAACCCCTAATATTAACCGATAGGCCGATGACCCCACAATTTTGGAAAACATCCGTCAACTGCTCAAATAGCTGCTTTGATCGTACTGGAATACGCTATCTTCTCTCGATCCAGTAATGACCGCAGTCTTTGCATTGAAACTTCCTGTGAATCCGACCATACTTAGTTTTCTTCGGTTTAGTGACTTGACGAACACTCATACCGTGACATTTAGGACAGATAATAGGCATAGTCGGAACCCCTGAGGGCATCTTTCTCTACTTAAGACTTGTATTCGCACAATATCGAAGGTGGTGCTTTTGTGAATATTCTGAAGACCAGGTTAAAGAGACAACGAGCAAATCAGCCTATCGTCTCTTCAACAAAAAAGGAAAAAAATTTGAGCTTTGGATACTCTGAACTACCGCAGGCTAAAGCCTGCGGGGTCTTTGGACTGGCCACCGCTTCGAGATGGAATCCGCATGTTTTCACCAATCCGCTGTTCTGACGCGATTCATCTCCAACTTGAAAGAAGGAGCGTTCTCGCTCTAATCCTAGGTAAAGCGCGTCCGAGGCCATAGGGACCATAGAAGAACCCTGTATTCACGTTTCTAGAGCCTTTCTGACTACGCTCTTGCCATTAGCCAGTTCTATCGATCCTTTCAAGCCTTGGTCCCTATCAGTTCAGTCGATTTCTCTAGTTTCAACCAGCATAAGCATAAGCCAGAAAACGATTATACCCATGTGCCGATGATATGTATTTGGTGCATCCGACAGTTGTGGGATTGCTTTCTATGTGGCTATCGCAATCCTGACGACACGGCTATGTTCTGTGCTGGATGTGGCAACAGAAGAAGCTTCATCAGAACCAACTACAGACAGTTTGGGGTTAGCGCAGGCACCATATCGTATGCACTTTCCACGACCGCCTCGAATGCTACGAGTGGCAATTATTCTATCTGGCTCTATGAAGATCTAAAAAGGAAAGGATATCCGGATGAAGAAATAGCCCTTCTCCGAGAAAACGTTGAAGAGGTCAAGCAACAACGACCGATACTTTGGGAGGCCATTGAAAACAAGCTGAAGCAGGGTGACTCAGCGACACTGGCCTACGCAAAAGAAATACAAAGACGCAGCAGAGCATCTGAAATAGTCAATCAGATGTCGTTAGCCAACGATCTTTTCCAAGATAGACGGAAAGCCAAGTTATTTAGACTCGACAAGGCAGAAATTCTTGAAAGGCTTCACCGCCCGTCTTTCAACGCAGATGATCTTGCCGCCAAAATCGCTAGTTTGGCATCTCTCTTCGAAGTTCCACTCGATCCACTTCGTGCCTTGATTCCGAATTCCCTATCCGAATGGAAGTCTATCAGATTGGTTGAAAAGATACTAGAAAGCGAAAAGATACCATTTGACCCAGACATGATCAAGGTATGGCAAAATGTTATAGCCCTAAGAAATGCGATCCCTCTACACCCTCGTGACCAACCGATTCCGGTCCTCGAATTCTTCGGAGTCACCTACCCAGTTGACTATCAGCAGCTCTGGGACAACATTCTCGACAAATTTCTCTACAGTCTCAAGAAGTTCGTAGAAGTATTAGCTTCATTGTCAAAGCAGTAGGTGCTAGAGTTAGTGAGTTCCATAACCTTAGAAATCATTGGAGATTGACTTGAAAAGCGAGAATGAATATGTCGCGGAGGAAATTCGGGAATCTGGGTTTCCGCTTGAAATAGAGATCGCTGAAGTTCTTGAGGCACATGGCTGGGAAGTCCTTCCATCTACGTTCTACTACGACTACGACAACGATGAATTCAAAGAGATTGATCTTCTTGCCTACAAGAGCGTAGCTAAATCTCTCAAAGATTCACCGAACTACCCTTACGCCATCACTATGGGGCTGATAATTGAATGCAAGAAGAGACAAGATGTAGCCTGGATCTTCTTTCCTAGGCCGAGGGACCCTACTGACATAGATTACAGTGGTATTGGGTTGGCTGCAATAGATTCGTTGCAAGTAGCAAAACTAAGTAGCTTCAAAGCACTCTCGTCTTTGCCAGTGCTAGACCGCTTGGACTCTACTCTCAAGCCCAAAGCCTTTGTTCAACTTGCCATTGCGAGAGAACTTTGGGGTGCTCATCAGCTAGGCTTAGTAGAGGCCAGAGACTTCCGTTGCCTCTCGATAGAAGAGAAGAGTCTGTCTTATGATGTTGTGAAATTGACGAAACGACAGAAGAGATTCAATAGAGATTCTGAGCGCAAGCAGATTTACAGTGTTCTAAGCGGGTTGGCAAAGGCTGTGGAAGAAAGGCTGGTTAAGGAAGCGGAGATGCTACAAACCCTTCTGGAGGGGGCGTTGGATGACCACATTGTTCGTTATCATCCGCATCTGCGCCAATTTAGGTTGGATTACTTCTTTCCTGTGCTAATATTGGATGGGAAACTAAAAGCTTGGAGAAAGGGCACCGTAACAGACGTTGACGAGATACTGCATAAAGTCTCCCTTCGTTCAAAGAATTACTTCCACGACAGATTAGTGAGCGTCGTTACTAGGCGGCATTTCGATAAATGGCTTACTCAATTCGAGATGGATGCGAATGCTCTTATTCAGAAGATCGTAAATCAGCGAGGCAAGCTCGACAGACAGGTGGAACTTCTAGAAAAGAATCGCATTAAAACGGATATGTCGTAAATGTTGTATCGACACTACTTGACTTTAGTTGCTCTATCAGCGCTTGCCACTCTTACAGCAGTGATCCCGATTGTTCAGCCACCGTGTCCCGTTCGCGCCTCGGGCAGCGTTCCTGAGTTCAGGACGGTTTACCCTATTAGGAGCTCTAACTTCTCTGACAGCCCCATTATGGAATGGGACAGTCCTGTAAAGACATATGAGATAGTTGACAGTTCCGGGGTTGCTAACGTTACCATGTATTATACTCTCAAACGGGTAGAGGGCGTTACCTTTTCAATTAAAATGAATTTCACTGGCGGCACTCAGTTCGACGGCAACTGGACATGTAGGTTTCCACCGCAATTGAATGGAACCGTTGTCATATATTATGCGGAAGCAATCAACACTGAAGGACGTAGCGTCAAGAGCGATAGAGAAAGCTATGAGGTGAACACTATAACTCGCAGAAATTACAATTTGTCGGTATCTCTGAAAGAAATTGACGACGAACACAGTAGAGTCAAGGTCGATGTGGCGGTTAGCGGAACTGTTCCGCTAAGGTTTGAGTATTCAGAGATTTCGATTGTGTGCGAAGGGTATCTTGGACCCAGCCCTTCTTCGTATAGCTCATTCAGCGCGAAAAGACTCAGTCGATATTTCTATCAGGGAACTCTTACATGGAACGATGTCGCAGTCCAGGGCACTATTCTAGCCTATCCAAATGATCGTTACTATGCGAACTTGACATTTCATGTGTTCGCTCCTAGTGGAACGGTCAGCAAGCATGCCTATAGCAACCTGAACAGGCTATTGTGGTCGGTGGAACCCAACTCGACAGTTTCCATCAATCCTGATGGAACATTCGCCGTCAATGTATCATTCATGATTGAAAGGAACCCAGAGGCAGCTTCTCCAGTTATGTATCCTTTATATGCCGCCATACTTGTTCTGGGATGCAGCGTTCTTGCATACAGTAGATCTAAGCCAGATTTAAGCATAGAAATTTGTATTGGCATTTTCATATTCCTTGCTGGTTTTTACTTTTCTCTTCTATCTTTGCTTCCAAAATCAGTGTGGTTTACACCTCCACAAGTTCTGGTGATAGCAGTATCATTTGAGTCAGCAGTCTTACTGTTTGTTGCTACTGCTTTGACGAAGATATCCTCGCCGCCGGTTAGGTTCCTTCGGAAGCCTTGGATATCTTTCCACGGCATTTTCAAAGCCTTGGCGTTTAACCTTATAGGATTTCTTACGATCTGTATAATTGCAAAAAAAATACTGTATGATCCCTCAGGCAGCGTATTCATTTCTATTATACCATATATTGCCTTTCCGTCCTTTTCCGGTGTTGCCGTTGAATTATTACACACAGCCGTATCCACATTCGGAAGTGTAAGAAAAGGAGCGTGAATCAATGGAAAAGAAAAAATTTTCACATTCCATTCCGTCACGCACCAAACCTGGTCTTTGCATTTTTGCCATTATGGCATCTGTCATCTTGATGGTAGGCGAAGCGATCGGCGTCGAAAACTCGATACTTTATCTACACTCCAAGAGAGGCGCAGAGTGGTCGGGAACATTAGACTACGATCCGCCTACACGAAGCACCGGTGAACCCGTTAAGGCAGAACTGCCCGAGTATTCTAACGTTTACCTTTTTGCCATTCAAGCAGACTTTGATACGAGTATTCCGGCTGGATTGTATATCTTTAATCTATGGATAAAAGCCGACAACGACCAGAGAGTTACAATTTGTTTGGGTTGTAAGTTTCAAGACGGGGGCACTATAAATTTTGGCGGCGACGAATATGAAGTTAAAATGAACGCGGGGATAACAGAATATTCATTCGAATATCACGCTATGTCAGAACCATACAAAATCTACAAAGGAGAATGGTTCTATGCATACATCTGGTTAAGAACCGGGCTTACACTCTACATCGATCACCAATCAACGCCTAGCTCAATCATAACGCCAACACCTATAGCTATCCCGGAATTTCCTAATAGAACGTACATCCTTTTGATCGGCGTGATAACTTACATCACCCTATGTCTTGTCAGGAAACGTCTGAGCACGCAAGGATCGTGATTAGAAGGCCCTTGGAGGATTAGAGGTCCCCCGGCACAATCCCTTCAGTTTTTTGTAGTATCCCTGGGAGGGACGATTAACGGGTCCATGGGTTAACGATATATAAGAACTCAGCGAAACTTGGCGTTTTTCCGTTGAGTTGCCTATAGGCTGGTTAGACTATAGTCTCCGAAGCCTAGCCGTTCAATCTCCTTTTTATATGTTCGCTATCATTGAACACTCTCAGATAGCATTTGCTATCTATAGCAGATGCTATCCCTATGCTTTATTTACTATCCCTGAAAGGGATAACGTCCTCATGTCCGTCAACGTCCATCCTGGATATTTCTGGACGAACGGAGAATAGTTTCATTCGCCTTATATTAGATTCAGCCGCCTCAAAACTCCACCTCAAGGAATACCATAATCATATCTCGGCGATGGAGATGGCTGCGGAATTCAGAAGATTGAACTCGGAAATAACCATCTATTTCGGCGTCTTTCCGAACGGCAAACCTTTCGTGGATATCTGCCATATCCCAACCGGAACCGTAATCTGCCTATAATTTTTTTCAAACCCAAAGGGACCTCTTTTGCTTGTGCGCGGCTTCGCGCTCTGACGCTGAAGCTTTATTAAGGTTAAGGGCCCTTCTCCGTCGCCTAGGATTTCTGCCTCCTCTCTTTCTCCTCCTGTTTCTCCAGCCATAGGGTGAAGGCTTACTCAGCGATTCTAGATAGATCGCCTCTCCGGCGATTGTACTTCTGAATCTCCTCTTCCAGCTTGATCTATACCCCATAATGGCTAGATTTTTTTAAAAAAATTGAAAAATCAGCGGAATAGGGATTGTAGGGGAATATGGGGGATGAGGCTACCGCTTCATTGAAATGCCGATAGTGTCAGGCCCCATCTCGAATCATCAGAAGCTTTTCAAGCCAGATTTTTTCAATTTCTCAATATTCAAAAACTTTGAAAACCTATGGAATATCATCCTCCGCTATAATTGATTTTAACTCTAATCTTGATCGTCATGCGGAGAGCTTGTAGAGGGTAAAGGTAATAACCTTGAGAGAATCGCGAAACTGAAATTGACGCCTGAGATCAAGGAGAAGTACGCTCAAGTATGCAGTGAAGTCATCGATCTGATGAGGAAAAAGTATGGTTTAGATCTTGTTGAATGCTCGGCGGTCCTTAAGATCCTCCAAGATGGCTTAGCGGATACGATTCAGGAAGAGTTCTTGAAGGAACTTTATCCGGCAATATTCAAGGAGAGAGTGAGGAAGGCGTGAACCTTGATTTCCATTGGAGATGGAGATACCTCTACCTCTTACCTGATTTTGAAGAACCTAGGTAGAACCTAGGAACCTAGGAAATAGATAGGTATGAAGAAACAGAAGAACGTGGAGCTCCCTGAAAAATTAACGTATGAATTTGAGCAGCGCTGCGCACGTCTCGGTTTGAAACAGAAGGAAGCTGTGGAGAAGGCCCTCTCAGATTGGCTTAAGGCTACTTCAACTCAAGTTCCTCTACCCACATACTTCCCACATGAAACCAATGTGACCATCATCCGTCCTGAAAACGTCAATATCGCCGTCTTCCAGAAGGCTGAGCTCGTAGTCGCAAGAGAAGAATTGCAGAGACTACTTGGAATCCTAGAGAGAACTCAAGACCTCCAGTTCAAACATGAAACCAAAGTTCAGTTGGCTCAAGCTCTCAAGAGATTCGAGCCGATCTACAGGCAGACAAGGGACCTTGAGCTTGAACAGTTAATCAGGAAGGTGGAGGAAACCTTATGACCATCTATAATCGTGGCAGAAGGAAAGCAGATTTCACGGATACCACTCAGCAACGCATGAAGTCAATCTTTGGAAGAACGATCGGAATCCTCACCAACTTTCAAAATCTCTAAAGAACTTTTGCACTTCTTATGCTCTCGACGCCAGAGCGCTATCGTTAGAATAACCAACGCTATGAACACGACGTATGTTATTGTTGGACCGCCAAAGTATTGTCCGTACAGCCACCCGGCTAGAAGTAATAAAAGAAAAGTTCCTGTCCATCCGAAAGTTCCTAGAAACATGAGTGCTCTCCGAACACTCCCGATGTAAAAAATCGCAGAGATGAGAGGCCCCTGTTTCTTTACTGCCCAGAGAGTTGCATCATCAAGTTCCCATAGTTTCGTCCGAACTCTGGGAAAACTCTTCTTCTCCAGTTCTCGGAAATCATTGTTAAGCGCATTTCTAACCCCTGAATCCTTAGGCGGATCAAGTGTCATAATCTCTATCGCTAGTCTCCCCCAATATATCATGCGCCCTAGCAGGTAGATTGCTCCGACAGAGACAAATGAAGTCGATAAACAAAACCAGAGAGTCGAAGTGGGCGTATTCCAAATACGGGCTTCTGTGTTTAGTAAGGATGCCCAGACCTGCATGGCTCCAAACCACGCAATACCAAGAGCGATAGCTAGTTCAGAGTGAGACCTCACTTGCGAAGTATGATGTTCAAGAAGCATTCTTCTTTCGTTGCTGTAGATATCTTCAGCCAAAGAAACTCACAGGAATAGTCTAGTGGCAGTCGCATCTTAAGGCTTGCCCAGGATTTGTCTGCAAAGTCCTCAGGCTGGATACACGCTACTTCTTGTTGCTATAGGTCTAGGCTGGAGTAGTCTTTGATTTTTCTCTGTTTCCATTCCCAGTAGGCTTTCCTCTCGCTTAGGCTGAGCTCTGTGCAAGGAAATGGCCAAGCATACTTGAAGTCTGGGCATGTGCCTGTAAGCAGGACTTGCTTCCAATGTTTCACGCAGAAGGGCGTGAATGATCGAGGATCGTTTACAGTTCGAAGGTATTCGCAGTCAGCACGCTCGCGCATAGGACCCTCGTTCACTGCATCATTGAACCATGAAAAGCATGTCGTACGACGAACTCTGAGGTTCCTGGGAATTTGAACATTTCCCAGCTCAAATTCATTGATGGCTTGAACTGATTCAACACGGGTTTTTAATGGCTCCTCATTTCCCTTCTAAGAGCCTCTGTGTCCTCTTTCGAGTGGACTTGTAGAATCTCCTGAAATCTCTTTCTTGTCTCACGCCCGATATGCGGTATGAAGATTAATCCGTAATCCTCGCGCCACCGAAAAGTCCTCCCAGTATTTTTCATCCAACGTATTATCTGGTCCCTTGTCCATTTGTCTTTGTCCGATCCCGGTCCAAATTGTTTCTCGAGAATGGACTTCCTCATTTATGACAGTCCTGTTTTCCAAACAACTTTCGATAGACTACATGCAAACGAGACAGATCTCGACTGATCCTAAGAGATTTCTTTGGTGGACTGCCGATCCTGTAGGTCTTCGTCGTTTTTGCATGACCATCCCAGAAGTTGAATATTGGCTTGGAATCAAGCCACGTTTCGACTAGTTTTTGCACATTCACTCGAACATCATTCCAGAGCAAGGGGCTCTCTGATAGAAGATAGCGCGATTCTGACCTACCTTTGACAAGATTCTTCCACCCATCTCGTATAGGTGCGCTGTCACCACTGTCGTACAGAATCAGAAGTATCTTGGGTTGGTACCCTAGTTTCTCGAGAAATCCAGCGTAGGTCGTACGCTCGTCTATCTCCCTAGCCAGTACCTTCCAGTTCATTGATTGCGTAACCTTCTTGGCTTCAGCAATGACGACCTTCTTTTTGCCCTTCAGTAACAGATCGATTCGAGTACATCCAAATCGCTTGTTCTGCTTTATGCGTGGAACCTTGTACTGAGTGGCCACATTTATGTGACTATAGTTCTCGTCAATCACTCTTTTTCTCAGAATCCCTTTTGGGTCATTGGTTAATGCTCTGTACAATGCTGCTGTGTAGAGATCTTCATTAGCAGCTTCTATTAACTTCCCTCGAATAATCTCAGGAACGAGATCCGAGTACCGGCGATGTCTTTTCATCTCGGAGATCACTGATGCGGCTTTCTTGATCAAATCCGCAATTGATTCAATATGTTCACCACGTCTAATTTGGCGTTCAGTCACTCCTTTGATAGAAACTTTCCATTCTTCGGACTTTCGCGTGATTCGGCAGCATGGAAACCAATAATCGTAATCTCCGTGCCATGTGTAGGTACTCATGAAATTCCAGTTCGTCAACCCTATGACAAACCCATCCGTCAACACATCGCCAGCCTTTTTGTCTCTGAATTCTTGCATATCGACGAGTTCAGTGTGGGCCATTTTTTCCAGGCAGTCGCGGAACCGCCAAAGGAAATCGAGCAATAGCTTGGGCGCGATACCCTTACGTCCGCTCAAGCATGTGTCAAATTTCGCAAGTTGCCTTATCATAGAAATCAGACCCCTTCTTGATAGTATTTCTCATAGGTGTCATTCTTGCGGAGGGATTCATCTTAAACTTAGCCATTTGTCGAGTTTCTCAGGGTTATGTATATAGTTCGGGTCTGGTACGATGGAGTGGGCCATCCTTTCAGCTCTCTCAATGCATTTCCGGCATTCATGGGTTAAGAAGCGTCTCTTAGCTGGACCGTAGACGCATACCTCACAATCCTTGCCTAGCCTTCTCAGAAGATCGTCTAGAACATATATCCTGATCTCGCCTAACCCGAGCATAAGCTTCAACTGTTCAGCGGATAACTTGAATGAGACTGATCGCTGAAAGTGATAGAGAAGGCGGTAAGGCTCTGAATAGGTCTGCCCATCTGGTAGGAGGCGCGGTTTCGCCTTGGGTTCTGATAGCTGCCTACAGCTATAGCAATTCGACTTGGCCTAATCTTCTCGCTGGCCCGGATTTGCTCCTCATGGGTTTATTCGCGACAGGGATGGGAGCTGTAGGCGGAATTCTTCCAGACCGGATTGAGCCTCCGAAGGGGCCTAAGCATAGAGGTTTCTTTCACTATGTCTTCGGCGGCCTTGCAGCAATCTTCTATTTCTTGGTTCTTCTCGGAAGCTTGAAGATCATAATCTTCGATGCGGCAACATACTTCTCCAGCCCTATCACTTTCCTTGTCCTAGCACTCGCATCAGGATACGGATCGCATTTCTTTCTGGATGTTTTCTTCAGGGCGTAGGTCAAGCAATGAACTCCCCGATGGAGGAGAAGACTTCACGCATCTTGTATCACCAGCCATTAAGGTAATCCAAAGATGCGATCAGTTGGGCATCGTAGAATCCCGATTACAGCGCAGAAACCCATCAGTTCTAGGGGTAGTCTATAATAGCCGGTTCATCGAGACTTCTACTGGGTGCAAGTTGCCTTTGCCCGTCTACGACAAGAGAGTTTGGGAGATGTTTCTAGAAATCAAGAATGAGCTGCCGTCACAGTTTACTCCAAAAGATGTCATCAGGATTATCCATCGCCGGAGACCCCAGGTCAAAGCGAATACAATAAGGGCTCACATGATCGGTTGTACACCTAATCATCCTTCTCACAAATACTACTCTATGCCACACGATATCTTCCACTACTTGTCCGATGGAAAGTACAGATTATTGAGGCCTGAGGAAACTAGGCCTCCGGAGGAGGAGATGCCTCAGGAACCTGAAGTTGCTGAGGAATCGCGAGAGTTCTCGTATGAGTTTGAGAGAGATCTTGAGCATCACCTAGTCGAGAACCTCGAGGCCATAGAGCCAGGATTGAAGCTTTACGTCCAGGATAAGGAGACTGACGGGGAACAATTTGTTACAGATGTCGGTAAAATTGATGTCTTGGCCCGTGACAAGAACGCCGACTTTGTTGTTATAGAGGTAAAGGGTAGCGAAGCAAAGGACAAAGCTATCGGACAGCTGTTGAGGTATATGGGATGGGTAAAGAAGAACTTGGCCAAGCAAGAAACGGTCAGAGGAATCATAATCGCCAAAAAGGCTTCCGATGAGCTGAGATACGCTGTTTCGAATCTGGAGAACGTCGCCGTAAAAGAATATGAAGTTCAGTTCAAGTTCAAAGACATAGAATAGGCGAAATAGCATAATTCGACAAATAAGATTTTCGATTGTATCCTTAGGGAGATTATAGATTCAGCCAGATTGAGCGTCTAAAGCACAAGGTAGTAGACTTTAGAAAGCGAATTTAGAGCGAAAGCAAGCTATTTTTCTCTAAGTAGAGAGAGTATTTGAATTTGAGGATGAGTGGTTGAATGGGGAATAAGTCCGCTTGGAAGGAAAAAGCAGAAAAAGAAATCTACAAATTGTTGGCGAAGACGTTTGGGAAAAATAATATCCAGCGCGACCCGAAGGTTAACGGTAAAAAAGCAGATTTTTTAGTGAAACCCATTGGTACATACATCGAGGTTTATACAGTAAGAGACGTAACGAGTGACATAATTAAGGAAACTCGATACTCTTCCCACGTTGTATACGTTGATATACCTAAAGAAAAGGTTCTAGACAGGCTGGCAGGAAAAATTCAGCATGAATGTGAACAATTGCCTAAAGAAGCGCCAAATGTTTTGATGGTCAAAACTGAGGAACTATATGTTTCGCCTTATGATGTAGGTGATGTGTTTATGGAGCCTAGCCTAATCATAAACAGAGAGACGATGGAAAGTGTTGAAATTAAGTACAAATCTCATTTCAGGGCTGAAGATGAGACGCAAGAGGTCCTTGAAAAGATCTCTGCTATAATTGCCTACGAAGCAGCATGTAAACATGAGAAACTATGCGGAGTACTTATCGACAACAAAAACAACGCCAAAATCCCTCTCAACCGAAAGAAACATAGCCTTTTTGAAGAAATGATTTGCGATAAATGCAAATAAAAAGGGATTACGATTAAATTCGTCATCGGAGCTAAGAACTCGTACTGGTTATAGGCTATGAATGGAAACAGAGAAAAATAAAAGACTACTCCAGCCTAGGCCTGTAGCAAAAGTGGCGTATATTTTGTCTAAACAGAAACCTAGCTGACGTGAAAAACTATTGTTTGTAGAACCTTTGTGGGTAGATTTGGTTAAACATACCTAAATTCTTGGCGACAATAGCATCCGCAAGGGCATTCAATCTGGGGGAAAGCCAATGAGGACCTGGTCTGCCCGTACTTTCGAACATTTTGACATTAACCCTTATTTTCCAGAAATTAGTTTGCTTTATGAACTTCGTGTAGTCCCTGCCTCCGAATACGTAGATCCATCTTGGATTGAACTTTGAAACAATATCGTCGCATATCGACGGGAGGACATTGCTCCAAAGGTTTCCGGTGAGTGGGATGTTCTTTTGACGTGCAATATTCGCGTTGAAGGTGGCTTGATACTTTCTGGCTTCTTCTGATGCATGAATTATGCCGTAGCCGCCTGATAGGAAAAACCATTCGATTTCATTAGATAGCAGCATTGCTTTCAGTTTGAGATAGTTGCACGCCCTCAAGTTTTTGTAGGCATTTCCTGCATTTACGTATAAATCGAAGGCATATGTTATCCTAACTCCGACGCTAGCTCTTGGGTTTTGGAATATGCCTTGTCTTATGTTGGTCAGCTGGAAGATGAGATTCTGGCTATTTAGATAGTCTGATGGATTAACAACTCTCGAGCCTTTAGGAATGGGAACCGAGTCATCTTTACTGGCCGAGCATGGAGATATTACCATGACGTCTTTGTTGGCTGAGTAGGACGCATCAATTTCCTGAGTTTCCAAGGAGTATTACCGTTTATTCATGTTATTTCGACCGCTCAATCAAGTATATGTTGTGTTTTGGGTTGGTAGGCGCCCAGAAATCTTAAAAGCGAAGACGCATGGGAAAGAATGGCTGAGCTTCTATGAATGCCCCAACCGAAATATGTGCTGAAATACATAGACTGTGTACTATCTTGCCGACATTCAAAGAACCTTCAGAGGTTCCATTTAGCAATGGGCTCTATTTCTTTTACGAAAAAGGCGAAGTTTCTGAACATGCGCCAGGCGGCCGCATAGTACGCGTAGGAAACCATCCTCTTTCCCAGAACGGATTGAAAAGACGCCTCAAACTTCACTATTCAGGGAACAAGAATAGTAGCGTATTCAGAAAATTCCTTGGCGGAGCGATTCTACGGAGAACTGATCCACGTCATCCGTGTTTGTTGCCTGCACCTGGGCAAGGGCATTGGGAGAAGCAAGATATGCCTACATGTGAAAAGTGTAAGCCAATAGAACTCGAAGTCTCAAAACTTCTGAAAAACGACTTTCAGTTCCGTTGCATAGAAATCGATGACAAGAATCTGCGCAACACCCTCGAGAAAAAGCTTGTCGCGACTATTTCACTTTGCTCTATCTGCAAACCAACTGGAAACTGGCTTGGAAAGTTCGCGTATTCGAAGAACGTGAGAAATTCCGGCTTATGGAACTCGGACTATGTTTTCGATCAAAGCCAGATGATAAGTGTGATAGAACTGAAAATGCTCGAAAGCCTGGTAGTTTTAACCCCTAGAATTTGAAAAGCGGAATCATAGAAGCAACGAGCTTCTCGATGCCTGTTTGACAGCATCAGCTAATCATCGCTTGAAGACATCAAAGCTATTGATAGAAGGAAGTTTTTGCTGAAGGAACTGCAAGAGTTTGCTTATCTTCTTCCTTTCAATGAGCATCGCAACTCCACATAAAAAAATGACAGCTATGATTGTGAATGAGAGTAGGTCTAGAGAGCTCTGAGCCTTGGCCATCAACATGTATGCCCGTGATATTTGCAGAAGAGCTTCATGAGTGAGGCCACGATATGCAAGCAATCTTGCTTCACAAAGTAATGCTTTACTATTCTCAATCAGGGTCATGACATTAATGTTGACGTAGGGTAGGAATGCTGCTCGCTTGTTTAGATCGTCTAGCTTCTTGTCTAAGATTGACGCAAGTTTCAGCAGAGTGCCCGCTGACTTCTCTCTCGCTTCTATCAATTCTTTCTCCGACTGGCTTACGTTCATTGCTTCTCCCAAGTATGGCCAGAAAGTGTAAACCATATGAGAAGACGTTAATCTTCCGAAAGAGCATGACGTAACGTCTATTGTTACCCATCCATAGCCGGGAAGGAAGACTTCATCCCACTCATGATTCTTTTTATGTGTTTCACCAAGAATTGCAAGCCCTGTTCCAATCACCGTTCGGACCGGGAGTTTGCTAGCCATACAAAGAGCAGCGAACGCTCTTGCAAAGTGTCTGCAAACTCCAGCTCTATTTCTAAGAGTAACGCTAGCGAATTCAGTCTCATGTTGGAACTTTTCATAGGATTTTGTGTAATTGAGAGTGAGAGTAAGATTTTGGTAGAGAAGATAGGCCATCTTATATGGATTCTTCTCTTCTCCAACTAGTTGTTTACTCCATAGTTGAACTATTGGGGAGTCTTTGTCTATGTACTGGCCGTCGTGTAAGTACGCGGGATCAGTATATTTCTCGACAAGTTCTTTTGGGATATCTGCGAATCTGATATTATTCGGTATGATGAACCAAACCCTGTCACTGAGAATGAGACCAATCGAACTCTCTGAAGGCGCATCCGTGATAAAGGTGACATTGTAGCAAACGTTGTCATATACCTCCATCTCTGTCACTCGGAGATCTTCAACATTGGAACTCAGTAGAATCGAATCGATCTTTTCTCTGCCGCTCGCGTCGACTCTTAATGAAAAATCTTGAGGCGATGTGAAAGAGACGAGATAGCTGCTGAAAGAGGTGTATCCATAGACCCATGGAACCACGGCTTGAGCAAATTCGATTGCGCTCGTATGATAATTCAACAGTGTTTTCTTTGAGAAATCAACCTGCTTTCCATCTAGATAGCAGAAAACTGGAAGTGTCATCCTTTCCGGTATCTGGCAGAATAGTCCTACCCTAACATTTCCGGTCAGATTATCAAAGGTAGTCTCGAATCGAAGACCGTGGTTTCCGGGTGTGACAGACGGAATTCGCCATGTAAAGTCGCCCCAGCCTTGTTCACGTTTAATTTCAAGATCCGAACTCACAAGACACTCGCGAATCGCCGGACCCGGGTATGAAGCTGGTCGAACCGAAATGTATGCATCAGCTATTGCCTCACTAGATGTCAAGGAGACATTGAACGCACATCGTCCATTTGCTTCAATAGGAAGGAATGGCACTCCCTCTGGCAGAATTGATAGATCGATGGGATCCGCATAGGATTCATTGCAGCCGACCAACGAAATATATAACATAAATTCTCGTTCTTGAAAAGTGGCTGAGATTACATAGCCTCCATCTAAACTGAGATTCTTTGCCCACCCTGGACCAGTTTCGCTTAGCTTCTCCTCAGTTCGGACAACTACAGTTAGATTGTGTTGAACATTTTCCTGCATATCCCTTGCTATTGCGTATATGCCGTGTGAATCTCTTTCTCGATATCCTTCAGTGATAGTGTAATAGCATGTGTAGTCGAACTCTTCGTAGACGTCGACTCTTGGCAGAAGATCAGCGGTACTTTTGACATATGTTATCGGATTGGAAAAGTTCAAGGCCAATATGATCAGGATGAACGCCAATAGTTTCTTCATGCTGCCCTAACTCTCTCACTTCAATTCATAATTCGCCTTATCGGGAATAAAGAAGCGCTTCTTTAACGGCTTATTCTGACCGGAATAGCTCATCTTGGTCAAACGGCCCAGTATCCTTGAGGGTTAATGCTATTTTGTGAGCTAGCTCTTGGATAAAGCTTTATAGGATAAAGACTAGATCTTTATAGTATAAAGCGGTATGGTTGAAAGATAATGAAGCTCGTCAACTTCCATGTAGATGATTCACTACTTCAAAGATTCGACGACAAGGCTATGCGGCTTGACCTCACGAGAACCGAGTTATTAACTGCACTCATAGAGACGGCTGTGAAAGTCTTCGAGGATGCTGACTTCGCTGAGAGGATGAGAACTCTCCTGCTGACGCTGACGAAGAAGGCGGAACTCGGCGAGGCAAAGTCTTCTGCACTGGCATATGCGGAGGCGTACAAACGTGCCAAGAAGGCAAGATGACGAGGCACTCGCGTGGCTACTGATCGGCGGCTTTCTAGGCCTGTTAGCTGGAGCTGTCATGGTCGGCGGCCAGAAACAGGCGGAAATAAGTTCCTGCCCATCATGCAGCAAACCTGTGCCCAGAGGTGCTCCGATATGCCCTTGGTGTAGGATTCCTCTCATATGGGCGCCGTACTACATGAGCAAGGAAAGGAGGTGACGGAGAATTGGGCAAGAATGATGCAGTTATAGCATGGGTCTTCATTGGCGGGGTCGTGGGAGGCGTACTTGGATATGGGAAAGGCCACAACGATGGCTATCAGAAGGCGAAATCTGAAGATTTACCTTACATGCAATCACTCGAAAACCAAAACAGTCGACTGCAAAATGAGAAAGACCAACTCGTGACTGAGCTCTGGCAGGAAAGAAGAGCTAAAGCAGAGATCCAGAAAGAACTTGAGAAACTTCAAGAAGAAACGGTTCAACTAAGCATTCGAAAGAAGAAACCGACTTCGGCGCAATCTGGAAATCTCGTAGAATCAGCTTGAAAGGTACACGGAAAAGCCCTTCTCGATACCATCCTCGATTGGTAGGTCAATCTGCATAGACTTATTCTCGAGCGATGTATTCTTAGGTATAAGTAAAGTGAATTTGCACTCCGAGTTGACCGCAACCTCAAAAGGAATCGTTCGCTCGGTTGCTTCTGGCTCGAATCGGCAATGATAAGCTTCGTATGATCTTCCATTTAATAGGATGCCGAGAACCTTTACGGGTTGGGAGCCGATGTTCTTGATGGTTATAGGGATTTTCCAGCCCTCGTTAGTTGGAGTCGCACTTGCGTAACCAATCTCAAGGACGCCGTATTCAGAGGTCACGGCGCGGAATGCTTGATTATACAATTCTTGACTCTTCACATTGTCCTTCTCCATGTAGCCTGAAGGCGCGACTACTTCCTTTGCTTCACCTGCCTCATTGACGGTGATAAGCCCTATCCCAAGCGATCTGAATCCATGTGTTTTCAAGCCTCTCTGCTCAGGTATTGCTAGATAGACGTTCCCAGCGATAGTACGCCATGCCATGCATTTGCCAAGGACCTCAAAGACCTCTTTGCCAGTGAGCTCGGCTTTCGCTTCAACACACACTGTGTCTGTCCACGAACGAGTGACTCCTACAACATCTGGCTCCACGTGTTCTTTGTATGGGAAGATGTCGCCGATCCAAATTTTGACATTGGCCTTCCCATGCGTGATAACCGCCCTGTAACCTCGAGAGCGCAGAAGCTTTCTGGTAGGTTCATAGAGTTCCTGTTCTTCCGTGATTTCTCACCTCTTGTATCTTTCTGAGAAAGGGGCCTATTCAGTTCGCTCCTCGATGACTTTCGCCCCGATCTGGTTCAAAGTCTCCTTGATTGTGAGATTCAGAGTGTTCCTGCTTATTCCCTTCTCCGCTCTGGCTTGAATGTCTAGGTCCAAGGTGACTTCGGCTCCTTCTCGGCTGAGAGGCGTGAAGACTCCCTTCACGAGATCAGAGAGTCTGTCCCAAGGAACCCTCAACTTCAATCTAACCGTCCTTATTGCAGCAGGCTCCAAGATATATTGTCCTCATGATTTGCGGGATTGGGGTAGCTCTTGCTTCAGTTTTTCAAGTATTTTTGGTAACGTATATGGGCTTCTGCACTCTCTGAGTGCCCACTTCCCAAACCCGCCATGATGGTTCACGGCTTCGATCCATCTTTGAGCGGCTGCCTTCTTGGCCCGATCCTGTTCATCCTCGAAACCTTTGACCTCTAGTATCAAGTTGGCTTCAGAGGTATCGTCAAGTCTCAGGCGAATAATGTAGTCAGGGATATAGTTGTGCATAGCCCCTTCGTACTCGTATTGGATTGTGAAGTCTAAACGATCGTTCTTCACGTAAGCTATGACATCAGGAATCTTCTCCAGTTGAAATGCAATGGAATGCTCCCAGCCGCTGTCAACCACGATATGGCTTACATGACTTCTGACGGTTCCATGCACCTCTTTGAGTGTCCTGAACAGGACTTCGGAGGTCGAGCCTACGGGCCTGTATCGCTCGATGCGAGGTAAAATTGGACTCTCTCCCGCTTCTATGTCGGGTTGAATGGCATCACAGAGCCTCGACACGATGGTATCCATGTATCGTTTCAGCGCAACTTCCTCGAGTACAGCTCCCCCCTTCACCTTAACACGCTTCTCTAGGTATTGCCAAACAATCTCCAAGACCTGTTGAAAGACGAAAGGTCTTACGTCTGGCCGAAGTTTGCTTGTGATCTGAGCAGCAATTTCATAGACGCTCGTCTGAAGGCGATGCATCTTGTGGAATGGGTTACGTGTTTCAATAACTTCAGTTCCAGGCCCCAAACGGTCAGGTCGGCCCACCCTGACGCCCACAGTATCTTTCACAACGACCTCGGTCGGCTCCTTCGCAGGATCAATGTAGAGAGGGGGAATCGACTTGATGTCCGCCTTGATTTTTCGGCGCACATCAAATATGTAGCCTTCAACACGTGGAAAATGAATCTCGAGGTTCTTTCTTTCGGGAAGCGCCTTTACAAGCGTTGGCAGCCTTTGAGGCACGCTTTTCTTCAGACTCGCCTTCTGGACAGGAATCACTTCGAATGGAACGCCGTACACATCCACATATTCAGGCTGGCTGAAGTCGTCGTAGTTTGTTCGCCTGAGCCCACGCCCGACGACCTGCTCGCAGAGAAGCTGCGAGTCAAACGCTCTCAGACCAAGTATCTGAGTGACGTTTTGTGCATCCCATCCTTCGGTTAGCATTGAAACCGAAACGATGGAGCGGATCTGCTCTCCTGACTCTCCGATCTTTCCGATGGTGTTCACTTTCTCACGAAGTTTCTCAGCTGCATCTACCCTTGTTGTTGCTACGTCGAGTTTGCTCTCAGCTTCACGCAACAGCTTGGAATCTATACGAAGTGTAACTTCCTTGTTTTCAGTATTTTGAAGCTCAATGAAGATATTTCCTCTCGCGATGTGTGTGTGAACAACCTCGGCTAGATCGGTATTGTTGCAGACCACGATCATGACGGGGGGGACTTGGCTTCCATTCTCCTTAAAGTGCTCGAATGTCTTCTTCCATTCAGATGCCAGCATTGCAAGTGCACCTTCCGCTTGGCGTAGCACCGCCTCAGGGTTTGGCTTACGCGCTGCCTTCGCTCTGTCAGCCCATGGCAGTCTTTCCATCACCCACTGCCATATTCGAAAATACCTAGGGATCGGCTGGCCTGAATTATCGTCAACGGGAACCCGTGGAATCTTGGTTATTCCAGATTCTATCGCGTCGATGAGGCTGAAGTCGGACACTATCCAAGGAAAGGGGCTTCCTTCAGGCCGGCCGGTGCTTCTGATAAAGAATGGCGTGGCAGAGAAGTCTGCGCAGAAGTTGATGCCTCGTACCTTGTTGATTCGATCCAGCGCTCCAACCCAGACAGTCGCTTCTTCAATCTCCTCTTCCAACTGCTCCTTCTCATCTGCAAGAAGTTTGAGTTGCCGGAACTGTTCGACCAGCTGTGCTGGTCGGTATGCGTGGTGCGCCTCATCGTTGATCACAAGGATGTTTTCCTTCTCACCAAGTTCACGTAGCGTCCGTCGACAAAAAGCCGAATCAGACTCTTCGCCCCTCTGGACCACCCCGCGTGTTCGTGAATCATCTTCAGAGAGGAAGAAATGCCAGTTTGTCACCAAGTATCTGCCTTTTGACAAGGCGGTCAGTAGTGATCGTGGAACGAGGTCGAATCGCTCATAGAAGTTCTTCGGGCTTGATGGAATTAACCTCTCCGCATTCTGTCTCTTGACCGTGAGACTAGGGCACATTATCAGAATAGCATCAGAGAACCGTTTGTCCTGCTTGTTGAATATCTTGTTGAGGACTGACCATGCGATGAGCATCGCCATGACGACTGTCTTGCCGCTGGCCGTAGCCATCTTGCAACAGTAGCGCCGTATCGCACCGTATTCCTTCTCGAGGCTTTGAGGATCTGTCGGTTCATCGATAGGAATGATTATGCCCTGTTTGGCTGCGGCTGGTGCTTCGATTAACCAAATCATGGTCTCTGCAGCCTCTCTTTGGCAGAAGAAGAGCCTACGCTCACGCGTGGGGGCATTCCAATGTCGCAGGAGCTCCTTGGTAATCTTTGTTGTTCCAGGATATCCAGCCCTACGCCACTCGTTGACTCGGCGGCGAATCTCATTTACTGGCGCAAGGCTTGGCTGGTCATCATATCTTATGAGTTGTTCAACGGCTACAGGTGTGCTGTGGTTGCGGGTTCTCGGTGCTACGAAGAACCCTGCGGGCCGACGCTCCTCCACGAGTCTAGGCTGTCCTTCTTCAAACACATAGTGCCGGCTTGGCTCTTCGAAAGGGTCGTTGATGATGGGTTTGTCCACTACACCCAAGAGTGTTTACTCCTTTCCGTTTGCCAACGATTTGACGATCATGACCTCGTTGCCTCTGATATCAATTACCTTGACCGCAATACGCTTCTCCTGCCCAGCTTTGAATGGCAATGACTCGGTTCCTCGGAACATCTCCATCTTCTCCTTGTCCACAACCCCTCTCAGGACATTCTCCAGCTTATCCCATGGATTCTTGGCGGTCGCCTCCTTGGGAAAGAAGGCTTGACATATTCGGAATGTGTAGCCGTCATAATCCTCGTCTAGAAACCATGCTGGAACCTCTTCGGCTCCACTAGAATGTATCTCGCCTGTTTCTGGATTGTAGATGTCGACGCCAAGCAGTTTCACAATGAATCCTTCAGCGCTCTTCGCTACTCTGATGTCAGGCTGCCCGAACGCTGTAAAGAGTTGGCTTCCTCTCGTAGTCTTCAACAGATCTCCAACAATCACATCAGGGCTGATGTTTGCCAAGTGCACCTTCAGCTTTGGAATAGGGTTTTTCTGAATTGTTGCCTGAGCCTCAGGATCAAAGGCGAATCCCGCGAAGACAAGAACATCAAACCCTAGTCTATAGGATGAGCGAATGGCTTCGTCCACCTGTCTTGCAGTAACAGGTCCGTAACGAGGGCCAAATGAAACCGCGACGCCAACCTTACTTCCGTTTTGACTTGCCTCGCCTTCAGCGTGAAGGAAACCTGCAGAGGAGATTGCTCGAAGGTTCTCCAGAACCATCTTCTTTCCGCCAGGAAACGTGACTCCGTCCTTCCGAAGAAGTTCAGTCATCATGTTCACATAATCTGTCACAGTGCTGATCGATTCGCCACGCCCTCCCCTAGCTATGTCGTCGGTTCGCGCTGAAGCTTCCAAGTGCGAGACAGCGGCGTAACTCGAATATTCAAAAGTGGCCACTGGAATCGCCTCTACCGTAAAAGGACCAGACACTCTTACCTTGTCGCGTTCAATGATCGGCCTATCGTAGAGCAACTCAGTCTTTGGAGACTTATTTTCAGCGATATCGCCAATTGAGATGTGCGGTACTTCGTCGTATACGAAGCCAGCGCTGACTCCTCTCTCTGGGTTTGCGAGTTTGTAGTGAGCGAATCTTGCGGTCATTAAACGTTGTCGTGCGATAGCTACTGCCACACGGCTAGTGTCGCACGTTATCCACCGACGACCGTATTGCTCTGCCACATATGCCGCGGTGCCAGAGCCACAAGTTGGATCGAACACCAATTCGCCTGGATCGGTTGTCATCAGGATGCATCGAGCCACAACCTTGGTGTTCGTCTGTACCACAAAAAGTTGTGATTCACCGAATCCGCTTCTGACTGTGTCGTGCCAAACCGACCCAATTGGAGAGACCGGAAAGTCTTCGATATATTCGATGAACCGAAGGGATTTCCCGATGACAATTAGACGTCGCTTTTCCGCTAACCGCTTCATTGCCTCCTTTGAAATGCTCCAGTGTTTGTTGGGAGGAGGCACAAACACTCTTCCGTCAAATTTGAATTCGTAAGAACCTGCCGGTGTCTCCCCGAGCGAGAATACTGTTCTATGTCGAAATAGTTTTGAATTTGGTGGAGGCTGCTCGTCACGCTTTAACCTACGCCGACCTGATTCATCTTCGATCCACAGATCCTGTCCTACGATTGCCCCGCTCTCTTCTTTCGGTCGGTAAACTGGACGATACTTTACTTGCGAGATATCTTTAGCATACCAGATCAAATAGTCATAATTCGATGGTAACAAGCGGCTTGATTGATACCCTGTCTTCTTGAAAGCTATGATTCGACAAAAATTCTGCGGCCCAAACACCTCATCCATTAGTTCTCGAATGTGATGAATATTCTGATCGCTAATTTGGACAAAGATTGAACCAGTTTCATGAAGCAGTTCTCTGCAAAGTCGAAGCCGGTCACGTAAGTAGGTAAGATACGAATGAATACCTAGGGTCCAAGTATCGCGGTACGCCTTGATTTGTTCTGGTTCCCGTGTCAGCGAGTCATCTTGTCCATCTCTGACATCTCGTCGATTCACGAACGGTTGGAAGTTCGAATTGTATGCAACTCCGTAGGGCGGGTCCATGTAAATCATCTGCACCTTTCCCGCCATGAGCTCTCGTTCGAGAAGAGAGTTAATAACAAGCAGTGAATCGCCCAGGATGAGGCGGTTTGCCCAGTCCATCTCATGTCGGTAGAATTCTATTCGCTTGTCGAGCGACAAGTCTGGTTCTGCGAAGAGTTTGAGTTGAAGGGTTTTCTCAGCGCGTTGAACGGACTTTAGAATTGCCTGTGTGGACACACGTTCGTGGATATGGAGCGACACGGTCGCCACGTCAAATGAGCTTCGCTCGGCTTTTCCTGACCAGATTAGCTGCGGGTCTAGGTGAGGATCGTAGCCATACTTCACAGGCTCCTGGAGCTTATAGTTGTATGATGCGAGGCCTGCATCAGGATTGTTCTTGCGCTTCTGATTCTTATGGCGATAATCTGCCACTTCGACGGCGGCTTGACGCTTGGAGATAGCTCTTTGAGCAGCATTATGTCTGCCCTTAGATTTGTTTGCTCCTGTTCTATCTGTTTTCAGCAAACTGTATTCACTTCCTCAGCTTGGTAGCTTGTTATTCTTCTCATAGAAGTCTATGAGGCGTTGGATGATCTCGTCGAAAGTTTCTTCTTTGCTTCCAACTTCCGCTAGGCGTCTTCTAGTCTTCCTCTTGACGCGAACCGTAGTATCTTCATTCATGAAGAACGCACGCCTTAGATTATACATTGTATACAATCGTCTATAACATTAAGGTTCCTACGAATAGAAATTTGAAGAATAGTAATATGGCTGTCTATTATTGCTTCAGTGATGAGGTTTACTTTTCTCTAGGAACTCTCTGACAGCTTCTCTTACAGCTTCCGCTACAGAAACATATCTTCCCTTCGACTTCTTTACAAACTCCTCCAACTCAAGGTATAGTTGTTCCGGGATTGACAGGTTCCTGTAGCCCTTTCTAACCATTCAACAGTGTCCTCAAAGTTCGTTAGTCTGGGACTTGGATAAGACAACTTTCAAGCACCCGTCCAGTACAACTTATATCCGAAGAACAACCAATCCATCAAGCGTAGAGATATCGATCTCTAAAACGGAGATTCATCTTGCCATGAAGAAGATGAATGAAGAGTATTTGGCAATTCTGCACGAATTAGAAGAAAGAGCAAAAACTGGAGCTGAACTTTCAGCTAAACTGTCCATATCGAAGACGGTCGCAGCTGGTCGTCTCGCTCCGCTGGTCCGATGGGGCTGCATACGAGAAGCCAAGCCCGGGCTCTACCAGATAACTGATAAGGGCCTGGAAGCTCTGGAGACAGGCACAAAGCCTCGTCCACCCGAAGCTCCAACGATTCCTCCTCGAGAACCAATCAAGTTAGAATCGATATCGTCGCATGAAGAAGCTGAAACTGCTCTGCTTCAGACCGGAAATCTTCTCGGATTCAATACATACACAGCCGACCCATCAAAGGAATGCCAAGGCGTTAAGCTCGGAGATCTTGTAGGCCTAAAGGACATTCCTCCGTTCACATATGAGAGGCTCTTGAAAACCATTAGAGAGATCGATGTGATTTGGTTCAAAGAAGAGTTCCCTCGTTATTGCTTTGAGGTTGAGCATACGACAGGCGTAAGGGATGGATTGCTACGACTTTACCAGATAAGGGAGCTCGGCACAAGATTCTTCATAGTCGCTCCACAAGACGTGATCGTCAGATTCAAGACAGAAATTTTGAGGGACCCATTCTACAAAATCAAGGAGAGATATAACTTCAAGACATATGAGGAGTTGCTTTCGTTCCACAATGCCGTAGTCGAATACGATAAGGAAAGGAACAGATTCGGAGTAGAAATCTAAACGTCAGGTCTTCAAGATTATTTGAATAATCCAGGTACATGACCTTCTTAAGTAAGACAGAAGCCGCTCTGTGATACGAAATATTGACGTTCTTCCTCTTGAGCTATAATACTTGGAGAGCTGAAAAGTGAGCGCCGATAGAGATCTTTGCATGAAAGCAATCCTAGCGGAGTATGAAAGTCTAAAGAACGACCTCCGAAAGCAAGTTTCTGATCGCATGACTATGACTTCAATAATGATTTCCGCGTCAGGTATCGTTTTTGCACAGCTGTTCGTATCGGGTTGGACTTTGTTTCTTCCCGGCGTGTTTGGGATTGCTCTGGCTTGGGTATACCTACTGACGACAAGCTATAGAATTCACTTCGAAATCTCGAAATATATCAGAGATGAGATTGAGAAAACGAAGATACCGAAACTGATTCAGAACAGCGAAATAAGATGCATCTATTGGGAATCTCATTGCTATGACGATCTGCGTAGGGAGATTGGCCCGAGACTTTGGATACACAAGCTTTTCGTTGTTGGGGTGTATCTTCTTTGTGGTTTTTTGCTTTCTCTCCCGCTACTTGGCGCCTTATCTTTCACTCCCAACTGGCAACTCAATCAACTCCTGAAAGATGTAGGGTGGGTCCTCGTAATCTCCTACTGGCTTCTAGGTGCGCTGCTTACTTATCGGGCACTGAAATCAGTGAGGAAAATTGGAATACTCTGGAAGTAGTTTTGTATGCCCTTCTATCGGTTTCTAATCTAGGACTAGAATCCAAGATCTGTAGGTTTTTCTTAATCCTCATTAAGATTTAGTTTGAAGGGTTGACAATGAGTGGGGTTTCAGATTTTCTCAGGGAGCTGGAGAATTTCAAGAGCACATGGAATTCTATGCACGCAAGAGTGCTTACGATTAGGCAGGGGGATACAGGCAAGTGGCTAACTCTCGCTCTAGTAGTTCGACTGTCAGCACAGAATCTGGCCGAAAACGAAAGAGAGCTGTTTAGGCTCGGTGGTGATGTTATAATCCTTGAGAAAACCACAAGGTTTACACGTGAGGGATTCAGCTGCCTTCTGGACGAACTTTCGAAGAATGTTCTGACCGTTGCAAGCGTCCGTCTAGACTTTCAAGGCTTTAGTGACTTTGGCTTCACAAAAGAGAAGAGGGAGAGCTGGTCGCACAATGGGCTTCATGACACTGAAGGTTGGCCAGCTATGATTCTGTTCAGAGGCGGAAAGAACCCGAGAGAACTTTTAAAGAACTTTGACGAAATCACGACCAAGCTTTATACCCACGATGAGCCGTACGAAAACCTTGAGCAGCTCAGCGTTGAATACATTGGCCTGCCCGTTGGGGGAACTTGGTCTTCTTGTGTTTATGTCGTAGCACCGGTTTACATCAAACTCGCGGCCTCCGAGCTCAAGAGCAATGGAAGCTTCAAGCTACAAGTCAGTTGCCACAGAGCCATCGACCTTTCAGACCTTGAATTGAGTGTTATTCTGACTTCATCGAAGAAGCGAGTAGGGGGCTTCAGGTTCAGGCTTGCTGAAGAGCAAGGTCAGCAGAAACTCACCGAATAGGCTTTACCAGCGTTCCTTGGAGGAGAGGTTGTAAAGCGTTCGAACAGCGCTTCGGACCGTGGAGAACTTGGTTCAAATACGAACTGTAGGTGAAAATCATATGATTTGAGAGGGCTGTCACTCTCTTAAGAGATCTGTCAGCTCTCTTAAAAGATGCCAAATAAAAAATTTTAAAAAGCATCTTTTCGATGTTTGGACTTGATCGGCTGTCCAGCTCGTCTGGAATACGTTGGTAAGGTTTTTCCTCAGTTCTTGACTGCTCTTTGAATCGGCAGGGCTTGGAGGTCAAGGCTTCTTCAGCGTCGGAGTGTAGCGGTAGATTGGATAGCCGGGGAAGAGGATGGATTGGAAGCGGCCATCCCCCTTCCCGAGCGGAGCTTTCATAGCGTCTCCTTTCCTTCCATGCCAAAATTCATAGAGAACCTCCATTATCGCACCTTCGCCCACCTTCATTTTTTCAGCGAGCGCCTGTGAGAGCGCTTTGGACCTCTCTTCAGCTATCTTCTTCATCTGCTCATCTGTGAGGCCATAGTCTCCCTGCGGCCAATAGATCCAGTCCTGATGTTCATCTTCAGGTCCTGCATACTCTATATGGCGTACCCCCATCAAGTAGTAGCAGATGGCTCTGGTCAACCCGCGGACAAACCTCGGGGTTAAGATCTCCTCGATATCTATGTAATCCGTCAGGTCAGGCGTGGAGCCGCAGAGCCATTTTGGGGGTTCGCCTTCAAATATCCCTTCGAGATCCCCCAGCTTGGTGATCGAGTAAAACTCTAAGGGAACTTCAATGCCCTCACCTTTCTGGATGCCGAGTACTTCATTCGAGATGATCCGTTTTAGGCTGTCTTCAGCTACCATGTTAATAATGAAGAGGACCGCAGAGAAGATCGAGTCGACCATCTCTCTGGCTACGCCTAAAGGATCGTCGAAACCCTCTTTATATTCAGCGTGCTCTTCATGCCAAGCATGGAAATTCATATCTACGCGCATTCTAAGGCAATCCATGATTAAGGAGGGTATCTCCACTTCTGTGAGCAATTCCCGCTGAAGCCCCTTATCTTCATAGCCCTTCTTCGTGAGCCTATAGTAGACTGCGGGCGGCCTTTGAGTGTTATCTACTCTACTTGTTATCTTGCGTTTCAACTTCATTTCTTTAAGAGTCTTGGAGAGTTGCTTGTCGCGTATTCTTGTGTCTTCTCGAATCTCCTTGTAGCGAGCTTCACCTCTGCGCTTCAATATTGCATACCCTACAGCTGCATGCAGGTCCCTTATGCGGCTTGCTCTCGTTTGTTCCAGTTCTTCCATTCTCCTCTCGCGAAGTAAGCCTTCATGAGTCCTAGCGTCCGCCGCTAATTCTCTCTCAATCTGGCGCTGTTCGGCTTGATCGAAACGACTTGTCATGGAAAGTCACTTTCCCGGGAAAGTATGGTTGAGGAGGGAAATAAGGATGTCGTGCAAGACGCGGAATGTTAAGGTTGTTCAAGTTCCCGGCGGCAAGTCTGGACCTTACTGGTTCAAGCAAGTAGCTGTTCCAAATCTCCAAAGCTCACGCAGGCTTGAGCACAAGGCTAGGGTGGAGAGAGAAAAGTGTCAACATGAGGCGCGCGCCCGTGTCTATGCTCCTGAGAATTGTGAGATCGGCTGTTCGCTTTGCGGTCTTGTTGTAGGCACCTGGCAGTTTTCCAAATACGGAGGGCTTGAGGAAGTTTTCTATGAATAAGTTGATTGAGAAGAACAGAGAATTCGGCAGCATCGACGTCGACGGCATAGAAGTTCTTTGGGATGAAGATCACGATGAAAGAGTGATACCTGTCACTAAAGCTTTGAAAGCAGCTTTACTCTATCACGGCCTTCCCGGAAACCTCATTGAAGCTCTTCAAGAACATGAAGGAACCTTAACAGTCTGGATTAGAGAAGGATGGAACCAATACTTCCCATATAGCCTCTACGATGAGAAATCCGTCAAAGAATTAATTGTAAAGCTTGTCGGAGAACTCTGCGATCTCATCCACAGCGACTACTGGTCAACTTTCTTCGGCGATGAGGTATGAGTCAAATGTATCTTTTGGAGTCTGCTCTGAACAATCCATACAGGCGGAAGCATCGACTGAACGTTCTTTTCGCTGGACCCGATAAGGCGCCTAAAACGCTTTGGGAGAAATGGCAGAAAACTCCGCAGTCAGACAACGATGTCCGCAGCCTCTATCAGGCTGCAGAGAACCCTTCATGTTGGGGCTTCATCTGCGGCTTCAATGGGTTGGAAGCCTTCGACTTCGATTGGGGTTGGGTTTACAGGCTGTGGCGGAAAAGGTTCGGCGAGAGAGCTGAAACGCTCACAGTGAAGACTCCGAACAGAGGCTTCAGACCGTACTTCCTCGTCAGGCAACCGATTACAGATATGACATTCAAGGAAAGCCTACACGGCGAGATTAAGGGTCCCGGCCAGTTCACCGTCCAAGAAGGCGAGGTTAAGCTTGCAAGCGGGGAGATTGGAGTTTACCGCATTGAATTGGACTTGGAGATGCGGAGAGACGATAAGATCGTTGAAGATACCGTAAAATGGCTGAAGGAGATCAATGAACGATACAGATTCCTTCAATGGTCCTGCTTAAAACAAAAGTACTTCTCGAAGAAGTTGATCGACGATCTTCCGCATGAAACGCGGTTGATGCTTGTTGACCTCATGGTCTGCAGCGGCTTTGAGCAGGACGAGATCCTGAACTTCTTCGAGGATCAACCCGACTTCAAGAGATCGATAACCCTCTATCAAACTCGATACACAGAGAAGCAAGTTCATAAAGGCTTGAAGCCTCCACGCTGCGAAACCTTACGGAACATGCTTCATTGGAGCAAGGAAGGCTGCAAAGGCTGTTTGAGGAAGCGAACTGCTCAGGAGAAGGAAAAAGAAGAGATTGATCCAGAGATTCGCGGGGAAGCCAAGAGGTTTCTCGAAGACCCTGCATTACTCTACCGCATTCATAACTCCCAAGGAAATGTTCAAGGCGAAGGTAAAAACAAGGTTCTCTTAGCAATCTTAAACTTCGCCAAGCAAAGCTTCGAGATTGAGGGTGAAACGGCAGCCGGCAAGAACACAATCGTCGACTCGGTATTATCCCTCTTTCCGAAGTCTTCGTGGGAGAAAGCTACCGGCCTCACCGATAAAGCGCTCCGCTACCTTGGAGAGACTTTACGAACCTTATACCTCGCCGAGCGGAGAAGCGCGAAGACCGGGGAGGAATCAACGGCTGAGTTTGACGTTAAACTTGTAAT
>Ga0315312_1000535_pt1 | contig 42499 bp, 36 predicted proteins | sample TDP7_MG_FD_203629 | JGI IMG/M metagenome (GOLD analysis project Ga0315312, IMG submission 203629) | Freshwater sediment microbial communities from Lake Towuti, South Sulawesi, Indonesia - TDP7 | ecosystem: Environmental > Aquatic > Freshwater > Lake > Sediment | place: Indonesia: South Sulawesi... | reverse complement strand
TAATTTCTTGGCCTCTTCTTTGGCTTCCAATTGAATATTTTAATGTAGCCTCAGTAGCACCGCTCCAGAAGTTAATCTATGAAGGGCACACCCATTTTTTTATGGGTCAAACTTACAATTTTGCGCCGCCATACTATTACCTAATATTACTTATTGGTGTAGTAACACCGATTGAACTTGCAGGTTTCATCATAGGTTTAACTCTTTTAACTACTTGGGCAATACGTCGACAATTAACGCAAGGAGAACTGTTAATCACTACATGTTTCGTTGTGTTTTTATGCGGGCTCTCAGTTTTTCCAATTAAAAATATACGATATCTTGCTATACTTTCTTCATCATTAGTAATTCTCGCGTCTATTGGACTGCTATGGATAGCAGGTGTGGTTTCAAACTATTTGACTTTATGTAAACACTCAACTTTCAAAATTGGAATTGTAATTACCTTACTCCTTATGCTTCATGTAACAAGCACTACTTTGGCTTACCCTTACTATAGCTTGTATTTCAGCCCTATCGTTGGTAGACCAAACAATGTCGTTAAAATTTACCAAGTTGGAAATGGAGAAGGCCTGAGGGAGGCTTCCCTGTACCTTCTGCAGAATTGCCGACCCGAAGATAAAATAGCGGTATTCGGTCAAGCAGATGTAGTCAAATTTTACGCACCCAGCCTTAAGGTGGAGGGCGTGAACAAAATGTCCTATGATACTTTTATGCGGGGACATTATACATACATTATTTTTCAACTCGACTTCATTCAAAGATACTACGATCACCAACTTTGGGAAGCATTTAAAGATCAAGAGCCAATGCATGTAATTATTATCAATGGTTTTCCCATGGTCCAAATTTACAGAGTTTAAGTAGACTTAATCATCATTGGGATGCTCAATAATCCTAAGATACAATATATAGTCATTATTTGAACAATCTGATGTCTAACTGGGCGATCAAGTGTTGCAAAAAATACTCTACCGTTATGGTATCAAGAGAAGAATTAAAACTGATATAATCTTGAAATTGTTGGAATCGCGGTCGCCCGATTTAATTTTAGATGCAGGATGCGGTGCTGGGCACTTCCTCTTTCTCGTTGACTCCGAAATAATTGGAATAGACCTCAATAGAAAATATGTGAGTATGGCAAAAACATCAAAAAAAGCCGTTTTATTAGCGGATATTCGTTATCAACCGTTTAAAGACAATATTTTCGACAAAATTATTTGCTCTGAGGTGTTAGAACACATTTCTGACGATGTTATGGCAGCAAATGAGATTCAAAGAACTCTAAAAAAAGGTGGAATAGCCATAATAACCGTCCCGTTCAAATATCCAACTCTTCCTTTGCATTTTTTATGGCTTCTTGCAGGACTAAAGGATCAAGTCATTGGGCATGTTAGAAAGGGTTATACTCAAGAAGAATTAGTAAGACTGTTTCCATCTTTTAGATTACTTCAGTTCTCCTTCTACGGTAAATTTTTTTCAGATCTAATTGAGTTGCTGATAAATGTAATCAGAATCAAAAAGTCAGGGAAATTTGAGCTTTTTGAAGACAATATACTTCATTCCAGCGCATTTTTTTTCTATCGGTTGTTTCATCCCATTCTTTTTTTCATAGCATTAATTGACCAATTTCTACCTATAACCGGACATAATATGGTTGTCAAATTCGCGAAAAATTCTATGTTTCATAAAATGTGTCATTAATCATGATGATTTTGTCATGAATAACTTCTCTGATGATGCCTACGCCAACAGTTCTCAAACCAGATGTACTGTTAGTCTTTTGTGCATCAGTTTTTCTGATGTTCCTTCTTCGATTTTTGATTTCTTACGCTGACAGATTGGATGAGCATGTCTATGAAAAACAAGAATAGCATGTTCAAAGATTATCACTAAGCATCAAAAAGAAAAATATAGTCATTTAAAATTAGAAGACTTCTAACTGACGGAGGAAACCGCGATCCGCATTCTTATACTTTGTTACGAATTTCCTCCAATTGGAGGTGGAGCAGCAGGTGACTTGCAGAACATTGTTAAGTATTATGCGCAAAGGGGGCATCATGTAACCATACTCACTAGTCATTACGACAATTTGCCTCTCCGAGAATTTAGAAATGGAGTCGGTATTCATCGCATTTTCGTACTTCGCAGTCCACGGTTGCCATGGCGGTTTAAGAGCACTAATATATATAGTTCAACGTTGACGTTAGCAGCCTACATGTTTTTTGCGTGCTTGTATGGCTTAAAGCATGCTCGGAGCGCTGACGTGATTCACGCTTTCTTCGTTTTGCCAAGTGGGATACCCGCTTTCTTTCTTGCTAAAACATTTCGTAAGCCATTGGTAATCACAGCCTTGGGCGGAGATATATACTCTCCATATCGTTTTCTGTATACTAGACCTCTAAGTAAGTTGGTAGCGCCATTTCTGTTGAGAAACGCTGATGAGGTTACATGCATAAGCAATGATTTGGAAAAAAGGATACACCAAATGGTTGATGTCGATGTGAATGTAATCCCCGACAGCCTCGACACCCAAAAGTTCAAGCCGTCGCTTCCGTTATACCGTAACCACCTTAAATTAACTGATAAGTACGTATTAATAACGTTAGCCCGGCTTATCCCAAGAAAAAACATCAGCTTTTTAATTCGTGTAATGAAAGAGCTTAGGCAAATTATCCCAGAAGTTCACTTACTTATTGGTGGAGCAGGTCCAGAAAAAGAGAGTCTTGAAAAATTGACATGTAGTCTTGGCTTAAATAATCTTGTTACGTTTATAGGTTACGTACCTGATGAAAGGTTAAATGATTTTTACAATAGCGGAGATTTGTACGTTAATTCGAGTTGGCATGAAGGCCTTTGCCTCAGTGCGCTAGAAAGTTTGAGTTGTGGGACGCCCGTTGTGGCACCACGCGTTGGTGGCATGAGTGATTACTGCGACCGACATTTTTTGTACGAGCCAGGAAGCCTAATGGGCTTTATAGACTGTGTGTCCCTTGCGTATAACTCTCGTAAAGAAAGAGAGAAAATTAGAAGTTCAGTTGAAAAATTTAGTATATTCTCCATCGGAAAGCAGTATCTTAAGTTATATGACAAGCTAATTAGGAAATAGCTTGTGATCCAAGTAATACTTCGCGTAATGGCAGATTCTGGTGACAAGTATTGAGTTACTTATGTTCAACATGGTTCGAAAAATAAGATTAAGACAGCTTAAGTGGCTTCTTAAGCGTGGTTCAGATTATAGGTTAGTTAGCTAACAGGTAATTTGCACGGGAATGGTAGCCGAAAAATTAACACCACACAATGGATAACTAAATCTGGGTTATATGAAAAACCAGATAATCCCTCAAATGCGTATTGCATATCAAACAGTCAGGCGAATCATAAGGTCACACGCTAGCTTCTTTATAGCATGGATAATGCCGTTTCTTTTTTTCAACATTTTATGCATTATACCCATCGTACAAACCACGTTAGATACCCGACCAATCCTTATGACGGTACAAGAATACCTTTCATTCTCCATAGACGGTCTGATACTTGCATACTACTTCGCGAGAGGGCTAACTCTTGCAAGAAACCTCAATATTAATAAAAAATTGTTGTCGGCAGTCTTTGGTGTACCGCTTACTATCTTTCTAACGCTAGATATACTTCCCTTCATAACTATACTCACGCCAGCCGATCGTCTCCTTTTATTCACAGTTAATGATTACTATCTGCATCTTCCAATCGCGTCTCTAATGCTCATTTTCTACTTCGCGTTGTCCCTTTACCTACTACTGACCATTACAAAGACATCTTACGTTATCTCCTCACAAATAAAATCCCCAACCACAGAATATCCCAAAGTTTCCATCACTGCAGTAACCGCTCTTACCGGGACTCTTCTAATAACAATACTGACTTTCATTGATCGCCAAGGTCTCAGAAGCTTATCCATGCTAACTCTTGTATTTCTATGCTGGCTATACCCGGTCACATTAACCGCGACTGCGTACTATCTTAGCCTTCGGAACAAATTAAGGTCTTTTTTCGACTGGCCCAATATTGTTACTGTGTTATTCCTGTTATTAGCAATGAAAGCACTGGTAACTGGCTACTCTAAATTGCAATATCGTCTATTCACTCTAATTGACAACTTTCCAAGAAGTGAACTAGGTTTTCGAATGTTTGGCATCTTAAGTTTCCCAGTGGCATTCATCCGCGCAATTCTGCAGTATATCGGTGTTTCCATCCCTACGTATATCGGGGTTGCGATAGGAATATCGCTCCTAGTGGCGGTATGGGTCTTCATCCTTCGTTTCTTTCATCGGGTACTAACTGTGACTGCCACTCGAACCTCTGAAATTAACTTTGGGAAAACTGCGAGGAAGACCGAAGGTGGTAGACTGGGGTTGGTCCTTGTGGTAGTTTACGCGATCATCATCCGAATTATGCCTATTTACCGTTTCCAAACGCCTACTGGGCGTGACACCCCTTTTTACATCACCCTTATGCAACAAGGACTACCGATACAAAGCTCAACGTACATCAGCCAACACTTAACGTTCCAATTGCTCAGAGTTACCCAATACCTTTGGGCTGCTCTTGGGGCAGTCGTAAAAATACCTAATCCTATACCACCCACGCAACTTATGCTAGTTGAACTAATACCGGTTGTTTTTAACGTCATGATTTCCATCGCTGTTTACGCGCTCGCTTTCAACCTTACCGAAAACCGTCGAATCGGCGTTATCGCCGCAATTTTTGCTGCATCATCCCCTAGCCAGATCTATCATTTATTAGGCCTTTACGACTCTATGCTCGGAATAATTGCTTCCTTGCTTCTCCTTATGGTATACAATAAAGCGTCGATCACAAAAAGTAAGAAAGCCGTTTTTCTAGTCTTTCTTCTCGCTCCTATTGCGGCTCTTATGCACCAGCGGCCATTCGCAATTATTTTCTTAACAATTTTTGCGTACATCGTTATTCAATCGTTTAGGTGGATAAAAAACCTGGAGAAACTTAGACAAATCAAATCTACTCTTCCCCTCTATCTCGGGTTTCTAATTGTAATTCTCTATTTCAATTATCGTGGTTTATTTCTCCTGTCAACTGGAAACTGGCTCGCTCAGCAATCAATGCCCCTAACTATTCTTACCATAGGAAGAGGTGGTGAACTTTTTGACCCGATTATAAGCGTTCTCGCTCTTCTTGGGATAATTAGCACATTTAATGACCGGGATGATTCAAAGGTCTTGCTTATTACTTGGCTCTCTATTGCCTACATCCTCGCCCATCAAGTTCTCTTCTACATTTACCTTTGGCCAGATGATCCTCGTCTCCCACGTTTTATGCCCCTCCTTTACCTACCGCTAGTTATCTTTGCTGCGATTGGAATTGAAACGTTGCTTCAGGTTTTCCATAAGATACATATTACCAGACTCCGCTTCACCCCCAGAATCCTATACCTCACCGTAATCCTCCTCACTATCGTCTCGTCTGCCTATGTCAACGCTAACAAAAACCTACTCACCGACTTAATGCCCAGCGGATATCACACCTTCCAATGGGTAATTGATTCTGTTTCACCAACCAGCGCTGTAAGCACTGGTGGATACCTCCGTGCTTGGATAACCTATCATATGACACTGAAGGTTATGCTCAAGCCCCCATGGGAACAGCCGATCGTGGCGACGGATTGCTACGTAATTACACGAGTAACTGGACCGCCCTATGACAATCAAACTTATGCCAGAGTCTATGATGATGGGCTTAATACGGTCTATTATGCGGGTATTAAATTACGCAGGCTTGCTCCAGAATAATTTTTAAAAGAGAGACTCCATCACGTCATTTCATGCTTGACAGCCAACTCCTTCTGCTTATACTGCCGTTGGCAGCCCTACTTGCCTTCCTTACCACGTACTCATTAACCCCAAGGGTAATTCTACGATTAACAATACGTGGCATAACTGGTGTCGACGTCCACAAGCCCAATCATCCTAAAATCCCTGAGATGGGTGGGGTTGTGATCGCCGCAGGATATGGAGCGGGTCTACTATTTCTATTAGCAGTATTTCAACGGCTAGTAACGCCCCTATTAGCCGCTTTATCTAGCATTTTCATGGTTTGCATGGTCGGAATGGTCGATGACATTTTGACCTTAAGCCAGAAAACAAAAGTAATTCTCCCCGTGCTCGCTGCGCTCCCCCTTATGATTGCGCTTAATACTGATCGTGGAATGCTCATTCCATTTGTAGGTCCAATAAGTCTAGGGTTACTATATCCCTTGATACTTGTCCCAGTTGGGTTAGTAGTTGCATCTAATCTGGTTAATATGTTAGCTGGTTTTAACGGCTTAGAATCCGGATTAGGGATAATTACCACAACCTCCTTGCTTGTCGCTGCCATACTTACTAAACATAACAATTGTGCTGTCATCCTTGCGCCAATGATCGGGGCGTTACTAGCCTTTCTTCTATACAATAAGTATCCCGCCAAAATTCTCCCAGGAAATTCTGGGACTTACTCAATCGGAGCCACTATTGCGGCCGCTGTAATCATTGGAGACATGGAAGTTGTAGGAGTAATCTGTCTTATTCCATTTGTAATCGAATTTTTCATAAAGGCAAGGAAACGCTTTAAAGGTCAATGTTTCGGTGTGTTAAACCCAGATGGAACATTATCTCCTCCAAGTAACTCAGTAGAATCAATAACGCATATTTTCATGCGCTTTGGCAGATACACGGAGGCAAAACTTGTGCATCGCCTTTGGATACTGGGAGCTCTTTTCGGTTTATTAGCTATATTGATAGCATACCTTGCTCCATACTATGCGCTATTCAAACCATAGTGTATCACTTTCCGTAAAACATCATCTACCAAATTTTGGTACTTCTCACAGAAATCCATAATGCTTTCAACTCCTTTCTGTAAATCCTGAAATCATAAAATGCCCAAAGCCAAGCCAATGCCCGAAAAATGCAAAGCAAAAAATAATAAAATAATTCTCTTGCATTAGTGCAATATCTTAGACCTTGTATAAGTCCCTCTTGCACCTCGCGGGTTAACGATCTCGTTTTAATGCTAAACCAGTCGCTTATTTGGAGGAAACCCGCAAAGGTTCTACGCTTTTGTCTTAGAAAATCTAAAAATGATTCTGGAAATTTTACATAAACCCTTGCGTCTGGGACGTACGTGATTTTATATCCTCGTTGAGCAATCATCGCTCCAATTACTGCGTCATCAGCTAAAGCGTCTTCAGGAACTTGTTGAAGCATCCCTCTTCGTATTGCACAGAGATAACCAGTTAAATGGAAAAGTTTCCTATTTATAGAGTCCTTTTGTCGTTGATTATGTGCTGTATCATAGAGGAAATGAGCCCAAAAGCCAAACAGGCTTTTCCTATCATTAGTTGGGATAACTCGGCCACAGGTTGCTCCGATGTTTGAGTCGGTATCAAATGGCTCTAAAAGTTTCTTAATTGAGCCAAAATCTGGAATGACGTCCGCATCCGTGAGCACGATATAACGGCCTTGCGACTCATGTAAAATTTCATTTATTGCAGTAGGCTTGCCCGCTCGCTGTTTTTCCTCAATTAATTTTACGGTTTCAAACCGTTTTACATAGTCTTTCACTATTCGAATAGTGTCGTCAGTTCCTCCCGCTACGACGATGATCTCAAAATTCTCCGGGTACTCCTCAGTAAGGAGTCGTTGTAGAATGCGGCCTATCGATTTTTCCTCATCATAGGCGGCTAAGCCGATTGTTATCAATTCTGCTCTCTCTTAACTAAAAGTCTCTTATGAATACGTAAAGCTTTTACACAACGCTTAGCGCTCTCATTTTCAAATGCACATTGTAAGGAATAGAGAATAAAATGACCATTTCGGTGGTCATACCAGCACGGAATGAAGAAGGCAATTTAGAGTTACTTATCAAAAGAACGCGAAGGAATACCTATTTTTCGGATTTCTCTGTCTCATTCGAGCTATTGCGTGGCTACCGGCATATTGTGATGTAAAAGCAGGAAGACCATAACTGAGATCTGGAAAGAACGGTTGGGCATAATCCGCTGATCGGAGATACCGCGAGTAAGCTGTTAAGCTATTTTATTTTTATTGGAGGACCCACTTATCCAATTATACATCCTCTTTACCCCTTCTTCCTTCGCTATCTCAGGTTTCCATCCAAAAAATTCCAATGCCTTCTTACAACTCGGTATGAAACATTTTTGGTCGATTTTACGCCATCCAGAGTATTTTGCTTCTGAAGGTTGTATGTCATACTCTTTTTTTATAAAATCTAGTAGTTCCAAAATGGAGAATGAGTTTTCCCTATCACCACCCATGTTAAATGCGTGTCCCCTCACTCTGCTTATGTTCTTGATGGCTAACTCAAATCCTCTAGCTAGATCGGACACATGAAGGACCCCTCTAACCTGTTTTCCATCTCCATATATTGTAACGGGCTTATGGTAGTACGCGCAACTTAGTAACCAGCCAATCCATCCATGAATCTCCGTTGTATATTGGAGTTCACCATAGGTAGCGGACATTCTAAACACAAAAGATTTCAGCCCGTAGGTTTTGGCATAATCTCGGAAGTACATATCGCCAGCGGCTTTTGAACACCCGTAAGGTCCGGCTATGTCTAGCGGAAAATCCTCGGTGATGCCATTATAGTATTCTGAATCCTTGGGGTAATCCCATCTTGTCTCTTTTTCAACCAGCGGAATGTTATCAAGGGTTCCGTATACTTTGTTTGTAGATGTATACCCTAGAATTGGATCTGAACCCGATAGCCTCGCAGCTTCCAAGACGTTAAAACTCCCAATGGCATTCGTTTCGAAGTCTGTTCTCGGATCTTCCAGCGATGATGTCATGGCTACTTGCGCAGCTGCGTGAATGGTTACGTCCACGTCTTGCACGGCCTTCTTAAGTTGGTCAAAGCTTCTAATGTCTCCTAGGATTATTCTGAGCCTATTTCTCTCTAGTTCAACTTTGTTTTTCTCAGTTAAATAGAAGAAATTCTTTAATGCCCCTCCACTTGCATCCGACATATTATCGAATAGTATTACCTCGTAGTAGTCCTTTTCCAAAAAGCGCATAGCAAAATGAGAACCGACAAAGCCTAGCCCTCCCGTAATTAGAATCCGTGGCATAATATTCCCCTCCATAGCTTAAACTTGAGAGTATGTCTTTAGTTTATATATCCTAATTAGTTAAGGCACTTGCAACATGGAAATAACAAGATCGGTTTTCCGTTGTTTATAACTTAAAAATCTTCGGCATAAACTGAAATGCATTAAGGATAAAAGAAAATATCGGCTTAATTAGCGGAGCGAAAGGCTACGGTGTAGGCTATCAAATGGAGTTAAAGGAATTAAGAATACTCATAACAGGTGGCGCGGGTTTTGTCGGTTCTCATATAGCCGACAGGCTGCTCGAGATGAACAACAAGGTAATGGTTTATGACAACTTTGACCCGTTCTACTCTGGAAAAGAGCAGAATATCAGCCACAACCTCAAGAATAAGAGCTTCAAGCTTTTGGGGGCTGACATTTTAGATTACGACACCTTAAAGGTTGCCCTAAAAAATGTTGACGTAGTCTTCCATGAAGCAGCGCAGCCCGGAGTTCGATTCTCCATCAAAAATCCAGCAAAATCCCATCAGGTAAATACTACAGGTACAATAAACGTCTTGCTAGCAGCGAAAGAGACTGGAGTTAAAAAGGTAATCTTCGCATCCTCTTCCTCAGTTTATGGAATTCCAAATTCGCTCCCAATAAGTGAAAAACACCCGACAAATCCCACCTCCCCATATGCTGTCAGTAAACTTGCAGCCGAGAAATATTGCAAGGTCTTCCAAGAGGTGTATGGTCTAAATATAGTTAGCTTACGCTACTTCTCTGTTTATGGCCCCCGTGGCAGACCTGACCAAGTTATCTACTCTTTCGTAAGCAACGTTTTGAAGGGCGAGCCACCTGTCATATATGGAGACGGCACACAAACCAGGGATTTCACTTACATTAGCGACGTTGTAGACGCCACTATCCTCGCCGCTAGAGTTGATGGGATAGCTGGAGAAGTGTTTAACATCGGGGCTGGAAGCCAAATAAGCATAAAAGGTCTTGCAAATACTATAATCAAATTAGCAAGGAAAGACGGAATTATAACACCTATCTTTAAGGAATCATATGCTGGCGACTTTCCACACACCTTTGCAAATATTCAAAAAGCTGAAAAACTCTTGGGCTATAAGCCAAAAGCTCAGTTAAAAGAAGGTCTACAAGCTTTCATTGAATGGTACAAGTTATCAAGCGCTACTCAATCGGGGTTGGCGTAAAATTAGCCCGTTTTATACTGATTAGGTTAAGTGTGCTAACTTCGTTCGGGACTAAAATAAGCCGCATATTTCTAAGGGAAAATTAAAAATTAGGCATTAGCTAAGTTATGAAGAGAGAATATGAAACAAACGTATTTTAAGGTCAAGTCTTCAGCTAAAAGTGAAGAGCTACTCCACGTCATGGAACTTATCAAGAGGTATTTTACCGGCAAGGTTTTAGACGCTGGTTGTGGGACAGGTCGGCATCTTCCTCTTATGCCCGAGGGAAGCGTTGGATTAGATGTGGACGCTACGATATTAAGGAAACATAAAAAGGAAAAATACAACTTTATAGTAGCGGATTTAAATGCTCATTTGCCATTTCGACAAGAAATTTTCGATGTTATCCTATGTTCACACGTACTTGAACACTTATTAGACCCAAATTTGGCGTTAAGTGATTTGAATAGAGTGTTAAAGACGAACGGTTGTTTAATAGTCGCTGTACCCAATCCAGATTATCCATTTTTCAATTTTTATAATCCCAACTGGAAAGGTCATTTACACAAATGGAGTTTCTTTGAGGCGAGAAGCTTTATAGAAGAACATGGATTTACTGTTGATAAAACCTTTTTTAACTATCCCAAAGTAAAAAATAAGCTGTTCGGTTGGGTTTGGAACAACATCCCCCTCATAAGGTTTCTGGCGCCAGATTTTTGGTTTGTTGGTAAAAAAGAAAAAGCATGCCCATTTAATCAAAAATGTTCAAGCTCTATTAAAGCGGTTACGTAGAAATCCTGAGAATAGTAATGGCTATTCCATATTTTACCTATGTCCTTATCCGGGGAGTTTCTTCCTTCATAATCTCAACCGTTCCTCGCTGAAATATTGAATGAAGCAATACCCCGCGTGTGTGCTCTTAAAAATTATGAAAAATTTAACGATTTACCAATGTTTGATAGATTTTTTCTATCTCTAAGGCTAGATAGTCGTATATGAACCTCTCCGCTTTCTTTCTGGCATTTTTGCCCATGAACTTAGCTAAATTTTCACTCGATAGGAGACTAATTATTGAAGAAGCTAACGCGTCAACATCTCTATATCCAATGAGATATCCTTCTCGTCCAACCTCAACTTGGTATGGAAGCCCACCGGCAGCTGTCGCGACAATGGGTTTTCCTTGTGCCATTGCCTGAAAAACGCTTTGGCTTGTTCCCTCGTATCCAGACGGCATAACAAAAACGTTGCAGGCCGCATAAGCTTGCTTTTTCTCTTCAAGATCATAAATTGGTCCGGTAAAAATCACATTATTAGAAATTTTGATTTCACTTGCCAAAACCTCCAGCTGCTTTCTAAAACCTCCAGAATCAGGTCCCACTAATACAATTCTTGCCGTAGGAAACTTCTTCAAGACTTTCGGCGTTGCCATGAGAAGATATTGAGGACCCTTCATTGGATGTAATCTTCCAAGATAAAGAATAACCGGATCAAATCCGAGTGAAAATTTCTCCCGAAATAAAGTTCCGTCTGACGGAATGAGCTCTTCTTTGCTAACACCAGATGGAGTTACAATTATTCTATCCGGCTTAACTCCCATTTTTAGGAGAGTTGGAATTAGCGTCGGCGCCCTAACCAAAACTCTATCAACTGAGTTTAAAACCGCTTTAGCAAAGAATTTGTCATAAATAAGCATAGGTATCTGTTTAAAAAAAGGTCTTGGAACCATAGAGTGGACATCAAATACAGTTAAGACAGTTGGGGCATTTAATCTCTCAGCGATTTTAGTGGCGACAATACTGTGATATTGCGCATAATCATAAACATGTATAATATCAAAATGTTCGTTCGATAGCTCCGCTTGCAATCCCTTCCAAACCTTAATTCGATAGCTTAAATCCAAATAAAGCGGAAAACGATGGACATAAACTCCTTCTACAACATCTTTCGCCGGCAGTTTCTGCCCATTCATTGAATCAGTTGTAAAGACATGTACTTCAACTCCAAGCTTACCTAATTCTCTTGATATATTCAGAATGTACCACTCTAACCCACCAACCATAGCTGGATAGAAATAGATGCTGACCATGCATATTTTCATTAAGTGATCCTTATCCTCTTACAACATCCCGATAAACTCTAAGGTATTTTCTTATCACTACGTCCCAATCAAATAAGCTGATAACTCTATCCCTGCCTTTTTTCCCAAAATCCTTTGACTTCTCAGGTTTTTCTAGAAGATAGACTATCTTGATGGCCAGTTGGTCAATATCCTTGGGTTGAACCAAGAAGCCCGTTATGCCATCAAGAACCAAATCAAGTGGTCCGGCAACTTTGGTTGATACAACTGCGCGAGCACATGACATTGCCTCAAGAATAACTCTCCCGAATGGTTCTTTAATACTAGGCAGAACGAACAAATCGCAACTTGCATAAACTTTGGGCATTTGCTTGTTAGGTATCGGTCTATTAACTAAAAAAACTGATTCCTTTAGTCCCAAACTATCGATAAGGTTGCGAAGCTCCGTTTCTAGAGGGCCTGTTCCAACTATAACTAACCTTGCGCTAGGCGTCTTTGCGACTACCTTTTTCATGGCAAGTAACAAGTACGTCAAACCTTTATTGGGATGTAAGCGGGCAACCGTCAGGATCACTTGATTTTTTGGAATATGTAACTCCTCTTTGAAGGATGTGTCTTCTACAGGTCTAAATTCAGATGAGTCTATACCAACCGGGATGACCGATATTTTGTCGTCGGGCACCCCCTGCTCTACTAAAAATCTCTTGGCGGCATGCGTGTGCGAGGTTATTGCTGCTGCATTCTCACGAACCGCCTTGCCTAAAGTCTGCGAATAGGCTGCATAGATACGTTTCCAAGGTCCAGAAGGGAAGTAGTATCTTTCTTCTGACAGAACAAGAGGAATTGTACACAACTTGCAAGCCATTGAGGCTAGAAGAGAAGAATTCTGAAAGTCCTCATGCACATGCACGATATCACAATTCTCACGCACTATCTCTGAAATCAATGTCGGCATCAGGGGTTGCTCAAGTATGTCCATAACAGTTGGCAAATACACTACCCTGAAACCATCTACCAACATGTCAGTTCTCTTCCCGCATCTCAATTCGGTGGTGCCGGGGTAAAATTTCCTCATCCTTCTATTCGAAGTAAGAAGTATAGGCTCGTAGCCAAAATTGATCAGAGCCTTGCATAACCCATACTCATTTTGTCTATAAAACGGCGTAAAGTATGAAACGACTACAGCAACTCTCGTCATTAACACATCCATCTAAATTACTTTTGAGAAAAATATTAGCATTCTCAAAAACCAAGTATTCAAGCGTATTCCCCTTAAATGTAAGACGCATAAACTTGAAATTAGAGGGTGTGATCACTCTGAGCCGATTTGCCAAGAGGAATGCAGAAAATAATAGATGGCAGACCGATTTTTACCAGACGCAGCGTGCGCATGGACTCCAATGGAAATACGTCACAGCAGCCAAATTCATCGACGAAGGCGCTAAGGTGCTAGATGTAGGATGTGGAGATGGAACATTTTTGAAGTACCTGAAAGATACAAAGAATTGTGATTGTGTTGGGCTAGATTACTCCAAGGAAGCTGTCAAGCTAGCGCGAGCAAAGGGCTTGGAGGTTTTTCTATTTGACGTGGACGCAGGGTGTTTTCCCCTCGCCAAGAACGAATTTGACTATTGCACATGCATTGACGTACTAGAACACATATTGTATCCGTTGCATGCCCTAGAGAAAATACGTGACGTAAGTGCAAGGGCAGTGATAGGATACTCAAATCCATGTTGGTATAGATACAGGCTCAGATTTCTGCTTGGGACTATACCTAAAGGTGGACCGTGGCGTGAAGGAGTGCATTTATGGTTTTGGAATATTAATGACTTGAATAACCTCTTGAAAGCAGCTGGATGGAAACCAATAAAGTATGAGTACTTACCTGGCGTACCGTTTGTTCAACGTTTTTCACGTTGCGTCGCTGAAAAAATATGCAGATTAATGCCCAGCCTTTTTGGGTATGGCATCATTGTCCTTTGCAACCGTTCCGGCATCTAGACTATATGTTCTACTAGTTTCAAAAGCGAAATGTGTATTGCTCCTTTCTATTTCGCTCTTGTCAAGAAGACGGGCTAAACGCTGAGCCTCAAGTTAAATCTGTTTAGTGAATAACGAGAATTGAAAACCTTTCCTGCGTTAACGTTCTCTTGCAAATAGTCCATGTTTATTTTATTCAACTTGATAGTTTTCCTCGTAACATCAAAGCGGTGAGAAGTACCGCTAAGCCACCTCGGACTTAATCCAATCCACCGCTTCAAAAATCACGAGTACACATGGTTACGGTAAACGAAAAGATCGGTTATTTCACTTAGTTACTAGCTCTATTCTAGGAATTACAACTACGTCGTTGGGCGCCCTCAATTCCTCACAACAGACCAACAATTATGATCTATAATAGCAACTCCATCCAATTTCTCTTTTGGCAACTTAATTATTTTAGGCTTTTAAGACAAAATCACCAGAATACTTCGAATGAACATGATAATTGATTAGCGTCTTTCAATTACCTCACGCTGCACTGCCCACCTCAAAAGGCATTATTTATACACAGAGAGTAAACATACATTGATGTCTACTAAGTTATTTTTGAGAATGGGTAAAGTCCAAACTCAGATTTGCTGGGAGGACCAAATTGAAAATCCTAATCGTAGCTCCTTACTATTTGCCAGGGTTCGGAGGAATGGTGAGGATTGTACAACGTCTCTCGGAGGGGCTTGTCAAAAGAAAACATGAAGTCACGGTTATTACATCTCAACACATGAAAACCCTACCTAGACAAGCGGTCATAGGTGGAGTGAAGATTGTTCGGGTCCCCTCAATACATCAATTCGCCAGAGGGCAGATCATGCCAACATTTTTACCTGAACTCGTTATGCAGGCGAAATACTATGATGTCGTAAATATTCATACTCCACTTTTTGAAATCGGTCCTGCCACACTCGGCATTTATTGTGCCACCGGAAAAAAACCTATAGTTACATATGTCTGTGACTTGAGTATGAGATATGGAACCTACGGACTTCTAGCCAAATTCGTTGAAACAGTCTACTATAAGTCCGTCGATCTTGCGTGCAAAGTAGCGGACAAGATAGTTGTGCTCTCAGAAGACTACGCTGCAACGTCGAGAATAAGAAAGTATTCAAAAAAAATGGTATCAATTGCCCCACCCATAAATACAGAAATATTTTACCCGGTCGATCAGATCTGCGCACGAGAAAAATTTAGCCTTGGCGAAGGGATAATAGTGGGTTTTGCCGGTCGGTTAGTCTATGAAAAAGGCTTAAGATATCTAATAGAAGCAACTCCGTTAATGATGGATGAAATTCCGGATGCCAAAATTGTGATAGTAGGCGAAGGCGAGAAAATAGCTGGAGGAACGAAAGAATCCGTCAAGCCCGAACTTATGCGGCTGATGCAAGAATTAAACTTGAGGAATGTGATTTTCCTCGGCAATCTAGAGCCGGAACTATTAAGGGAGTTTTTTTCAGCCTGTGACGTGCTTGTTCTTCCAAGCATTGACAGACTTGAGGCTTTCGGAATGGTGCAGGTTGAGGCGCTATTGTGCGGAATACCAGTAGTTTCAACCAACCTTCCAGGGGTGAGAGAAGTCGTCAGATTAACCGGCGGTGGTATCGTGGTTCCTCCCAAGGATAATGCTAAGCTTGCTGACGCCATTATACGGGTTGTAAAGAACAAGAAAAAATTCGTGGTTCCCAGAGATATTCTTCTGCAATATTTTGCTATAGAAAAGACTATTGAACGGTATGAAAGGTTGTTCTACCAGTCGTTAGAGTGATTCTGGTATGTTTTTTATATTTGAACCATAGGTTGACTCAATAGTGCACGAAATGACAGCGAATAAGATCAAAGGTTTAATCGAGATCGTGAGACCCCGCCAATGGTATAAAAACTCCTTAGTATTCGTAGGGATAGTTTTTGCTCAGAAATTGAACATGATCTATTTGTACCCAATCGAACTATTAGGCTTCCTTACCTTATCTGGCGCCTCAGGGGCCATATACGCAATAAATGACATTTTGGATAGAGAAAAAGACAAAATAAACCAAGTTAAAGCGTCCAATCCCATCCGGTCTTCTAACTCTGAATCAAGCTATTCTCTTCGCCGCAGTGTTACTTCTCTTCTCGCTTTCCACAGCATATTTGCTCGGAACTAATTTCTTCATTGCTGTCCTATGTCTAGTCCTGACATCTTTGCTATACTCTATTGGGATAAGGGAAATAGCCTACTTAGATGTGCTAACCATATCTTTAGGACATGTCTTGAGGGCCGCAGCAGGTTGCTTCTTGATATTCGTCCCAATATCTCCGTGGCTGCTTCTCTGTACATACTTGTTATCTCTGCTTCTTGCCTTGGGCAAAAGAAAAGTTGAGCTTGTCCTGCTTAAGGAGAATGCGGCAAAATACAGAAGCGTTTTCAAAATTTACACTCCAGATTTGCTCAACCAATTCATTCTAGCCATAGCAGCATCCCTCTTGGTTTCATACTCAATTTATTGTTTTTCATCCGTTGTGGGAAGTGGATTGATGCTTACAATTCCTATCGTAATATATTTGCTACTGAAGTATCTGCAATTATTACACAGAGAGAATTCATCCGCGGCGATGCCTGAAGATATTTTTACAGATAAATCAATTTCGATAGGAATACTTCTTTGGATATTATCGGTTGTAGTACTAATATACGTTCCCACGCTTTTTCTTCATGGTTGAACAGCCCTGTAAGCTAATACTGAAAACTAGTAAAAGCAGTAGCTAATTGACTACATTCCTTCCAAAAGACCTTTGATATATCCCAACAAATATGGAAAGCCTCGAATAATCAAGAAAATTGGTAGAAGAAATAGGTACGCCCTATTTTCCACGACATCCCAGCCATGCCAAACTACAGTCGAGAACTTCACTAGATAACCGATCGTGAGTACAATTATTGTCAAAAGAGCAGCATACTTGGATGGAAATAACAAAAAGCCAAAAACGGAGGCTAGAACTGAACCGTAAAAAAGCGCATGTTTCTTTGGAAATGGATTGACTTTGCCCCCCTGCTTACTATGTAGATAGCCACTTCTAAACACATGTTTGATTGTCGCTAAGGGATTGTTAATAATACCAGAGGCAGCGTGACTTCTCAGAAATTCCGGGACAACAAGGAATGTATAGCCTTCTTGCTTCAGTCTTCTCACCAGTTCCCGGTCTTCTGAAATGAACAACTTTTCATTAAATCCTCCAACTCTGAGCACCGCGTTTCTTCTGAAAAAGTAGCACCAATCCAGCTGCAGATCTCTCTTCAAATACCTATTGTCGCGGATCTTGCTCAATTCTGAATGGCACTTGCCCCAGATACCGCTGACACCCCAGTACTCATTAAATATTGCAATTCCAGCTACCGCGGGTCTTCTCTCTAGCTGGTAGGCCTCTACTCCTCTCTGAACGTAGTTTGTACGCAACTTGGAATCAGCTTCAACATAGATAAAGAGTTCCCCGTTGGCTTGTTCAACTCCTAGGTTAAGAGCTCTCGCAATGTTGGTGTGGTCTATTTCAATGACTTTTAGTCGTCTATGGCTTTCAAAATTCCTCAAAATCTGTAGGGAGTTGTCCGTTGAGCCTTTATCAAAAACGACGATTACCTCAATGTTTTCATATGCTTGATTTAAGAGAGATTCTAGACAATCCACGAGATATGTTTCTTCATTATATACCGGAACGATTATTGATACAAGAGGCGTTTCCATCCATAGGTCACATCAAACTGACTGCTCCAATTATTTTTAAAAGTAACGATTATTGTGGTTATTGATCAGACCTTTAATAAAGTAGGGAGACTCACCTGTCGAAGTCAAAATATAAAATACCGGATAAAACCAATCAATAATCCACATTTCCCCGCAACTTTAGTTAAAACCAAAGCAACAGCAAGGCGTATTGTTCTTTCTTTAACATATGCTAGAAGAACAGACGCTAAAAAGAGCCCAATAAGAACCACACTCAGAGAAAATGCAACATATGATAAAGATGGCCAAGCCAAACCCAAGAAGCTTGTGGTGATAGCAACTAAAGCGAGGATCGAAACCAGCATCGCGATCCATTCATGCCATTTTCCTAGAAGGAAATAGCGTGTTCCATGCTTTTTTCCAAGATATGCCCTCCTCATTCCCATAAGAAATTTCTTCTTAAGTAATTTCGGAAAATTACTGGCGTAATCATGATATACCACGGCCGAGGGCACGTAAACAATTTTGAAGCCAGCATTTCGCAATCTCAGAGCTAAGTCCAATTCCTCATGACCATACCTGAAGTTGGGATCAAATATGCCAACCTGCTTCAAGCATTTTCTTTTAACGCACATGTTACCTCCCGCTAATTCTTCAACCTCCACTAAATTCGACCCCTTATCGTAACGTTGAGAGAAGAATTGCATAACTAGGTCAGGCTTTATGGGCAAAATTCTCCCCACAACACCAGCAATTCTATCATCTGTAAACCCCCTTACAATTTCCCTTAGCCAATTAATGTCGGCTACAGCATCATCATCTATAAATGCTAAAAAGTCCCCTTGCGAATGATCTACGCCGAAATTTCGTGCTCCTCCGAGACCTAATTTCTTCGTCTGATATACTTCGACAGGATACTTAGAAAGTATTTCAAAGCTTTCGTGAGAGGCGTTTCCGTCTACAATCGTGATAAATTCGCGTCTCGGATAGTCTTGTTTCATGAGAGAGTTTAAACATCTCTCTAAGACTCTATGCCGTTTACCATAGGTGCATATTATTACAGATAGCAGATCACAGTGCTCAGCCTGTTGCATCATTTTCGTTCTTTTCTCTAGGCTTTCCTGACATTTCAAGTTTATAAAATTTGGCGCTACATAACTATCCAGAGACCCAAATGAACATCTTGCTTCTAAATCCGCCGAGGGTAAAGGGCATACCCCTGGTAAGAGAGGATTTCTGTAGTAGAGAGGCTGAAAAAGGAACAGTATATCCGCCTCTTTCAATCGCTTACACGGCGAGCGTTCTGGAAAACTGCGGACACAAAGTCGTAGTCCTCGACGCCAACGGTGAAGGAATTGATTGGGCCAGTACGATATATAGAATTGGTAAGTCTCACCCTGACATAATTGGCTTCTGGAGTACAAACTTCTCTCTACGACAAGACGCCTATTTTCTGGGAAAGATCCAGCAAGATATCCTTGTAGTCGTTACAGAGCCAATTATATCGACAACTTGGCCCAAGGATTTTTTAGAATTATTTCCAAGAATCAACGTGGCAATCCTTGGAGAGTCGGACATCATTTATCCATACTTAGTTTCTACTATTGAAAAAGGTGGGGATCTGGAAAACGTTAAGGGCATAGCCTTCCGCTCAAGGGATCGAAACGTCAAAGTCTCTCCGCCTCAAATAATCACAAAAGATCTGGATAGAATTCCTATTCCGGCTTATCACCTTCTACCTATGCATGCTTATAGGGGCTTCCTTAGACTGCCCTTTTCAAATTTCTTGGCTTCCCGCGGTTGTCCTTGGTCATGTAAGTTTTGCATACGATCAAGCATACCTGAGTTAGAAATGTACAAACCTCATTTGTTATACAGAACACGTAGCGTAGAATCGGTTATCGAGGAATTAGAAATACTGGTACACAAGTACGGCAGAAAGGAGGTGATCTTTGAAGATTCAACCTTCAATTTTAACCTAAGTCGCGTTGGACAGATTTGTGATGGGTTAACCAGGAGCAAATTGGAGTTAAAGTGGTGCGCAAATGTGCGCGTGGACAATCTTAACCGAGAACTATTGGAGAAGCTGAAACGAGCCGGATGTTGGTGTCTAAGGCTGGGAATGGAATTCGCATCTGAAAGGGTGTTGAATGCTTCTAGCAAAAAAATCGTACTTGAACAAACCCTTAATGCATTAAAGCTATGCAAGAAAACCGGGATCAAAATCCATGCTTTCTGTATGTGGGGCTATCCTGGAGAAAGTGTTAATGACGTATTGGACACAGCAAAGCTTGTTTCGAGATATAGTACATACTCTTTTAGCTTCAGCTCAGTAGTCCCGCTTCCAGGAACACCCTTTTTCTCAGAGTGCGTTCAAAACAACCTCATCTTAGACTGGGACAAGTACCTCAATAAGGCAGAGTGGGCTGTTGAAGCACTGTCCGCAAGAAAATGGATGGATAAACCTGTTCTCACAACGTTTGACGAAAATACACATTTGAGGTTGAGAACGGAGATTCAAAAAACCACAAAATTGAGAATGGGATACATTCTCCCAAGATTATTTCGGATTAGATCTCTAACGCAACTCAGGGATGTAATAAATGCGTATCTCCGTCTAAAGCGTACACCTAATCTTTACTAACCTCATCAACCTCCAGTTTAACACACGCCTATAGGAGTCTTAGAAGAACATATTTTCCATTTTCATATTCGAGAACCGCTTTCGCGGAGAGATTATATTCAACTAACTCGGAATGAGTTGTTAGGATGTATGTGTGCATTGCTTGCTGGGCTTCGTAAGGGAGCGAGGGGTTAGATAAATTGTATGAAATAGCCTGCCTGAAGGAAATGCACATTATCCAATCTTTCGGAATGCAGGTCGTCAGTATTAAAGAACTCCTTGGCGTATCATCCTTGATATACTCAAGAGTTTCTGCTAAGTATTCTTCTTTGTATAGTGCGGTTTTTTGGTAGTGGACTATTATTCGTTCATAGACAAAGTAAGGTGTTCTAACTCCCAAGTACGGAAAATTCGTCTGTAGATCAAAGACGAAAAGGGGGTTAGCATTCGAAGTACTCAATAACATTAGTACGGCCAGTATGCCAAACATCCATTTCACATTCATCCCTCCGAAGCGTTCATATGCAATCTTCAACGATCGTGTTCTCAGCGTTTCCCAGCCTAGAGCAGAAAATATTAGCAGAACAAATGAGAAGTGAGTAAGATATTGCTCAGTTCTGACCTTTATTAAAAAACTGTAACAGATAAAAAACGTTAAGAAAAGAGCGAGCAGAAGAGGCTTATACTGCCCTCTACTTCTAAAAAGGGAAACAAAGCCCAAACAAGAAAAAAGAAAACACAAGAAGGAAATGGCAAAAGGCATATACACAACATAGTAGAATGTGGAGTACAGCCACCATAAAAAGTCATTTGAACGCGCTGCCGCGCCGATTGAGGGGTCGCTTTCCTGTATGAAAGGCTTATTCACCGCCCATTGCTCTCTAAGAGGACCGAGGATATCTCCTCCGTAGTGTGAATAGTTAAATGTGAGCCATGGCAATACGAAACATAATGCAATTAGAACGGCGATTACAAATTCCCTGTTAATCAATTTCGTTCTGCCCCTCCACGATAGATAACCTATTATTGGCAAGACAACAAGTATCCCCATATACTTCATCAGGAAAGTCAGGGACGAGAAAGCACCGCATACATAAAGGTAAGATGGTTTTCCAGTCTTTACATACCTGATAAAGAAATAGAAACACAAACTTATTAGAGCGGCAACCGGAGCGTCTGTCAAAGTTTGATTTGAGTACCACCAAAGGTGCCAGTTCACACCAACAAGCATACACGAAAGAAGACCTACGCGCTTATCGGCCATAACATCACAAATGAGGTAAACGGATATGATCTCAAGTACGCTGAAAAAGGGTCCGATAAGATTGATGGCATCTACTAAATTTAGTCGAACAAAGATGGATATGATAAATGGCAATAGTGGCGGTCTCATCAGGAGGGATGAGTAAGAAGGGATATTCATCCCCGCCATGTATAGCCCAAATTTGATGTAATCAAACTCATCACCATAACTCCCTAGCGGAGAATTAAACCTGCTCAACCAAACTTTTGGGATGACAATGAATAATAGAAAAAACACAAAGATCCTATCGTACAAGCACATGCCCTTCAGTCTCGATTTGTCTCCCAGATTCCCACACCTTCGCTGGCAACCGACATTGATTTTAATACCAGACCAATAAATTGCATTTTTCCTTCCCTTATCTAAAGGGTTCTTCAAGTCAAACGCCAGCTGGTGGAGGTACAATCAACTACTCCAACTGAAACCTATATGTGCCATTCAGCGCCTGGAAGAAACTAGAAAAACATAGTCGTAAGCTAAGAAGGGAGCTACATTTGGTGGATATTCCAAAAATCTTTCAATTTTGAATCCACTCGTTTCCAATAAATCCGTTGCTTCAACTCTTGAAAAGTATCTGTCCTTAGGCTGTATACACAAGGACCCAAATCTTACAAGACGTCTAAGTACCTGATCGACCATAAAGTGAGGGCGAAAACTCGACAGAACATAATTGAATAGCCATGACCGAAGCCAGTATTGTTTCTTCGGAAGTAGAATCACACCTTTGCCGTCGTGTTTCAAGATCCGAGACATCTCACTCAATCCCTTTTCAATCGATAGAAAGTGTTCCAAGCTTCCAAGGCAAAAAATAATGTCGAAGAAATCACTGGGAAACGGAATGAATTCGCCCATCCCCACAATGAGCAAAGAGAAAGGAAATTTCTTCTTCGCGATTTTTAAGGCTTTCAGGGAAATATCGAGTCCATATATCCTACTAGCATTAGCCAACTCTTGGAAGAGCGCCCCAATTCCACAACCTATATCTAACACTCTTTTACCGCTTAAGCCGGACAGAAGCGAAGCACAGAACTTGTACTCATCCCTGCCGCCTGACAAGAAGACAGCTTCATGAATCTCGTCATAGGTTCTCTTAACTCTCTCAAAATCCGCTAGATTTATCGATTTCTTCCTTAGCAGCCATCCAGGGGGCAGAACGATCGGTATTCCATCTGCTATTGGGTATTTTTCTCCACATTTGCAGACAAGAGAATCACCCACGCTTTCCAGATAGGCGCCACAAGCGACACAAATAAAATCTTCAATTCGCTTCGTTTGGGTTCGGTTTTTTGAGCCAGACACTCAGATCCACACCTATTCATCGTTTTTTCTATTCTTCAATTGGGATTCTTTTTCCTTCCTTCGCCGATCTACGCACCGCCTCCACCAATTTAAGTACCTTTATTCCATCATCTCCAGTCACCAATGGCTTCTTTCTATGGATGACACAATCAACGAAATGAGTTATCTCTTCACAATATGATTGACTGTAAACTTCTCTCTTCTTGATAGGGACCACGGCTTCTATTAGCATTCTCATTGATGCGGCCGCTCTAGAAGCTCCAAGTCGACTAACGAACACCTTCCATAAGGGTTTACAGATTGCCTCTTGAGCGCTGGAAGACAAGAGGGTATCACGTTGTATCAACCGCATATAGGTTGGTTCGGCTATGGACATTCCGCTTGTGCCATGAACCATAAGCTGATGGAATGTTTGGGGGACAAGCCAACTTGCATACGCTTCCCCAAATGCCTTCTCGTGAAATTCTAGGGAAATTGACGCAACCTCATCTACTTCAGTTTCCCGTATGGCCATTAAGTTGGCGTAGACCGTCTTAATTTCTCCTCCAAACCACCTTAACAAATCCAAGCAGTGACAACCTATGTCAAGAAGCACTCCGCCCCCATTACTATTCAATGCATACTCTTTATTTGGCATGTGCGAAGCAAAAAACCCCCTAACTAAGATTATCTTACCCAGTCTTCCCTGGTCAATTAACTTCTTAATCTGAAAGTAGGGCTTATGAAATCTGAGATTATATCCCGTCATCAAAATGACATCATTCCGCTCGGCTGCCATGATCATGTCCCTTGCCTCCCGAACAGAACTGGAGAAAGGTTTTTCACACAAAATGTTGATGCCACTCATTGCGGCAGTAACAACAACATCCCTGTGAAGTTTTGGCGGAGTGCAAACGCTTACAGCATCTAGGTTCTCTTCGGAAATCATCTTCTCGAAGTCCAGATAATATTTACTTACTTTAAAAATGTCTGACGCTCTCTTTGCCTTCTCCTCGTTCGTGTCCGCCACAGCTACCAGTTCTACGTCCGGAAGGCTAAAGTAGGTAGGTAAGTGTGCCTTAAAGGCCACCATTCCCGCCCCAATTACGCCAACTCTAATCCTTTTTTGCAAACAGATCACCTAACACCACGCCTAGTTAGCTGTAGTCTACAGTTTTAAGCTCGTTCACACCTTTATTTTTGATAAAATGAAGCACTCAAAGGTTGCGCTAGTAAAAACAGATGAGAACTTATTCGATTGGGTTAGCAGAGCAATCTCGCTCATCGGCGGCTTAGACAAGAGAGAATACGACAAGGTTGTCATCAAACCCAACTTGTGCTCCTACGACACACCGGATTCAGGAATTACAACAGATGTAAGGATAGTAAAAGCGATAATGGAATATATCACTAAAAACCTCGACGTGAACGAAATGTTAATTGTGGAATCGGATGGGAGCCGGGTAAGAGCGGATATATCGCTCAAAATGCTGGGATATGAAAAGGTTGCTAAGGAGTACAACGCAAAGACCGTAAACTTGAGTAAAGACCAGCTGGTAGAAATTAACACTTGCGGGCTTTTCTTCAAGAAACTGAAACTGCCGATAACCATAATGGATTGTGATCTCTTTGTTTCCGTTCCGAAGTTAAAGATCTTCATGCTTGATGGGATGACTTGTGCTTTAAAGAATCAGTTTGGATGTAATCCAGATCCCAATAAGGACAAATATCATGCTTTTCTTTCTAAGGTTATAGTTGATTTAAATACAGTGATGAGACCTGATCTATGCCTTGTTGATGGAATTATAGGTCTCGAGGGAAGAGGACCAGCGAGAGGAACACCCGTGAGGATGAACTTAATAATTTGCGGGAGCGATCCAGTAGCTGTTGATACTGTCGTTGCGAAAGTCATGGGTCTTGACCCGTATAGAATTAGGCACTTGCGTTTAGCGGCGAAAAGAGGGTTAGGATCAATGGAGAATATTGAGATTGTAGGCGAGAATGTTGAAAGTGTTTGCAGAAGATTCAAGGTCATTCCAAGATACGAGTCATTCATAAGAAGACTCTTGCTGACGATATAGACGCACTAAAGCAATCAGGCACCAGATTGCTTATTTCCGTTAGAGAAAAACACTGATAAAAAGTGATAATTGGACTCCGTGGGCAATGTTTCTTCGTTCAATGTGAATTGTAGTTACACACCTAACCAAAAATTGACGCGTAGACAATTAGGAAATACTTAGAAATACTTAGATTTCTTCTTAGCATTCAATTAATTCTTATAATAACTTTGTTTCACCATTTCACTAGTCGCATATCCCATGACAATGTGGAACAGAAGATGAACGAGAGATCTCGTTTGTCCGCGATAAGCTCGGGACTCGTTTTTCTTTCTATTGGTAGTTTAGCATCACGCCTTTCAAGTGCTGTTGGGACAATTCTGATCATACGTCTTCTCGGTCCCTACCAATACGGTCTAGTAGGCATAGTCCTTGCTGTTCCATCGTTCCTAGTAGTTGTTGGTGATCTAGGTATGTCCACCGCGGTGACAAAGTTTGTAGCTCAATATAGCGATGACCCGCGGATAGTGAAGAGTATACTGATAAGTGCCAGCATCTTCGTTGCAGCCTCAAACTTGCTGTTAATGTCTCTATGCTATTTCTCTGCTAGCTTTATTGCTTCGACACTACTTCAAAGGCCAGAAATTGAGCATTTGATAAGAATTGCCGCGGTTTTCGTTTTAGTTGTAAATTTCTACAATCTTGGATGGGCTCTCCTTATCGGACTTAAACGAACTGAATTTGCGAGCGGCATACTTGTGCTAAAAGACATTCTCAGAGCGGTTTTTTCGGTTTTCTTAATTGTCATAGGACTTAGCGCAAGCGGTCCCATAATAGGGCAGAATGTTGCTTTCTTTTTGACTGGGTTTATCGCTTACCTATTTGTGATCACGTTCGGAATAAGAATTACGAAATACAATACGCAATGGGGAGTCGTCGAATCTTTTCAAAGAATGTTTCAATATGGTATTCCTATAGCTGTGGGAACTCTATTAAACGTAATTCAGACCCAATTTGGCATACTCATAATCTCCATGTATTGTATTCCCACTGAGGTAGGATACTACACAACGGCTGATGGGACCTTGAGAGTCCTTAGCATTCTAATTTTTTCCTTATCAAGTGTCTTACTCCCAGTGTTCTCAGAGCTGAAAAGCAGGGGCGAAAGACAAAAATACTTTGAACTCTCCGCGAAACACGCAAGCTTAGTTCTGGTGCCGCTAGCTGTTTGGATGGCAGTTCTCTCGGGCCCCCTAGTATATCTGTTATACGGCAGTGAATATCTGGGCGCAACACTGTTGGTCTCGTTGCTTGGTCTGAAGTATGTGTTTTGGAGCTTGGTCTACGTCTCTTTCAATTTTGTGTGCGGGATAGGCGAAACAAAAGTAATTACGAAGTTGAGTCTAGTTCAATTAATCTGTACCTTCGCTGTACTTTTCGCACTAACTCCATTCTACGGCATAATGGCTATTATTTTCTCGGATATCTTTAACACTTTGCTCTGGCTTGTACTTTGCTTGAAACACCTTTGGAAAAATCATGGAATATCCGTAAAGAGTTCAGTGGGGATCTACATGTCTTCGGCTGCAATGGGAGCATGCTTACTGCTATTTTCTGTTTTTTCCCAAAATCTTCAAACTGTTCTGAAATTATTACTTAGCATTCCAATAGGTCTTCTAAGCTATTTGGTAATAGTTCCCCTCATCGGTGCTATAGACAACTCAGACATACGAAGGTTGCGCGAAATGCTTCGAAGTTTAAAGCCTTTGGATACAATACTGGGCGTCATGCTTACGCTTATGGAGAAAATCCTGTCGGTAAGACTATGAAAAGATATTCTGAAGAAAATGCGCATTGGTAAAATTCAAGAATCGAAGAAAAATCCAAAAGACGGTGAGACCTACCTTATAATTGTCTAACTCCGCTTTAAGTAGATAATCACAGACATCTTTCACGAGTAGGTCTTGCTTTCATGTCAGCCGACAGAATACTGTGCAGACACTTCGACACCACGGCAAAAAAACAAGTTAGCGCTTGGTATAGGCAGGATATCGGAACAAGGTGTTCATAAGGGAGACTAATAGAAGCATCAAGTGGCTCGGTATTCGCCGTAACATGAGGATAGTTGATGTGGGATGTGGTGTTGGTCTGCATTCGATCGCTTTTGCAGAAATGGGTTACGAGGTGCTAGGACTAGACTTTTCAAAGGAGATGTTAAAGGAAGCCAAACAGAACGAAAGAAGGAGATTCGGGGCGGCCAAGATACACTTCGTCTTAGCAAGTGCAAAATATCTGCCAGTCAAGACGATGATTTTTGATGCAGCATAGCTTCGCTGTGGTACATCATATTCCAAGCGATGAGGGAAAAATAGCCGCGATAGGGGAAATGGCTCGAGTTCTTAAATATTGAGGTAAAATAGGAATTTATATTGCGAACCCACAAAATCTCTTTGCAAATTTCTTATCATTCATTTTCGGCTATTTGAAACGGGATTTACCCTCACATGTAAGGGCAGATTTGCATGGCCTATCAAAAAGGTATGGGGGGAGTGGCGTTTTTCACGGAAACACAGGACTTATCATTACGTGGGGAGCCCTTCCGTGAACGCGATTCAAGTGATCTTGAGGAGGAATAAGATCAGCCTGCTACAGCTCAGAGGGCGCGGTTTTATTTCACCTACGCTACTACCAAGGCTATTTCATCCCATCATGTGGTCCCTAAACGATTTCTTGGACTCTATGCCGCCTCTGCCTATATTCAAATTCATCGCAGTCGGTCTTTGGGTACAAGGTGAAAAATTAACTGATTGCTTCGACCGATAGAATTCCATCAGGGTTGACGAGAAAAATCGCTCGAAGAATCTCTCGTCGCTTTAAGTTATTCTTATCTGGAGATGCAGCAAATCTATTACACGCTTGAGGAACTGCAAATTGAAAATCTTGCACGTACTTGGGGCGTTTCTGCCACCAGAAGAGAGAAAATATGGTCTTGCTCAATACGAATTGGCAAATGCCTTGGCAGAAGAAGGCATTGAAATTCATGTAATTCTCCGAGGAAGACATCCAAGCCGCCAGCTGATCAATCGGATTAATATATGGCGGATCCCTAGACCCTTCAACCTAGAGTTGTTCAGAATCGTACGGAAAGTCGGGCCTGATTTAGTCAATCTCGATTCGACCTCAGGATATGCATGGGCACTGCTGGCGAAGTCTATGGGATTATTCAGGAAAACCTTGGTTGTCAGTTTACCTCACCCTACATTGGGCGCGCTCAAGAGGTGTGACAGAATACCGCTATCCGAGTGTAGCTCTGACGCGATTATCGAATGGGCAAGCATGCTTTCATCAATCGCTCGGCAACAAGTGCTTCTTTCGCAAGCAGACGCAATCGTAGTTCCTTCAGCTTTCATAAAACGTGATGTTGAACGCCTCTGCGGGCAAGACCCTGGCAAAGTTAACGTAGTTCACTATGGCATCGATTCACAGCTTTTTCGACCTCTGGAAAATAAAACCCGTCAAAGAATTAGAATGAAACTCGAGTTCGCCCAAAATGATCTCCTCCTTTACGTAGGTCACATTGGACCACGCAAGGGGCTTCTATACCTTCTGGAGGCATTCGCCTTGTTAACGCGGACTCGTAAGATGAATCTTCTCATTATTGGGGGTCTCCCAAAGTACTTATCACTTAACGCCTACGCCAACCTTTTCTGGAAAAGGGCGCGATCTCTGAACATAGAAGCAAACATCCATGTCATGCCCTATATCCGTTACCGTGAGTTGCCGGAATTCTATAATATTGCGGATGTTTTTGTCCAACCGTCCCTTTACGAGGGGTTCGGGATGGCAGTGGCAGAAGCGATGGCGTGCGAAACGCCGGTAGTTTGTACGAACGTAGGCTTCATACCAGAAATTTCAATTGACAATAGAGCCTGTGTTATAGTGAAAGAAAAGGACGCAGACGGATTAGTACAGAGCATAGTCAATCTACTCGAGAAACCAGTTGAAGCAAGAGATCTTGGAAAAAATGCCAGAGAGATTATCGTAAGACGCTTTTCGTGGAAGAAATCTGCTAAGGAACTATGCAAAGTCTATGACAAATTGATCGATTAACGTGGACGGCGCTTCTATTTTTGATAATCGAGATTTATCCCCAGAAACCGTTATTCCATATTCTAGCATAAACCTAATTTGAAAATTACGAATCTATCGGTCTGTGAAAGTATACCTAATATGACGACCTCGCGAAAGTTACTTGTCCTTACAATACTGCCTCTACAGAAAATAGTCATGGATATGAGCTAAAGCATCCGATGTAAATATTCTACGAACTGGGAAGCCACCGCTGGCATGCTGTAACATTTTTCAGCTCTTTCCCTAGCCTTTGCAGCGTATTGCATCCTCAAATTATCATTCTTTATGAGGCAATCGATTGCATTTGCGATTTCTTTCGTATTGCCAGGTGTAACTAGTGTCCCCGCCTCTCTAACGATTTCAGGGATGGCTCCCAGCTTAGAAGCAACAATTGGTAAAGCTGAGGCCATAGCTTCGGTTATAGCAAAACCAAATTGCTCCATAGTAGTTCTTGTAGGTATTGAAGGATGGACAAATATATCGATGCTGCGATAAATTTCTGGTAACGCTTCATAGGGTTTGAATCCTAAGTAAGCAAAGTTTGAATCGTTTTCCAATTTGCCTATTAAACTTCTAAGGGCTTTGTAGTAATCTAAATTCTTTGTAGAGATAGCACCGCATAGAAGTAGACATACTCTTTCCTTATACTTCCTTCGAAGATGGTCAAACGTTTCCAATAAGAGATGTGTTCCCTTTTCTTGTGACAACCTCCCCACATATCCGATAACGATTTTATCTTCCCATCCCATCTCAAACCGGAGTTTGCCTTTAATTTGTGGTGAAAATTTTTCTACATCGATACCAACCAGAGGCATAACAAATACATTCGCATCAGGGAAGCCTCTTCGAATTATTACCTCTTTGGTCCCAAACGATGAAGCAAAAATAAACGAACAGTGACGAAGCACCATCTTCTGTATGGCGTCAAGACAGAAATTGAATTGCTTATACATATTTTCAAATGTATAGTTTATATGCAAAGCACCACAAGCCTTGGCCCCCATAAGTGTCATTAAAGAGTTCATCGACCATGGTTCAGATATAGAGTACGCCACATCTGCATTACAGTCAATAATGTCAAGGGGAAGCATGGGCATTATGTAGTATTCTTGCTTCGGCGCTAAACAACATGCACGAAGCCTTACGTCGGGGAGACCAACTGTGGCACAAGGGGATTGTTGGAGAATCTTTTCGCGAGTAGTAACGGGCCAGTTTCTGGGCACAACTAATGAAACCTTGATTTTTCCATATTCTCTGGCTAAGAAATTAAAAAACAGGTACTGACGAGGGAGCGCAAGTGAATGCCCGGAAATAACAAGTCTCAGTTTCATAGCGAGAGGTCTTATCAATTTCCAAGCTAATTAAGTTAGTTGTAGTTGCGCTCTCTCTACACGAGAAGCCCCGCCAAATGTCGGAATTGAATGCTTTCACGCAGAGAAGCTTCGCGTTTGAGAGATCTATCCAGTTGATCGTCGTTGCCTAAACTTGATAGACCCTTCCACCATGTTAACGATTTTGAATATTATCAAGAGAAAGCCGCCTAAAGTGAATCCTGGAATAATTGTTACGTAGGTTTGTATTGGCAGCAAATTGCCGATTCCAACAATGCCACGCGATATTAACACTAAACACGTTATGAAAAGTATTGATCCCGTAATTCTCTTACTCCTTGGTAGCAAGACCGTGCATAAAGAACCGGCAAAATACATTGCAATAGATCTGCTTGCTGTCAGTGAAATATCGACCGGCTCGTAGGCTTCGAATATAGCAAAACTCAGATTGACTAACCAATTGATGTAAGAAAAAGCTGGTAGCTTATTGTAATTGGTTCCAAATAAATAGACAAGGGAAGACGCAACAGCCAAAAGAGACACCATAATTAACGCAGATCTGGACTTCAGTCGAGTCGCGAATTTCTTGAAAGTTATCACTCCTCCAAATAGATACCCACCGGAAGCAAATAGCATCCGTAAATAAGAACTGCCTCCAAATTGCCCAAGGAACGAAACGGCAGTCACATGTTTAGATGAAAAATTGGCGTGCAGAAAAATTGGCATATGAACGAGGCGGCTGCAAATAAAGTAAATAGCTTGGCTTAAAACGAACAGGAAGACGCTCATAACAACGACTTCCGAAACAACGCGAAGAGTGGCATTTGGTCTATTTTCTATAGAGGCGATGAGGATAATGGCTGTCACAATAGAGAGTAATAGAAGGGACAATAGAGCAATAATGGAAACCAAGACCGAAAAAAGATTGAAAGGCAGTAGAACCCTGCAGAATTTCCAAAAAAAAGCATGATGTGCTTTGAGATAGGAGAGAGACATAAGGACTTGCTGAACTTCACCTTTGCTAATTACTTTAACTACGCCATCTTGGTACCTTTTCTGTACATCGAATCCCAATCCACTTTTTGCGTATTCCGATAATACCAGTATCATTCCTCTCGGAAGACGGTCCAAACCACCATAAATATAGTATGCCAAATTAGTATCTGGGCTTCGAAAATCACCAATGACAACACAATCTACAAAGTTGACTATCACCAATGTACTAAATTCATTTGGTTCATCTTCCAAAGTAAATATGACAATATCCTGCGAAATGTTTTTAGCAATTCCACTGATTTCCTCCGTTGTCTGTTGGCTCGCCAAAACAAAGACTTTCAGCCGTGGGTCAGGACCAGCAACAAAACTTAGCGCCACCATCAAAAGAATGCAAATAAAAAACAGACCCAAAAGCCTATCCCCAGTTGAAAAATGCAAAACACGCTTGTAAAGTCGATTGATCATATCTCCTCTTCCTGAGTCTCCATCGTATATTTCTTGTTAAATTTCTTTTGCATCCGGTTTCGGCTTTGGGATAGCTTTGTCGCCTAAAATCTCTCCATGGCGCAAACGCGATCGGAGAATGAAATACATTTTCATCCTTCCCGATTTGGAGCCTACGATTTTCTTGCAACCAAGATCAACAGAAATGCATTCAAAGGAAATCTTCTGCCAAGGGCCATTTGAATATTGAAAAACACGGCAAGAAACCTGCAATATGCAGAAGTAGGCACTGGTAACATTCTTATAAGAAGGCGTAGGGGCTCCCAAAACGGACGGTAACCTATCCTCATCAACTTCACAAGCTCAAAACCTGAACGGACAACCAGCTTCACAATTTCATCATACGTAAAGCTTCTCAAGTGTGTACCACTTTGCTTTACAAACATCCCCGGTCGTCCCTTGCCACGCTCGTACCCCTGCTTAACAAATAGCAGCCCATTAGGTTTCAGAACTCTACGAATTTCCGTCATGAATCTATCGATACAATTCAGATGCTCCAATGTAGCTGCGCAAAGAGAAGCGTCGAATACCCCACTCTTGAATGGTAGAACCTCACCAACGCCAAGAACGAGATCAATACGAGATTCTGCTTCTTTTCCTACGGCTATCTTATACAGACGACTCACTAATGGATCAAGACCCACGACTTCCCTTCGTCTCCCCGCTAAAGGTTTTACAAACAAACCATATCCACAGCCAACATCAAGTATGATGTCTTCTCCATGCGTGCATTTCATAATTTCTTGTATTGTCAAATTATTCGTAAAATCCCACCATGCATAATCGAGTCGTGATAGCATCTTATGAAAAGGATCCTTCCGCCTACTTTGAGCATCGTAATAGGCGAGCTTACGTTTCCAAGTTTCCCACGACATAGCACTTTACCAAACACAGTTTCCTATTGGATATACGAACAAAGAGGTGCTAGACGTTTATTTCATAGTAGACACCAATTTATTAAACTTGAATAAATTAAGTTCCTACGATCAGCGAGGTTTCTTCGAGTAATGCACAAGCAGACAGATTTCGAATGGCCTGATGGCTACAAAGCTGCCTTCGTAATAGGTATCGATGATGTCCATCCAGAAACTAGCCGGGACGGATGCGATTGTGGAGGAGACCTAGAAAAAGGTATCCTTGGAGATTTACTTAGATTTGTCGAAAAGTATCCCCAAGTTACGACCACACTATTCATCACGCCTCAATGGATTTACAAGCCACAAAGTCGATCTTTTCGTTACTTCCATAAAATAGCAAGAATTCTAAACTTACCCAACACCCTCGAAAGTATAGTTTCAATTTTTCTGTCCAGGAAATGGGAACAAGACAGGTTTAAAATTGACAAGAATCTCGAATGGTCTAGTTTCATAGAACAAAAGGTGCAAGAGGGCAAGTTCAGTATAGGGATACATGGTCTTTACCATTTTGGAAGAAGTCTTTCACCAGCAAGGGAATTTGAGCATCTGAGCCACGAGGAGTGCGCGGCGAGATTAAGAAAAGCAAAAGCGATTTTTAAAGGAAGCGGAATCACGATAACAACTGGTTTTTCACCGCCTGGATGGTGCATAACTGAGGACTTATTAAAGGCACTTAAAACGGAAGGAATTAGGTACGTGGCTGGAAACGTGGCTTATGCCCGTAACTATGGAGGAATCAAGGGCATATCCACCACATTTCCGCAATTTCTACGATACGGAATATTGAATATCCCTCGTAATTGGGTAGCTGAATATAGCAGTCTTGATCAAGCCAAAAAAATAGTCGAAAATAAGGGAATAGTTGGTGTTCATGCTCACGTATATCAATCCTACCACGGAGGATCGATAGAAAGCGGATTGACTCCGGAGAGAATTAAGAAGTGGATGGAATTAGTAGATTTTCTTGAAGAGAATTACCCAAAGGAAATTTGGTACACTACTTTTGATGGAATGACCCGGTATGTAACAAGGCAATATGCCTGTTAGTTTTTAAGGTTTGATTTCTTGCGCTTTAGTTTCACTTAATCATTTTTATTGACTTTATCCAAATTGCATCATTACTGAAAATCCTTTAGGCGATACTTACGACTTTATTGATTCTTCGTTTTCATATAGGTATTGAAGAAAGTTCTGTTTGTGGTATGTGGGCGTCTTTAACGCTTCAAGCTTCTTTATGAGATACTCTGGAATTTTTTGCTGGCAGTTTTTGCGTTATACTTACCGATCATCCACCACATCAACCGGATAAAAACAAAAACATATACATGAGTTTGTCATTTTTAGTTATTCCAATTTTTACGTTAATCTTTATTTTTAGGGTCTTTCTTTCAATAATTACTATTCAACTTTAAAATTTGAACTAGGAATATCTAGAATAAAAAACTCAAAGGCAAAGGTATTTCGAATTTTTTTACCTTACAAAGGAAATGTTATTAACGTTCTTTGTTTTCCTATTATGTAATGTTTGAACTATTTTTCGTGACAATAATCCTTCCAATATATAACCAAGAAAGCACTATAGCCAAATGTATACAATCTTTAATTAACCAAACTTATAAAAACAAAGAGATTATTGTAGTTGACGATGGATCGACAGATAATAGCCTGGAGATCGCCTCAAATTTTCCGGTTAAAGTGCTTTCTTTTGAGCATCAACATAAACCAAAGATTGTGAATCGAGCGATAAAAGAAGCAAAAGGAGATATAATATTCATCGGAGAGGGAGACGCCGTATATCCATCGGATTACTTAAAATTATGTCTAGAAAAATTTGAGGATGAAAAAGTTACAGGTGTAATTGGTAAACAGCTTTCAATCCCATCTGACAACCTTATTTCAAGAGCGATTGCCGTATATCGAGAGGTGCAGTGGAATCTAGCAGAAGATAGAAGTTATCTAACTTCAACTGCTTGGATCATTCGAAGAGAGGCTCTCGAGGATGTGGGTGGATTCGATGAAGATCTTATTATTGCAGATGATGCGGCTATGGGAATAAAACTGTCTGAAGGCGGTTATAAGATTGCTTTTGAAGAGAGAACTGAATGGCTTCACCATGAGAAAAGTTCAATTAAGGGATTTTTAAGAAAGGAGTATGTGCGTGGCAAAGACTCCTATCTATTTCTTAAAAAATATGGGAAAGCAAGAGAGAATCCACATGTAAGAAGTAGAATTAAAACAATTGTAACAACGACTTTGGCTACTATATTCTTCTTATTGTCTCTGACTAAAATTTACCTTACGGTCATATTCCTTTTTACACTCATTTTTTTAATTTTAATTAAATGTATTCAATTTGTCCTAAAGGCCCGAAGGGTGACGCAAGATCTCATGCCAGCCTTCATTTTCCCGATTCTGAATTATATGGGAAAGATCTCATTTACTGTTGGATACTATGCTGGGCTTCTCTCAAAATTTATTCTGAAAGGTTTTTACAAATATTGAAACTGAAAGGAAAGCTTAGTTCGGATATCGTTGACCCAAATGAATTTGAATCTTAAAAAATAAGTCCGTGATCTTTTCATATAGTATTCTTGGAAGAGGACATATCTCCTTCCACAAGGGTCTGCATCTAATTAAAACCTGAGAGACAGAATCAAACCCAGGTGAGATGAACAGCGAAACCTTGTTCAATAAAAAACAGCACCATATCTTTCATAACTCTTTAACTTTCTCTAAGAAACTTCTCGTCAATTTAGATATTCTACAGTAAATTTTTAGATAAGAAATAACCCTAAACAATTTGGTTCACAGATTTTGCTAGTATCTCAAGCCATTAACCGAAAGAAGATGAAGGAATTTTGATAATGCTGAGAGAAAAAATGTTTGAGAAAGAAGCTACAATTCTGAAAAACCAGATTATGATTTAATTTTCGAATTAATAAAATAAATGAGAAACTTTATTTCTCGCAAACGAATAGAATCTGTAAAGTTAAACTTTTTGGAAAATCTAAGGGTAAATAATAAAATAAATAAAAACCGTCCTGTCTGATGATTTTGAATCCTGAACGAACTAACAATTCTCTTAACTCTTTTATTGTGAAAACATGAAGATGATCTTCACCCCAACCTTTCCAACTTCTACCCCGTAAAATTTCAAAATATCTTATTAAACAATCGTTGTTAGGTGTACTCGCAATTAATATTCCATCAGGTTTCAAAATCCGATATATTTCTAGTAAGAAGCGAGAACTGTCCTTAAGATGCTCTATGATCTCGGTTGCTATTACAAGATCACAACACGAAGCTCGTAGGGGAATAGATGTATTTAGATCGCTAACAATTTTGTAGGCGCTTTCGTTAATCTTTAACCTTGAATGCCTAGAGTCAATTGCAACAACATTATAGTTCTTCCTCTCAAGTAATTTTGTAAATGGGCCAGGTCCACAACCTAGATCCGCAGCAATCCCTGAACCCGGTGAAATTATTTGATCCACTTTCTTCAAACGTCTTTTTTGGAAGTAGGAATTATAGAATTTACTCCACGCTTCTCTATTCTCTCCATGATGCAACATGGCTTTAACCCTAAAATCTTAATTCTTTCATAAATATTCAGTGGTTCCCGAAAAGCATGAGTCCTATGAGATAATTAGTTAAAAATGGTCTAAGTGAAGATTATGAAGATTTCGGTAATTATTCCGTCGTATAACGAAGAGGCTGTTGTCCAAGACTGTTTGAATTCTTTCCTTGCTCAGGATTACGGTGACTATGAGTTAATCATCGTTGATGGTGGCTCAACTGATAGAACCGTCATCATCATCGAAAAGTACGTCAGAAATTATCAAAATATTAAGTTGCTGTTTGAAAGACCCCGTGTGGGACCAGCTAATGCTAGAAATATCGGATTAAAAGCATCGAACGGCGACGTAATTATCTTTAAAGACGTGGATACTGTAATCGAGGATTTCCAGTATCTTAGAAAAATTGCAGAGCCATTTTATGACCGTGAGGTTGAAGTTGTCTATTCAAAGGTCCAGCCAATCTTAAAGACCGATAAGTTATTGGAAAAGATCGGTTTTTACATGCAATATGGTAATAAGAAAGCCGAATTAAAGGAGGCAGCATTTCGAAAACGCATACTAGACAAAGTTGGTGGATACGACGCTACGCTAGGCTTTGGAGATGATCTCGATTTGTCAAAAAGGGTCACCGCGTTAGCCCCTAAGGTGGGCTACGCGAAACCTGTTAGGGTTTGTTATCCAAGGGTAAGGTCATTTAATGAGTTTATTAACAGGTATCTGTGGTACGGAAGAACCTCTTTAGACTACATACGTAAGTATCCTTCGAGAACTTCCGTCTTACAGCTAATTCTTTCTTTTGTTCCAATTATTATAGTTACGGTTGTACTCTATGGAATGATTTATCATACAATTTATGGCTTAATTTGCGCATCAGGAATGCTTGTTTGCCTTTATGGTTGGACGTTTTTTAGAAAGCAGATCACGATTAAAGAAGCCCACGTCGTTTTATTGCTTCCATTTTTTTGGGTATTATCCAAAGTCATTTTTTGGATAGGCTTCGCTCAGCGGTTTATTTTGAAAACGCGAGGAAACTTCATGCGGGGAAGATGATCGTTGTTTAGCTATTTCAAAGAAAAACTGTGATCATGTATTTGTTTGCGATGCTGAGTATTTGCCCTTCAAGATACTCAAAAGAGCACGAAAAACAAAAAACAGATAACGCAACTAACATTTCCGACATTTGATAACAAAAACCCAAGATATATTCGGAAAAGGGCTATCTTCAATGTAAAGGTGAAGCCTCGAAGCGAGTTTATGCACAAATATGGGTATTAATGGGAGGAAGAAGCCCCTCACTGATTCGACCCTGAAAAGTGAGCTAATCATCTCCAGCAACTCGGTTAGATGGTATTCTCTGAGGTGTGACTTGCCTTTCGTGATGTATTTCGTCAGTCCCAGAAGCCTTTTGAAGCGGTTGGTGAGTCGGTCATCGTTAGTGGTTTCAAGGATGAAAAGTCCTTGGGGTTTGAGGACTCGATGAATCTCTCGCAGATGTTGGAAATCGTTTGGGAGGTGCTCAATCACTTCGAGACTCGTAACCAAATCAAAGACGGAATTTCGAAACGGGAAATACTCAGCTGAGGAAACGAGAAATAAACAATTTTTACCTACATTTATTTTGAGATCAGTACCAACTTTTAATGCTGGAGGGGTTAATTCAAAGAGGCGTCCATCATAACACCCAACATCTAACCAAAGCGAGTCAGAATTAACTTCCACCATCTTCGCTACGTGACGTAATCGCTTCTCACGTAACCCTCCAGTATAATTCATAACTTATCTAAAGCAAATTGAAAATCTTATAAATTTATATTTTTTAACCAATTTACTCAAGGTATCATAGTAGAAAAGTGGGTTCATATAGAATCTTTTTCCAAATTTGACTTTTGCATACATTTTTCTCAAAGCCCAAATGTAATTATCGCCAAGCTTGGAAAGAATGTTTGTTCCCACCATTCCAGCAACTTTTCCAGCTTCTACCCAGTCCATTGAACTAAGTTTACCTTCCCTTATTGCCATTTTATGCAGTTCTGTCCCAGGAAATGGCACTGGTAAATTCCCGATAAAACTTTGAAGTTTGATATCTTTTGCGAATTTCATACTTTCTTCTAAGGTATTCAAGTTTTCGCCGGGCAAACCTGTGAGTAAGAAGCCAAAAGGCATTATTCCAAAGTTTCTAGTTAAAAAAAAAGCGTTTCTGATCTGATCAGTTGTTATGTCTTTTTTTACGATATCCAATATTTCTTGAGAGCCTGTTTCTACACCATAGTTTATCCGTATGCAACCGGCATCTCTTAAGGAACGTAAAAGTTCATCGTCTATCCTATCGGCTCGAGTGCTGCAGGCAAATTTAATCTTTATCTTTCTACTTACAATTTCGTTGCAAATATCAATAACTCTGCCCTTGTCTAATGCAAACTCAAGGTCTTGAAAATAGATAAATTCTACTCCGTAATTTTTGTTTAGAAAGTCTATCTGATCCACTACCTTTTCTGGGCTCATTGACCGGAATCTATCCCCAAACATCGCTTTCAGACAGAAGATGCATTGGAAAGGGCAACCACGGCTAGATAGAAACAGCGAAAAAGGGCCAGAATACATCTTCAAATGATAATTCCGCATAGGAAGAAGATGGAAAGCGGGCACAGGAAGTGAATCAAGATCTTTTAAATACAGTCTATCAGGATTATGAATTACCCCGCTATCAGTCTTGAAGCTTACGCCATCAACCTTATTGAAACTCCATCCATATCTTAAAGAGGAGGCGAGTTCCAATGCTGATATCTCTGGCTCTCCTCTTATTAAAAAGTCAACATGTTGGCAGTTCCTAAAAATCAAATCGGGGGTAGCACTTGGGTGTGGGCCAATAAAGGCAATATTTGCCTTAACGTTTTTTTTGATTAAGCCCGCATATTTATAACACGGCTCAAGACTGAGAAATGGACATTGCCACTTTGGAGTGTGAGAAGTAGAGATAAAGATCAAGTCTGGATAAAATTTTTTGAGATATGCCACAAATTGTTCATCATTTAAAGCAAGCACATTGTTATCTAAAATCTTTACTTCGAACTCCGATTTCTCTAGGACAGTAGCAGTTGATGCCAAATCTAACGGTTGTTGGTAGAGATTTGTTGAGGAAACCCCTGGTTTCAATATTTCAAATTTTGGTCGCGATGGGTTTATCAATAGTATTTTCAATTCTTTTTCCAACCGCTATGTTTTGATAAAATGTTTGTTTTGTTTTTCATTTTTGTTGATAAACATCTTTAAACATCCTTTGCAGGTTTTCTGCAAGTTTTCTCCAAGAATATCTACTCAAAACTAGTACCCTCGCCCTCTTTCCAATTTCTGAAACCAGTTTGGGATCGTCATAAAGCTTGATTATCGCGCTGGCTAAATCCTCGATATTTCCTGGCGGTACCAGCAGTCCTGTTTTTCCATTTTCAATTATTCTCAGAAGAGGTCCGGTGGAAGTTGTTATTACAGGCTTTCCACATGCCATGTACTCAAAAACTTTCAGGGGGGAATAGGGCATTCCGGTTTTTTTAAAAATTTGAGTTCTCGTAGGATTGTACGGTGCGACTAAAACGTCACATGCATTCATATACTTGGAAACAAGGTCGTAAGGAATTGGACCTGTGAAAACGAAGGTATCATCGAGTCCCAGTGTGTGAGCTAGCTTCTTTGTCGATGAATAATAAGGTCCAACCATCAGAAACCGTATGTTAGGTTTTTGCTTGAGCACAATCAGGCCAGCGTTAACAATATCTTCCACCCCATGCCATTCAGCAAAAATCCCGATGTACCCAACAACAAAAAAATCGCGTAATCCATATTTCTCTCTTATTTCGCTAGCATCCATTGGCTTAAATTTGTGAGTGTTTGCCGCGCCATCAACTAGCTCTAGTTTCTCTGCAGGGAACGTTTTTGGTATCATCAGGGGTGAATAGACGAGGACCTTTTTGGCTCTTCGTAGCGAAAGACAACTGTAGCGGGGTCCATTTATTTCGGTTATCAAGGGTCTCTTGGTAAGTATACTTGCCAGAGCGCCGGCTCCGTATGATGTTTCGCGCTCTAGTACTATGTCTAGTCCGTACCTTTTGATAACTTGGGCAGTAAAGTATGCCGCATAAATCACGTAAATTGAACGAAGATAAACGTGGTAGATGCCACTAAGGATGGGGTTGACCCCAGAGCGTTGCTTTAACCACTTATAAGATGAATAGGGTGTCTCACGCCAAATTCCTCGGAACACCCGATGAAAGTGGACGCCATCGATAACCTCGTATGGAGCCTGTTTTCGAGAGAGTCTCCGCAAGATAACGTGAACTTCATTCCCTAGGCTGACTAGGTGACTGGCCATTTCATAAGTATGTGTAGATGCCCCGCGATAATGTGGGACGATCACATCTGTTGTTACATAGCAAACTTTCATTTTTCTTCACTGAAAGATGTTTGTCCTTAGGCACACTTTCAAAGAGTTTATGTTTCTTTGGCATAAAAGAGGATTGTTTCCAACTTCAGAGAGAGATTAACATGGAATATCAGTGAAATACGCGTGATTTGTAATTTAATTCACTACGGGATCAAAAATGAATGATTTCTGGCTGGTGCATAATTCTATGATATTCGTTATAGGCGGTTACTCCGATTGTTATCATTACCTTCTCTCTTCGTTGATATCTCTATTTGAAGTTATGAGGTTTGTTTGTCTCACTTACTGTCATTTTCCGGTTATGCGAGGTACGGATCAGCCTAACGGTAAGAATGCTTATCACAGTGAGTAAGGCCGGTCTGTAATCTTCCTGCCAGATTATCTGGAGCCCATATGTCTTCCACATAACTGGCAGCAGTAACGGCGGACCATAAGGTAGAAGACTGTCGAGAAGGAGGTGAATTAGAGATCCAATAGAGAGCAGGGATAAGATAAACCAAAAGCTATCTTTTTTGAGGAAGGAAGTGACGAAAACTGATAGTAGTCCAATTCCTAGGAGGGAGTGGAAGGGTTCAAGGAAAAGGCTAGCTGCCATGTTTACGTTGATCAGTTTTAGAAACATTAGGGGATAAACAACTACTTTGTATACGTCAGGGAGAATTGCCCCTATTAATATGGGCTCGCGTCTTCGGATTCTAAGGGCTTCGCAAGCGAGCCAAGCTACGCCTACATGTGTTAACCAGTCTGGCAATTTACGTTTCCTCTCAGATTGGCAAACCGGAATTTAAGTCTGGAAACTCTTCCGCCAAAAGTTAGGTAGATGAGCGCGATTAATCCGAACGTGGACAAAATGAACTCCGTTTCTCGGTATGTATGGACGTGAATCCATTCTGCTAGGACGTATCCTTTTTCCATTCGGTAGGATTTTCCGAGAACCGTTACGGTATCTCCGGAGGATAAGTTGATGGGGGATGGGTAAAATACCTGAAGGCCACCTATTGACAATAGAGTTGTTCCATGGTCAACTGTTACACTTGTGACTTCTCCGCTAAATTTGACCGTTGTTCCCTCGTAAGCCTCTGGATAAATTAGTAAAACTTCTGGGATGACGCTGTTCACTTCTCCGGAGATGGGCTGGCTCCAATGATTGGCGGAGACATTATACATGCAAAGAAGAATAAAGAGAATAAGGGCCGTGATGCTGATTATTCTGTTTTTCACTT
>Ga0315312_1000534_pt1 | contig 42542 bp, 41 predicted proteins | sample TDP7_MG_FD_203629 | JGI IMG/M metagenome (GOLD analysis project Ga0315312, IMG submission 203629) | Freshwater sediment microbial communities from Lake Towuti, South Sulawesi, Indonesia - TDP7 | ecosystem: Environmental > Aquatic > Freshwater > Lake > Sediment | place: Indonesia: South Sulawesi... | reverse complement strand
ATAATTCAAATAAAAAGGCTCATCCTTCCGATGTGTTTATCAGAACAAAACATATTAGGAAAGGAGAGCCTATGTTTGATAAATGGATTTTCCCGAACAACTGGCAAATCTGGGTAATAGCTCTTTGCAGCGCCCTGCATCAACGCTCGGCCTGGCGACTGGCAGAAATATTCGCTGGAATTATCTTCGCTAAAGGTCGAAAAACCATAACCAGTTGGCTCCGGGCCGCTGGTATCAGCCAGCAATATAAAGCGTTCTACTATTTCATCGGCTCTATCGGCAGAAAAACTGAAATAGTAGCGACAGTCTTGTTCGAAATTATGATAAGTCTGATTTACAAAAAACAAAAGCGGGTCTTGATGGCTATCGATGACGGCCCTACAAAAAGATATGGACCCAAGGTCCAGGGGGCAGGAATCCATCGTAATCCAACCACTACTCCTGATGGGTCCAAGTTCATCTACGGCCATCTGTGGGTGACTATCTCGGCTGTGGTCCGCCATAAGCTCTGGGCAACCATTGGCCTGCCGTTTCTTGCTAAGATGTATGTTCGGGCAAAAGATATAGCCAAGCTGCCCACAGAGAACCTTATAGGATTTCAAGATAAGCTTCAACAGGCCACAGAACTTGTAAAATGGGCCTCGCAATGCTGTAAAAGGCTGGGAAAGCAGCTCTGGATTGTTACTGATGGGGGTTTCACAAAGGCAAGATTTCTCAAACCGGCGACACGAATGGGTGCCACTATTATCACTCGTCTGCGGAAAGATGCAGCATTGCATGACCTGCTTAAACCGGTTAAGAAACGAAAGCGTGGACGACCTCGTAAATATGGCAAAAGAATTTATCTTTGCGAAAAGGCCACCGAAAAACGAGGATGGTTTAAGGTTATGGTAACGCTCTATGGAAGACAAGAAACCAAGCAGGTTAAGATGTTTAAGGCAACGTATCGTCCAGCAGGTGGGCAGGTTCTGGTGTTGATTGTTCGGGAAGCGGTAGATTGTTGGCGAGCTTATATGTGCACGAACCTTTCTGCCAGTCCTGAGGACATACTGGAGGCAGTTTCTGATAGAATGGCCATTGAGCAGAACTTTGCTGACCTCAAAGAAATTGAAGGTGCAGGCCAGCAACAAGTTCGTAACTATTTTGCCAACGTTGGAGCGTTCCACTTGAATATGTGGGTTCATACACTTGTTGAGTTGTGGGCCTGGGGTCAGAAGAGATCTGCTGTTTGTGACCGCAGCGATAGTCCGTGGGACGACCAATTCCGCCGTCCGTCTCATGCTGACAAGTGCAGTCGTCTTCGTCAGGAGGTTTTGAAGAGGACATTTTTTGAAACTTTTGGCCATAGCCGAAAAAATCGTAAAATCGCACGGCAGTTTTATAGGCTAATGAAACTGGCCGCCTGATAATCTATTTTTTGGAAAGTGCAGTATCTTCTAATGGCTATTTATGATTTGAAACATCGTTTTGCTCTGACAATAATCAATCTAAGATAGGGGCTTTTATGGAACGAAGAAGATTTCTTACGCTAAGTGCCGGTACGGTCGGCGGCTTTTGCCTGCATGGGAATATCCTACCGGCGGCAGAACAAAGTAGTTCACAGCATCCGAAGGAGCCATTTAAGATTTCTTTAGCTCAATGGTCCTGGCACAGAAGGCTTCGCGGCCAGCAGCAGCCGAAATTGGACAATCTTGATTTTGCAAAAGAAGCCGACAGCTTGGGCATCAAGGCCCTCGAGTACGTCAATCAATTCTTCAAGGACAAAGCCGAGGACAAAAGCTACTTAGCTGAGATGAAAAAACGCGCAGAAGACCTCGGCGTCAAGTCCCAGTTGATTATGTGCGACGGTGAGGGCCAGCTCGGCGACCCGGATTCGCAACGGCGTACTCAGGCTGTCGAAAACCATTACAAATGGCTGGAAGCCGCCAAGTTCCTCGGCTGCCATTCAATCCGCGTCAACGCCGCATCGAAGGGTTCCTACGAAGAGCAGCTCAAGCTGGCTGCTGACAGCTTGCGGCAACTCAGCGAGTACGCCGCCGGCTATAAACTCAACGTTATTGTCGAGAATCATGGCGGCTTGTCGTCAAACCCAGAGTGGCTGACAAGCGTGATAGAAAAGGTTGGCCTGCCCAACTGCGGGACCTTGCCCGACTTCGGTAACTTTCCGGCTGAGATAGACCGCTACCAAGCCGTTAAGAAAATGATGTCCAATGCCAAGGCTGTCAGTGCCAAGAGCTATGACTTCGACGAAAAAGGCGATGAGACCAAAATCGACTACTACCGTATGATGAAAATTGTCCTTGATGCTGGTTACCACGGCTATGTTGGCATCGAGTACGAAGGCGAAAGGCTCAGCGAAAACGACGGCATCTTAGCTACCAAACGACTGCTGGAAAAAATTCAACAGCAGTCCATTAAAGCTTGAAACAAGCATCGAATATGATTGTTGGCGTGATAACAGCTCATCTGTCTTTGCAGGGTGTAACTTCGCTCAAGGCAAAAAGGAGCATTGTCAAGAGCGTAATCGGCCGACTCAAAAGTAGATTCAATATCTCAATTGCGGAAGTTGACCATCAAGACAGCAAAACAAGCGCAGTTATTGCGGCGGCAATAGTCTCGAACGAAGCCAACTTCATAGACAATCAGTTTGATGCCATGATTAATTTTATGCGTAACGATGGCCGGTTCTACCTCGGACAAATCGAGCGGGAAATCTTCTCGTAACTCGAATATCGTGTATTCAGGCACCGAGAATCGAGAGTCGGTTCAGAGATTGTTATCTATAATAAATCTTGCACCGAGGAATATATCCAGCGCCATCGTTGAACAAAGAATAGTCAACCGCAAAGGAGTGATTCGCAATTTTGCACGTGTCATAAAGAAAAGAATCGCGACCACAATTGCACCGAGTATGTACATTTTAGCGGCATCGGTGAGAAGCTTTGCATATCCCCAAGCAAATCCTGCAAATGCCTGAAAGTATTTTGTTGCCAGCAGCAATGTTACAATGGCAAGGGTGCCCATAATCACCCCGGCTGCCAGGACCCATCTGCGGTCGGCAAAGCCGGCACATATAAATCCCTGCATCCCCGCGCCAATGAGCACCGAGCAGCACAGCACGCCAATGGCAAGCCACATAATAGGGCTGACCTCAAAGAAACAGTTACAGCACGCCAATATTACAGACAGCGCGAGAATTATCATTACACCGACCCGCCGGGCCAACACCAGCATTGAAATGCCCATAATCATCGCTGCTATTGGAATATGATAAAAGCCGACTAAAGTCATTCCGCGCTTAGCCATAACCAACGGAGCTAACAGACCGACCAAATCGGTTAAATGCAATTTGGCCTGTGTTGGAACCGGGAAGAAGCGGTAGTGCTTGGACACCTGGAAAAACAGCAGTATTGCCAAAAAAGGCAGAGCCGAAAGCGGAACGTGCAACCATCGTCGTCTGGCCTTATGGCTGAACGCAGCCGGGCAAGACAGCCACGGTATAGTTGCTGCCAAAAAACCCGCCGTAGGGTGGAATTTAGTCAGCCCGAGTGTAAATGGCCCAAAGCCGTAAATAGCTCCTGCAAAAAACGACCCGGCGAATCCAGCCACCCACCGTCGGCTGAGCACATAACAGCCTAAAGAGGCCAAACAAACGTTTACAACCAGAAGGTACTCGATTCTATCGAAGTTTTTGAAATGCGGAAGATATAAATAAACCACGAAGCTGATGTACATTATTGCTGCTGCGGCGAACTTGCTGTATTTCGTATTTAGCATTTCTTGGTTCGCGACGCCCCCCGTTTCTGTCTTCCGACAGGAAGACGCGGGGGCGAGCGAATTATTTTAGGACTACATTGCCAGTTCCTGTCGTTATCCTGCCTATCGTGTAAACCTTCTCGCCGAATCTTGTCAATTTCTTCGCTATTGAGCTGGCAAAATCCTCAGACACTATCAGCACGAACCCTATCCCCATATTAAAGACTCTGAACATTTCCTCCTCTTCTACAGGACCGGCTTTTTGCAAAAATGTAAATATCTTATGTTTTGGCCAGCTCGATTTTTTTATAACCGCATTACAATCCTTCGGCAGCACTCGCGGAATATTTCCCGCCAAACCACTGCCGGTAATGTGTGCCATGCCGTGCACGACTCGTTTGACTTTGTATTGGCTCAATAGTTTTATTACCGGTCGAACGTAAATTCGCGTCGGTTCCAGCAGTACATCGCCCAGCATGGCCCCGTCGAGTTCGTCCAGCACATCGGTCATTTTAAGGGAGGCTCTCTTGAAACAGATATTGCGAACGAGCGTATAGCCATTACTGTGTAGTCCGTTTGAAGCCAGCCCCAGAATGACGTCTCCTTTTATAATGTTTCTTCCTGTGATTATTTTCTTTCGCTCAACCACTCCGACAGCGAACCCCGCCATATCGAAATCATCTTTGGCGTAGGTGTCGGGCATTTCAGCAGTTTCCCCCCCGATTAGTGCACAGTCAGCTTCTCTGCAGCCAGCCGCAATGCCTTTTACAAGTTCGGCTATTATTGTTGGCTCTAACTTATGAACCCCCAGGTAGTCGAGAAAAAACAACGGCTCGGCGCCCTGCACAAGCATGTCGTTGACGTTCATCGCCACTAAATCGATACCCACCGTATCGAACTTTTTTATTTTCCCGGCCAACTGTACTTTGCTGCCCACGCCATCGGTGCAGGCCACGAGGACAGGGTTCTTGTAGTTTTTCTTAAAGAGCTTTTCGTCGTAGTCGAGCCTGAACAGCCCCGCAAAACCGTCTCGCAACTCTATAACTCGCGGCCCAAATGTGCTGGCAACGGTCGAGTAGATTTGCTCAACCATCTTGTCGCCAGCATCGATGCTCACACCTGACTGTTCGTAGCTTATGTATTTACTCATCTGTTAAAAAGCTTAAAAAAATCTGATTCTAAAATTAGAATGACACATCGAGTCTCACAACATTATTTTTCAATCGTCAATATTATCAACACCAGGGGTCGGGCCTTTCAATTGTTGTACTACCTACTTTCATTTTATCAGGGAATTGACAACGGCTCAGCATTTTTTCACGCATGGTTATAGCAAAATCTGCAGCCTTTTCCAAGGAGTTATTGTAACGACGTAGTGGAAACAAAACCCCTATTTCCTTATCCGGTGCGATTCTGTGTACCGCCTCAATAACGGGAACAAGGTCCGTATCACCGGAAACAATTATAGCACGGTCATAAAGGTCAGCTATTCCGTCACAAACGAGATGTAAGGCGATATTGACATCTGTTTGTTTCTCTTCCCGCGTCTTGTAGTCTCTGCCACAGAGGTGACATCTTACCTTCTTCTTCATAAAGCGGCCGAATATAGTCTCGACACCAACGTAACGAAGGGCTTTGATGTACAGTTTGTGACGAGCTACTGCTTCTGGTTTCCATTCGACAAAAGTCGTAAAATAAAAAATGCCAGTAATATTTTCCCCGGGGGTTATGACATCTTGTGCAACTTTGCGATAATCGAGCCATTTGTATTTGCGAAAGCGCTTTGTATTAAGCGAGTAATATACATTAAATCCATCTATGTAAAAGCAGTATCGACTCATCTGTATTGATTGGGCGTGCGCAAAAGAAAAGCCCGGACATGTTTCCGTGTCCGGGGGCCTGATGGTTTTCCCACCAGGGATGTAATTATATTATCGCACATAATATTCATTCTGTCAAACTTAATTTTTCACAAAATTGGAAAATATTGCAAATTCTTTTTCTCAAGCTTCTTGCTTGCGTTATTGATACTTATGCCTGATTTTTCATAGCTTATGTGTTTCGTATCTTGCATCGCGTGGTTTGTGCTCCATCGTCTGTGACCCGGGTCACAAGTCACTAACTTCTTCAAACATACGCATTTGGTGGCGTTCCGTAGCAAACTTGTTCACAATGGTATCTACCGGTATTCTGTATCTACCGTTCCAGCAGGCCGTGCAATAATGGTCTTTCGGCAGAACAGCGCAGGATAACAACCCTTCCAGTGACATATAACCGACGCTGTCCACTTCAAGAAATTCCTTGATTTGTTCCAAATCACGGTTGTTTGCCAGGAGTTCTTCTTTCGTCGGGAAATCAACGCCATAAAAGCAAGGAAACCTCAATGGCGGACAGCTCACTCGCATGTGGATTTGCTTGGCGCCGGCTTCGCGCAGTGCCCTGATCTTGCCTCTTGTGGTTGTGCCGCGAACGATGGAATCGTCCACTACAACGATGCGTTTTCCGCCTACAACTTCATTTACCACTGCTAACTTAAGTTTGACCTCCTGTTCTCTTAATTTCTGACTTGGCGAGATAAATGTTCTGCCTATGTAGTGGCTCCGGACCATTCCCATATCGAAAGGTATTTTGCTTTGTTCTGCGTATCCTATTGCTGCCGATGTCCCTGAGTCCGGCACCGGTATCACCACATCGGCGTCGGCTGGGTGTTCTATCGCCAGTTGCCTTCCGAGTTTTTTTCTAAACTCGTGCACGTTTTCACCAAAAATGTAAGAGTTTTGTTTGGCGAAGTAAATGTGCTCGAAGATGCAGTGAGCCGGTGTGACAGTGCCTGGCTTGATGAAGAATCTACTGTGCAGCCCGTCCTTATCCAGCCGAATAATTTCACCAGGCTCGATTTCACGAATGAATTTTGCCCTTATGGCATCGAAAGCGCAGGTTTCGCTGGCTATGACATAGCAGCCTTTCTCATTTTTACCAATGCACAGGGGCCTGATGCCGTAAGGGTCACGAGCTGCTTCAATGCGGTCGGCAAACAGAAAAAGCAGACTGTACGCCCCCTGAAGATGGTTCAGTACATGGGCCAATGGGTCGGGATTGCTGACGTGGGTCGGCTTAGCGAGCAGATGGGTAATTATCTCGGTATCACTTGTGGACTTGAAGATACTGCCGTATGCCTCATATTCGTCCCGCAGTAGTAATGCGTTTATAAGATTGCCGTTGTGTGCTACCGCTACCTGACCGCGGGAGTACTCGCACAAGAGCGGCTGACTGTTAACGGCTTTGCTGGCGCCTGTTGTTGAATACCTAACGTGGCCAATTGCTATCGGATTAGACAATGTTGCCAAGATCTGCGAACCGCTGCGGAAAACCCTCCTGACCGTGCCCATACCTGTGTAACACTGAATAGATTCACCGTCGCTGGAGGCTATCCCTGCTGACTCTTGGCCGCGGTGCTGTAGATTGTGCAGGCCGAAGTAGGTTTTTTGAACTGCTTCAGCGTCTCCAAAAATTCCAAAAAGACCACAACTTTCTTTGATTCTGATATCTTGCATCTGGTATCTCGTAAAGCGTACCCCGCACTAATTGTTGGCTTCGACATGAACTTTCCTTTCGATAGTTTAAGACCGCCCATTTCAGAACAATTAGTGCGGGGCTCGTCAGGACGTAGTCTAACGAATTGGCCGGACTAAGTCAAACTTTATTCATTGGTCGTGGAAGCTTAAAGCGTAAAACTCAAAGCTAAGACTATGGAATTTTCTGCCTTGCCGTTAATAATATTGTTCTGGTCATCGTTGCGACTAAATTGGTCTGTTAGAGCGAGTAAATTATATCTTTCTGCCCAGCGTTTCGAACATCGCCAGTATATTTTCGACCGGCGTATTGCACTGGATGTTGTGAATCGGATTGAAGACAAAGCCGTTCTTTCGGCTGAAAATCCGCACACGCTCGGCAACCTGCTGACGTACTTCCCCGGGCGTTCCAAATGGCAGCGTCTGTTGCGTATCCACACCGCCGCCCCAGAAGACTATCCTGCCGCCGTATTTTTCCACCAGCAATTCCGGGTCCATACCTTTGGCTGAGGTTTGAACAGGATTTAAAATGTCGAAGCCTGCTTCTATGAACCCCTCAATCAAAGGCTCACAGCCCCCACAGCAGTGCTTCATCGACTTCCATTGGGTATGAGCGCTAATCCAGTCGTTAAGCTTTTTGCTGAATGGCAGGTAGAGTTCCCTGTAATCTTGTGGACTGCAAAATAGCGTATTCTGGGCCGCCAGGTCCGCCCCATCGACGAACACAACGTGCACCTTGTTGCCGACAGCCTGATACATCCGCTCAAGATTCTTAATCGCAATTTCCGCCTGACCTGCAAAGACCTCTTTGATATATTCTCTTCGTGATATCGTGCTGATATACCATTCTTCGATGTCGCGGATTCCTTTTGGGTCTTTCAGTCCCACTGCCGGAACGCGCGCTATGTCGCCGAAGGCCATTCCCGGCAGTGATGTTGCGATTGCAAGGTCGGTGTTTTCGTACAGCTCGCTCGCCTGCTGCTCGTAAAATTTCAAATCTTCATCGCTTATCAGCTTAAATTCCTCAAGATTATCCGCCGGATTTAGCTTGGTTTCATCGATGGGTTTTTGACGGATAATTGCATCAAAATAGAATCCACCCTTGGGCATCCGCGCCGAAGCCGGCGCTGTCTTGTCGCCTTCCGGATACTGCAAAATATCTCCGTTAGGTTCCGGCTCCGTATTGAACTTACCCGGGACCAGCACATTTGTGCCGTCGAAGGTTCTCCACGGTTTCCAGTCCGCATTGTCGAAGCCGAAGGAGCTTTTCGGTCTTGGCAGATTGACGACATCGATGCCGAGCGCCTCCCGCAGGTCGGCCTTAACTTCCCCCAGCATTTGACTGGTCTCGACAACTTTCACCGGCTCACCCGGCTTATCCAGACCGAGTGCTTGGCGCAAATTTGCGATTACACTAACGTGAGCTCCGCTGGTAACCGTCCCGCCCAAATCTACAGGAACTCGGTCTAATTTCTTGTAGCTAAGCGCCTTAAGCACACGCTCTCTGCCGGTCATAGCCGGTTCGTCCCTTTGTGGGAACCCTCCCTTATTATCAGATTTGTTGTTCGTAAAGAACCTCCCTTTAGCAAACAAGTTTTGACTCAAACTGACTGTTTTTAGACCGTAATGCTGAGCAAAGTCGCCCAACGAGCGGCGCAACTGATAAACGAATCGTTATATGGTTGCGGTTGCGCAGCTCGTATCGGTTACGTTGAACGTATAACGATAGACGAAACGAGTGGCGCAACCGTTAAACGAATCGTTATATGGTTGCGGTTGCGCAGCTCGTGTTTGTGAATATTCCTTTGCGATATTCTATCACTTTGCTGGTTCATTACAAAGGTTGCATTTTTGCAACATATTGCAAAATATGCTCAACAAGCGATTAAGTAACACACCGGTCTTGACGATTGAAAAAAGAAATACCTTGACACATTCGTTTTTTGATGAAATAATTATTTTGTTTACCCTCGATAAGGGGGTTTTTTTACGTTTTGAATCCGTGAAAGGACGAAATTATGAGACCTTATCTTTTTAGCTTAAGAGTTTTAGTGTGCCTTGCAGTTTCTTTTACTGTTTTTAGTTTGAGCTGTCGACCTAAGAGTCCTGCCCAGCCCGATGTCAATAAACCGGGACCGAGCTCTGAGCGTCCCAAGGCCGAGACCGATGTCAATCTGGCTGGACCGAATACCACTGATGTGACAACTGCTGACAGCGTCGCCGTTACCGTCAACGGCATCAATATTACCGAAGGCGAGGTAGAAAAGCTCATCAAGCCGCAACTTGATATGATGGCCAGACAGTCGTCAAACCAAGCACCTGCCTATGTTGAACAATTAAAGAAAATACTCAGACAGCAGGCCGTGGATGCAATGGTCGTCGGACGGCTGCTGGATGAAAAGGTAAAAGAAGCCAACATTGTAGTTACTGAAGAACAGGTGATTGGCCGCATCGGAGAAATGGCCTCTGCCCAGAGACCGCCATTATCGTTGGAAGATTTCAAGAAGGAAATAGAGAAGAAATATGGCAGTTTCGACAAAATAAAGCAGGAAGTTCAAAGGGGACTGGGCTATGAAGAATTTATGCAAACTCAATGGGCCGGCAAAATAAGCGTTACGGAAGAAGATGCTAAAAAATATTATGACGAAAATCCAAAGCAGTTCGAGACGCCCGAACAGGTCAGAGCAAGTCATATTCTCGTAAAGCCAGATACCGCTGCTCCTGCCGCCGACCCAAACCAGGCCAAAGCAAATGCCAGAGCGAAGATTCAAAACCTGCTTAAACAAATCAAAGAGGGAGCCGATTTTGCCGAAGTGGCCAAAGCCAATTCAGCCTGTCCCTCCGCAGCACAAGGCGGCGATTTGAATTTCTTCCCCAGAGGTCGAATGACAGAGCCTTTCGAAGAAGCAGCTTTTAAATTGGAAGTTGGACAGCTTAGCGATATTGTTGAAACCTCATACGGATACCACATAATAAAGGTCACCGACCACAAGGATGCCAGCACCATTTCGTTTGAACAGGCCGAGAAAAACATAATAAATAAATTAACGCAAAAGAAACAGACTGATTTCGCCAAAGAGTATATCGAAACGCTCAAATCTAAGGCGAACATCGTCTATCCGCCCGGCAAAGAACCCTCGTCTGCGACCGGCCGAACGTGACCCGCCGAAGGGCGAGACGAGCAACTAACCGAATATCGAATAATGAATATCGAATAACGAATTTCGATATTCTTCATTGGATATTCAATATTCATTATTCAAGCCTTGTTTTTCGGAAAATCTTCGCCTTTTGTCTCATATCTCCGCCATTCCATAAATCAGCATATTTATAAAATTCTTAACAAAATTTGCAGTAATTTCGCCCCCGTTGCCGATGTGTACTTTAAGTGATTACGTCTTTGTTGGATTTGTCCGGCTACGGCTAAGGCCTTCGCCCAGACGAGTCCGCCTACGGTGTGCAAGTGCATCTATTAAGCCGTCGCCATTTTGCGACTTATTGTAAGATGGAAATATGTCAAATCAGCCGAGAGTAGCAAAAGTTTTAGCAGTACTCCTAATTTCAATGACAACTGGCGCGATAGTCTTAATGGCCCTGGGCCATCATCCCCCCTCTGCGGGCCCTTTTTCTCTTTGGACATATTATCGCCTTGACCCCGTCAAGAAAGCCATTGTTTCACGAGCCGCTCAATCTCCTAATCGCTGGAACCGCATTGAGATTTACTATAGCGGAACAAAGGCCGGCAACATAGAGCAGTTGGCTTCGCTCAATGGCCTGCTCAATCCCGAGGATATCGACTGCCACTTCTGTTTGTGCAACGGCCTCGGCGGCAGCGATGGCCAGATACAGCCAACAGAAAAGTGGCAAAGACAATGGTCGATTATACCTGGCCGAACCTGGTACGGTAGCAGTCAGACTATTCGCATCTGTGTTATAGCTGACAGCAAAAACGCGCCCCCAACCGATTGCCAGATAAGAAGATTACAAGCATTGGCGGAAGGACTGTGCAAAAAGTTTGACATTCCGCCCCAATCTGTCTACTACCCCAGCGATTGGCAGTAAAAGAATCACTCGATATGCCTCCAGCCAACGCTGGGATCGGTCACACCCGCCTTCCAAGACACAAGACCACGTTGAAGTCTATAGCCTTGAGACCGTAGTCTTGAGCCTGGAGTCTTTTGTCTGGAGTCTTGGGTCTTGTGTCTTGAGTCTTGTGTCTTGAATTGTTATTGCTCCGATGGACTCCGTCCCCATCCGCCCATATCTCTTGGTGGCTTCGGTGGGCCTGGTCTGTCCATATCTTTTTCGTCGGGCTCCGGTCTTTCCATAAATGGGGGCTGCGGCATACTTGGGCCTTGCCTGTCAAAGCCTCTGCCTTGGAAGCCCCGGCCCCATCCACCCATCATGCCTCTGCCTTGGAAGCCCTGGCCCCATCCGCCCATATCTCTTGGCGGCTTCGGTGGGCCTGGTCTGTCCATATCTTTTTCGTCAGGCTCCGGCCTTTCCATAAATGGGGGCTGCGGCATATCTGGTCCCTGCCTGTCAAAGCCTCTGCCTTGGAAGCCCCGGCCCCATTCACCCATCATGCCTCTGCCTTGGAAGCCCTGGCCCCATCCGCCTATACCTCTACCCTGCCAGCCCCGGCCCCATCCGCCGAACATGCCTCTGCCTTGGAAACCCAGGCCCCTTACCCTTTGCCACTTTTGCCTGAGTTGGTGCATCTTCCTGAGCAGTTGCCCCATCTTTTCCCTGTCGTTTGCCCGATAGGCCTTGGTAAGCTCGTCTAAATATCTGCCGAACATCTGTCGTGGTTGTGCAAGCTTTTCTTGTCCGGGACGAACCGGCTCTGGCTCACCACGCAGATTCTCCGTACCTTCACGTACAGCTTCTCTGTCAGCTCTTTGTCTGCGAGGCTGTCTTGCCCGGCCTTTTTGCCTTTGTCGGCCTTCCTGCGGTTGCTCTTGTTTCGCCTCTTCTTTAGGGCGGTCTTGTGTTTCCTGGGAGATGAGATTTTCACCTCCTATCAGCATAACCGTTGCTACAATGCCCAGCATAATCTTCTTTAGCATTTCCTGCTCCTTTCTCGATTATGGTCTCTTTTTGTTCTGCAATATTGCCTCTTGGTATTTACCAGCGGATTTAGAAACCGAATTTGTTACATTTTTGAAAAAGGCTCGCAGCGCGGTGATATCCTCGGTTACTATCAACGCAATTGCAGCTCTGATTTCAGCACTGATTTTCTTTGACATTTTTGTTGCTTTCTAATCTGGCCTTGTTTCTGCTTTATGAACTCATATATACAGACGAATTCAGAAAGGCTATTTATTGCAGCTTTTGGCAAAAATCTCAAAGGACTAACCGGCCATCGCCCAAATGAACGCTAAACGCTGATTGGAGTATAGAGCGTTGAGCAGATAGAAAAAAACGAACACTAAACGCTATCCGCTAAACGCTGACTATCTCGTCGATGGCGGAACAACGACCAGACGTAATAGACTGGGATGCCTATGAGGATGCTGCCGAGGCTGAACACCGAAGGTTTTCGCCACTGCATGAACGCAAACACAGCCATGAAAAGAGTCACGGCCATGAAAATCGCCGGAACAACAGGGTATCCTGGCATGCGAAACGGTCTTTCCATATCTGGCCGGCGCCATCGAAGGACGTACACTGCACCGACAAAAAGCAGTGCAAAGAGCGATAATCCCACCGATGCATACTTGTACAAGTTCTGAAAGTCCGTCACGAACAGAATGACGACCGCGCACAGACTCTGCAACAGCATAGCGTAAGTAGGAACCCGCCCCTTTGAGCTGATATGCTCAGCTATTGAGGGAAACAACCCATCCCTTGCCATGGCATAGTAAACCCGCGGGCCAGTGATAACAAAAGCGCTCACTGTAGCTAGGAATGTCAATCCCACCAAGACGGAGAAAACGCTGGAGGCCCTCGGCCCAAACATATTTTCGACCGCGAGCTGGGGAACCCGCTCGGCATTGTCAAATCCCACACCGGTTAGAGGTACTGCGTAGGCAAAAACCAAATTGAGGGCCAGATACAAAATGACTACCAGCCCGGTGCCCAGTAGCAGTGACCGTGGAAGAGTTCTGTCTGGGTCCTTAACCTCGCCGGCCAGATAGCTGGCAGCGTTCCAGCCGCTGTAGGCAAACATGACGTAGAACAACTGCGTAGTTGCGGTCCCGAGCTTGACCTTCCCTATCGACTGCCCTCCCACAATGTGTGCCAGCCGTCCTCCGCCGAAAAGAAATGCCATCACCACCAAGACCACAAACAGACCGATTTTGAGAATCGTGGTGAGATTCTGTGTCCAGGCGGAATGACGATGGCCAATGAGATTGGGCAGCGTGATAGCGACAATAATGATTGCGGCAGTGGTTTTGACAAGGTGTCCCGTTTCCTTCTCAGCCAATCCGAACGGCGTCAAAAGGTATAAAGCCGCAATATAGCTTACCACGGCCAACGGCGCGGAAAAACCGACAAAAAACGACGTCCAACCGGATAGAAAGGCAGGCATCGGGCCGTAGGCTTCGCGAAGGTAAACGTACTCACCGCCTGCCCGGGGCAGAGCGGCTGCTAACTCCGCCACACAAAGAGCGCCGCACAGGGCTAACAACCCACCGAGGACCCAAAGCCCAAATATGACAGGGTAGTTCTTCAGCGATGCCATCATGTACCCAGGCGAGACCAGAATTCCTGTTCCCACCATGCTGGCAATCACCACGTAGGTCGAAGTTGATAGACCAAATCCTCGTCGCAATTCTTCATTTGGTTTCATTATATTAAGTGGTAATTCAACTATTTGCTCTGACGTTTCTTCAGTGTAACGCTGATCCCCCCGCCCTGCTCGTAAAAGACCGTCTCTAATTCAGGGTTGGTGGTGACCGCTTGGACGTAATCTTGGACACCGCCTTGCCTGCCGCCACGCATACTGACGTTATGGGCCAGGATAAGTCCGCCCGAACGCACCAGTGGCATCAGCTTGTTGAGGTAGTCGATGTAGCCTTCCTTGTCCGCGTCAATGAAAACGATGTCAATCTGCTCTTTGAGCTTCGTAATTTCCTCGTGGGCGTCTCCCTCGACAAGCGTAACGAGATTGTCGAAGCCGGCCCGTTTGAAATTCTCGCGGGCTAATGAGGCCCGGTGAGAGTCGATTTCATGCGTAGTCAGCTTACCGCCCGTGGTCCGTAGGGCCAGACAAAGCCAGATACCTGAGTATCCGTTGGATGTGCCGATCTCGACAACATGCTTGGCGTCGACCGCTTCTGTTATGAGCCGTAGCAGTCTGCCGTCCACCGGCGGTACATTCATCATCCCTCTGCTCTGGTTTAGGTTCATATCCTCAAGTATGCTCAAAATCTTTTTCTCTTCCTCGTTAGCCGGTACAGGCAACTGTTCCTGAGCAGCCGGCATGTCCCTGTCCGGCCTGTCGCGGAAACCTCTGCCCGGCGGTCTTTGCTGGGCTGTTAAGCTCTCAATTGCTGCTAATAATAAAGCCGACGCCAGAATGACCAACACAACCTTCTTTAACATTTCCTGCTCCTTATCCAAAATTGCAGTTTCTCATCGTTCTGCCATATCGAATTTGTGCACATAAAGACGAATTCAAAAAGGGACTTTATTGCAGCTTTTAAGAAAAATTCACAAAAATATATATAAAACTTGATTTCAGAGCTTTTTACAGTCCCATTTTCAATAGACCAAAGTCTTCTTTCTCTGTCAAAATCACCCATGCCCGCCAGTCTTTTTTGTGAATTCGCATAGGCTCAATGGCTCTTGCGTCCTTTAGCCACGCCAAAAAGCCGAACCTGCAGTTCATCTTGCTGCGCCAGTATTCCTCGCTGCCGACAATACAGTGGTTGTATCGCTGTTTTAGCTCGATTATTTGTGTCGGCGTTAGATTTTCAAAGTTTTTAACTGCTGCTACGGTTGCTATCGCATAGACCGGCCCTGAGCTTACTTTCAAGAATAGTTTATCGCCGGGCAAGACCTTCCCGAATGCGTAGCCTTTTGTTCTTGTAAAACGCGATTCGATTTGCTTTTGACCTTCCAAAATCGCATCTAAATAAGGCTTTTTCAGGATTACCAGATGATAACGTATCATGGTCTTGTCCTGCTGACTCCAATAACAATAACAATAACAAGCTATAGACTTTTCTTGTTTGTTTAATTCCTCTTGCGGAAACAGTATCTGTCATTCCCGCGAAAGCGGGAATCCAGTTTTTTCGCTCTGGACCTTTTCTTTCCGCAACAGATACTATCTAATCTATTTCGACACCGAGACGGGCTAATTCTTTTTTGACCTGTTCCACACTTTGAAAAAGAATTGTATTTAGCCCAACTTCTTTTGCGCCGTTTATATATTCTGGTTTATCATCTATAAGCACTGATTGCGCCGGTTGTGAGCCGAGTCTTTCGACGGTAAGTTCATAAATTTTTCTTTCCGGTTTTCTTGTCCCCTCGGCACAGGAAAAGACCAGCACATCGAACATGTCGTATTGGAGCTGATGAAAGTACCGCATTGCGGGGGCCTCCGTATTGGACAAAACAGCAGTCTTGTAGCCGTTTTTTTGCAGGCAGGAAGCGACGGAAAACATATCTTCTCTGGGTACGTAAGCGGCCTTGAACGCATCTGTCCATAATGAGCGGGCTTGTGGCTTCGCCACGTTTAATTCGCTGCATATTCTCTCCCAGAATGTGCCTTCGCTGATAAGACCTTTTTGGAAATCTGCTGCGAATTTGCCATGTGCCTCTATATAGTTTTTTCTGCATACCCCCAGAGTTTCAGCACAGTATCGCATCAGAGCTGGTGCCGGGTCGTCTATCAGCACCCCTCCCCAGTCAAATATGACAGATTTTATTCTTTCCATTACAAAATATTTAGCCCCACGTTTTACGTGGGCTTCACCAACCGTTATAATCAAGATGGTTTTTAAGGATACTCAATATGGAACCATATCTAATTACTATCGTTATCGTTTTGATTGTACTTGTCCTGGTCCTTTTAATTTGGCTTATCACATCAAGTTTTGCCGGCAGAAAAGAGATTGCCGGCCAGGCTACAGGCATCAGCCTTTTGCAGCAGCAGCTTGAGGCGCTCAAAGCAGCTCAGGACGGTATTCGCTCCGAGCTTAACAAATCGCTACAGGATGGGCAAGCCAATATCACCAGGAACATGCAATCCAGCCAGCAGGTGCTCACCCAGTTAAACACCCAAATCGGCGAATTGCAGGGCACCAATAGGCAGATGCTTCAGCTTGGAACCGAGGTAAGAAGGCTTCAGGACATTTTGAGCTCGCCCAAGCTCCGCGGCCAAATGGGCGAATGGTCGCTTGAAAACCTTCTTTCTCAAATCCTCCCCAAAGACAGCTACAGACTCCAATATACTTTCAAAGACGGCAAAACAGTCGATGCCCTCTTGAATTTGGCCGACTTCTCGGTGCCCGTTGATGCCAAATTCCCGCTGCCGGGTTTTGAAAAAGTCGTAAAAGCCGAAGCTGAAGAGGAAAAAATAAGGCTTCGCAGACAATTTCTTAAGGACGTACACAATCATATCGACAAGATTGCCTCTGACTACATCCGGCCTGCCGAGGGCACGCTTGATTTTGCGATAATGTACATCCCTGCCGAGAACGTCTATTACGAAACAGTCGTCAAATATGCCGGCGAGACACACGATATTCTGGCATACTCGCTCGATAAGAAGGTAATCCCCGTATCGCCGAATCTTTTGTATGCATATCTGATGACGGTGGTGATGGGCCTGCACGGCCTGCAGATAGAAAAGCAGGCCGCCGAAATCCGCCAGAACTTAAAAAGGCTCAATTCCTCTTTTGCAGATTTTCTTTCAAATTGGGACGTCCTCGGCAAACATATTCGAAACGCTTATGGTCAATACGACGAAGGAGGCAAAAAACTCGACCGCTTCGGTCTACAATTAGAGCACATACAGAGCGAAACCAGACAGGAAGAGACTTAAAGGACTAACAGAATGAAAAGTACCCTGCGACTGTCATTCCCGCGAAAGCGGGAATCCAGTCTCTTATGGTTTTTCTGGACTCCCGCCTGCGCGGGAGTGACAAACAAAAAATGTACTATTCATTCCATTAAACTATCTTAGTTGACAAAAATTATCTCTTAAATAGAATTATTTTTAATATTATGATGTGCCATAATTGTGGCGACAAATTAGAGAAACTGATTACAAGTTTACCTTTTAAGATTTACTGCAACCGTATTGTTATTATCAAGAAGCTTCCAATCCTGCAATGCCGTAATTGCAGTGAATATTTGATTGAAGATGAGGTTATGCAAAATGTAGATAGTATCCTCAACAGAATTGACAAAACAGCAGAGCTTGTAGTCCTTAGCTACGCCGTGTAGAAGAGTCTCGACCGCTTCGCAATACAACTCGACCAAATACAAGAGGAAAGCTGGGAAAAAGAAGCAGATGCTTGGTACTTGGTTGATAAAATAATGAAGATGACAGACGTTAAGATTTTGTGGGGCCGAGCCGCTAATAGATGTTCTTTCCCTGACTGTAGAATCGAGTTGACCCCTGTGGGAGAGAAGAATACTCTCGGTGAGATAGCTCATATCGTTTCTAGTTCACCCAATGGACCTCGTGGAACCTCTAATATCACAGAAGAAGAAAGGGATGGTTATGAGAACCTCATACTGCTATGTCCCACGCATCATACAATGATTGACAATAATCCACAAGAATGGACTGTTGATAGTTTGAAGCAAATAAAACAAGAACACGAGAAATGGGTCACAATCCAGTTAGACAAGGGTTCGATTACTATCCCTTCCATTGATAATTCTGATTTCCTCAACTTTAGGAAAAAAGAATGGCTTGATTTTTCACAAAACTATGTCTGGATTATATCAAGCATAACCCCCTTGAATATTTCAAGAGATGTAATCAATCCCTTAGAACTAAATTTTCTTGATGTGCTTAATAGTTTAGCTCTACCTCAAGATATCTCATCTAATCCGACTGTCAACAAGTACCGTACGCAACCGAATGAATATGGAGTTGGCAACGAAGATTTACGGGCGATACAAAGTGGTTCAGGCCATCGAATTTGTATTTTCAGAAATGGGCATTGCGAATTCTCAATTTGTTTAGGGTGTGCGACTAAGAAAATCGCAGATATTTGGGAATATGCTTCTGGAGAGCCAGTTGATGGAATGGTTTTATTTTATAGTGACGTAGTTGATTGTTTTAGTTACGAACTTCAAGGATTGAGTTCTATATGGAATGGTGGGCTCCCATTCAAAGATATGTTGTTGACAACTCTGGTTATAAATACGAGTTCCACATGTTTACACTATGAACGACGAGATCGTCCTGGGGAGCCTCCTATTGGGTCTAAAATATCATCAAATATATTAGAATATAGCATTGTTATTAGCAAAACAACTGATGTGAAATCAACATTTGAATCAGCAATAAAAAGATTTGTCAATTACTTTGGATTAGTTCTTGAAAATTTATTTGATGAAAATGGCAATATTGTCAAACCAAGGAAGCTCTTTTGATAAAAAACTCAACCTTTAGTATTAACCAGGTCTTACATATTACGTTTATAAAATTCAATAAAAGGTACTTGTTATGGCTGAGAATTATGATTGCATTATTGTTGGCGCCGGGCCGGCGGGGCTGGCAGCGGCTTTATATACAGCGCGCGACCGGCTAAAGACATTGGTGCTTGAGAAATTTATGCCCGGCGGACAAATCATAACTACCGACAGAATCGAAAATTATCCCGGCATCGAACGTATCGATGGTGCCGGCTTAATCATGCAGATGCAAAAGCAGGCTGAAAACTTCGGCGCCGAGCTCAAGACTGGCTGCGAAGTGACCGGTCTGGAAAAATTACAGGACGGCAACATAGCCGTTTTTTGCGATAAGGATAAATTCACTGCAAGAGTTGTTATTCTCTCGCCGGGCAGTATCTATCGCAAGCTCGGCATTCCTGGCGAGGAGGAATTTGCCGGCTCAGGGGTCAGCTATTGCGGCACCTGCGATGCACCATTTTTCAAAGGGAAAAATGTCGTATCTGTTGGCGGCGGAAATACCGCGATAGAAGAAACGCTGCATCTGACAAAATACGCAGCTAAAGTAACCATCATTCACCGCCGAGACGAATTCAGAGCATCAAAAGTCCTGGTCGAAGAGCTTTTAGAAAAAACCAAAGGGCCGAATTCAAACTTGATTATCAAATATAACACCGTAGCGACCGCCATCTACGGCGAAGGCAAAGCCCAATCGGTCAAGTTAAAAAACGTCAAAACGAACAAGGAAGAAAAATATCCCTGCGACGGCGTATTTATATTTATTGGTATGGTGCCGAACACCGCCTTTTTGAAAGGTTTTGTCGAGCTGACCGATAAAGGATTTATCAAATGTGACTGTGCGTATCTTCGTACGACCGTCCCAGGCGTCTTCGTGGCGGGCGACTGCCGAATCGCAGCGGCAATGCAGCTTGCAACAGCCGTCGGAGATGGCGTCGTCGCTGCTATGATGCTCAAGCAATATTTCAGAGACCCTAACTGGTGGAATGAGCCGGTCAGCGATTTACTTGGACCCGGAGGATGGTAAACTAATGAGTAAGGAGGCTAAGATATTGTTAAAAAGTTCTTAAAATCATCCCTCCTGTCATTCCCGCACCTGCTTTTACAGGTGTAAGCTTGTCCCCGCGAAAGCGGGGAGCGGGAATCCAGGAATAAAACGGTCTGAGACGAAGCCTCAATCAAATCATTGTCTAAAAAATTATTTCAGGTAGCTTATAAAATTACTCAGTCCTGCTTTTGAAGCGAACTGTAGATATAATTGACGGGCAGATCTCTACAGATAGCAGCAATTTTTAGCTTTTAGTTTTTGGCTTCCTCGTTGACGCCGGTGAGCCCTTCGGGTATTATGGCGCTTCGACGGCCCAGCGACTTGGCTGGGCAGTGGTTTGCTGTGAATTCTTCGTTGAAAGGATATTGTAATGGCTGGTAGTGTAATTGAGCTGACCGATGCTACTTTTGACCAGACTGTTCACAGTTCTGATGTGCCGGTGCTGGTCGATTTCTGGGCGCCTTGGTGCGGTCCTTGCAAGATGATGGCTCCTATTATCAAGGAAATCGCCGATGAATATGCAGGCAAGGCCAAAATTTGCAAGCTCAATACTGACGATGCTCGTGACAGTGCAATGGAGTTCAAAATAAGTGCGATACCCACCCTCATTCTATTTAAGGATAGCCAGGTGCAGAAGAAGTGGGTCGGCTTAGCCAGTAAAAAGGACCTCGCCGCCGCAATCGACGAGCTACTCTGAAAGGAACCAAACTTGTCGTTATGCTTATCCCTCATCATAAGCGAAGCTTTATCTGCCGGGGACTATACTGAATTACCAAAATGATTTATGAAGACTTGAAAGGAAAGAAGGTCTTGGTTACCGGTTCCAGTAGTGGAATCGGCTCAGCGACAGCGGTCTTGTTCAGTCAGCAGGGCTGTTTTGTCGGTGTCCATTACTTCCGCACAAAGGACGGCGCCGAGAAAACTCTTAAGCAGGTGAAGAAAAATAGCGACGGCCTCTTGCTTCGTGCCGACGTCCGTGATGAAAAGCAGGCCAAAGAGATGGTCGAGAAATTCGCTAAAGAAGCCGGCGGTATCGATGTCCTTGTCAATAATGCTGGCTCACTTATCGAAAGACAGCCCTTTGAAACTGCAACCGTTGATTATCACGACGATGTATATGCCACCAACGTCCGCAGTATCTTTTTGGTAACCAGGTCTGCCCTGCCGTATCTAAAAAAGAGCAAAGGCAACATTATCAATATCGGTTCAGTTGCCGGCCATACCGGCGGAGCCGACGGCTCCGGCATGTATTCGGGTGCAAAGGCAGCGGTTGCCACCGAGACGATGTCTATGGCAAGGGAATTTGCCAAATATCGAATCCGGGTCAACAGCGTCTTGCCGGGCTTTATTAATACACGCTTCCACCAGCGGTTCAGCACAGCCCAGCGAAGAAAAGAGGTTGCTGAGCAGACGCCTCTCGGCAGAAACGGCACCGCTGAGGACGTAGCAAAAGCAGTATTGTTTTTGGCAAGTGAGGCGGCTGGTTTTATCACCGGTGAATATATCGCCGTCAACGGCGGTTTGTACATGAGAGCCTGAGTAGTTGATTATTGACTATCGATTATGTATCATCGCTGCTAATGAGATTGCCGATTAGTTGTAAGGAAGGTTTTTAGGTAAGATGGTGTTTTCTGCACGGATGCAAAAGGACCAGGATAGCATTTGCGAAGCAGGTCAAGTCTCAACCCGCCCCAAACGAAATCCCTCTCTTCGCGGGGACGAGCTTGCACCCACTCAAGCGGCTGGATGCTTGGGAACCCCAAAAAAGCACTGGGTAATCTGCCCTCCAGACGACCGCTCCACGCAGCTTGCCAAATCGCTAAAAGTCTCACCTCTTTTAGCACAGGTTTTAATTAATCGCGGAATAACCGACCCCCAGTCAGCGTGCGTTTTCCTAAGGCCCAAACTAACGCAGCTTATCGCCCCCGAACGAATGCCGGGTATCGAATCAGCGGTCCACAGATTAAAACAGGCTATTACGAACAGGGAAAAAATCACAATCTATGGCGATTACGACGTGGACGGCATTACGGGTGTTGCAATTCTCTGGCAGATTCTAAGGCTGCTCGGTGCTGATGTCGATTACTATATTCCTCATCGCATCGAAGAAGGATATGACCTAAATCCCGAAGCTGTTCAGTCGCTGGCGAAGTCCGGCAGCAAACTCCTGGTTACGATTGATTGTGGTGTTAGGGCATTTCGCGCCGCCGAACTTGCCGAGTCGCTTGGCCTTGATTTGATAATAACCGACCATCACGAAGTATGTCCGCCTGGTGCCACGTTCGCAGCGAACGGGGCCGAGCCTGGTTCACGCTCTGCAGCGACCCTTCCCAAGGCGGTCGCCATTGTTCACCCGGCTTTGGAAAAATCCTACCCGAACCAGGATTCAGCCGGCGCAATGGTGGCCTTTAAATTGGCCTGGGCTATCGCCAACGAGTTCAGCCCAGGCGGAAAACTTGAGGCGAGATTGCGAGAGTTTATGATAAGTGCAACGAGTCTGGCAGCAATGGGAACCGTCGCTGACGTTGTCGACCTGCGGGGCGAAAATAGGGTGCTCACAAGTTATGGTCTCAAGGCGCTACCAGACTGTAAACTTTCCGGCATACAGGCCCTGATTGAGTCGGCTGGATTGACTGGGCATCGCCTCGATAGTTTCCACATCGGCTTTCGCCTTGCGCCGATGCTCAATGCAGCAGGGCGGATGGGACACGCGCGTTTAGCCGTGGAGCTGCTAACGAGCGATAGCCCCGTCCGCTCGATGCAGATAGCCGAATACCTCAAAGAACAAAATAACCGCCGCCAGCAGTGTGAGCGAAAGATATTCAAACAGGCCTGCGAAATGATAGTTGAGCAGGACGCCAAACACGGCGGTCGCGGAAGTATCGTACTTGCAAGCGAAAACTGGCACACCGGCGTAATAGGCATTGTCGCCGCAAGAATAGTGGATAAATTCTATCGCCCCACCGTTATGATTGGGCTACCATCTTGTCGTAAATCACAAAAGGCAGACCCTACTGACGCCAGCACCACAACAACCGAAAACGGCATCGCCCAGGGTTCCGCCCGCTCGATTCCACCTTTCTGTTTGCTAAGCGCGATTGAGGCCTGCTCGCAGCACTTAATCAGCTTCGGTGGCCACAAAATGGCTGCTGGCATTACTATCCAGACCGAAAAAATAGGTCAGTTCGCAGCCGACTTCGAGGCATACGCAAAACAAAAACTCAACGAAGACGACTATATAGCCAAGCTTCACATCGACGCAGAGGTTCGGCTGAGCGAGTTTCGCAGAGAGACCGTCAGCGAGCTGCAGATGCTTGGCCCATTTGGGCAGGGTAATCCAGAGCCGATTTTCGCTACAAAGGGTGTGCGCCTGGCCTGTCCGCCGAGAAGAGTCGGCTCAGGACGCGAGCACCTGCAGCTTGCGATAACCGACAACACAGCCGCCGTACGCTGTATCGGCTTTGGATTTGGAAGCTTGGAGAAGAAGCTGCTTGACCACGAATTTTTCAATGTCTCCTATCAGCCGCAGATTAATACCTATAATGGCAATAGCAATGTCGAATTCGTTCTCGCCGACATCCAGTTTGAATAAGAAGCATCAGTCGTGACCCCTCTTGACTATCACTTTGTCTATCTTGAACTGCCCCATCGTATTAATCAAGTTGAGAAAGTCCTCCGGATTACCGCTGCCGACAGCCAGAGCGATATGTCCAGCGTCATAGCCGCCGAGGCCGGCGCTCTTAAAGGCCGAATCAAGGCCAATCCACTTGTCACCGAGATAGACCTGCACCCAGGCGTGACCGCCGAATCCGTTCTGCACGGTGCGCCACTGAGACACGTACGCTATGCCCGTAACCACCTGAGCCGGAATCCCGACAGCCCGGCACAGTGCCGCGGTCAGTACGGCGTGTTCGCTGCAGTCTCCCTGTCTGCTGGCCGCGACCTCGGCCGCCGATGCATAGCCGACCGATAAGCTATTGTCCGTGACGTACTCAGCTACGAACGCCTCAATCCTGCAGGCTGCTTCGGCAGCATCGCTGGTATCACCAATCGCCCGCCGTGCAAGTTCGATTATCAGTTTTTGGTCGCTCTCAACATATCTTGTTGGCTCAAGGGCTTTCAAAGCCACTTGGTCGTTGCCTTTGTAAGGAAACCTTACTCCGCTCTGCGCAACGACAGGTGCCACCGTCAAGATTACTTTGCCGTTGCTGAGCTGCTGTACTTTTTGATTGTCGTTAGATGGTATGGCGAAACTGTCTGTTTCTTTTACCGGGCTTAGATGATAGGTAATCGATTTGGCTGAACCCACATTATCCAACGGCTCCGGGCTGGCCATAAACATCTTGTCCACCATCTCAAGCACATCGTTTTCTCCCAGCGCGAACTCCTTAGTGCAAGCCACTTGCTCAACGGTCATCCCCATTAAAGGCGTAATGCTTTTTTGTAGCCGAAGCTCTTTATCATAGTATTCGGTGCTGCTGAGCGTCCCAAGCTGTGCAGAGCTCACGGTGCTCTGAACTTCGGTTAGGGTAACCACGCGGCCGAGCAGGTCAATGGTTTGTTGGGGGCCTACCTTTACCTCGACGTTAACGGCCTGCATCATGCTCGGGTCAAACAGCTTTGCGGTGTACCCGCTACCCTCTTTAAGGCCGTGTTTCAAATGCAGCAGTCGCATCCCCTCCGACATTACCGCGCCGCTGGGCCAGTCGAATTCTATTTGCTGCTGGCCGGTCTTTGCATTTACCTTTCCTTTCTCGTCGATAGTTCCTATTGTTGTGGTCGACATCAGCCCCAGGGCCTGTTCGAGTTCGAAGCCGAGCGGTTTGCCCTCGATTGTTTCGATTGTGATTGCTTTGGTCTGGACGCTGACCGGTATTCCGGTTCGGCTCAGCGTAATCTCAAGCTCTATGGAGGTGGTAACTTTACCATCGGTGACAACTCTGCTTTGTATGGCGTGGCCGACCTTTTTGCCCTCCAAAAAGAGGGCAAAGTACTCGGGTTCCTCCGGCTGGGCTTGTCCGCCATTCGTCTGGTGGACTTGCCCGCCGTTCGTCTGGTGGGCTTGCTCAGCCTCGACCTTGACCGACACGGATTCTTGTGCCTGCCGTGCAGGTTTGACCGCTACCTGTTCTTGTGTCGCACGCGTGTCGCAGCCAGCCTGTTTGGCCGCAGACTGCTCCGATGCCTTTACCTGTTGAATGGGTGTATCCGTCGGCGGTGATTTCTTGCGGCAACCCTGTGCAGTCATAGCCAGGAACACCAAACAAATCATAAGAAGACATTTAGCTTTCATAATCTGAATTCCTTTTTTACAAACTCAACTTTTGCCTGATTCTCATTATCGGCCGCCATAGCAAACGATTATATGTCAGAATCATAATTCTTGCCACAATACTTTCGAACGACCGCAAAATCTCAAAATCTCTGCGTTACTTTCTTCTCTTGCCGAAGGCTCCGGATTTTTTCCTGCATCGGATTGCGCTTGTTGTATTATTCTCCCTTTTGGTCTAAAATAGCCGAAAATTAATAATAGCGATACGATATTAGTGAGTCTGCTATTGTCCGGCGGCTAAGTAGTATGAATTACGACCTTTAATTTTGTAAGCTGTCATTCCCGCGAAAGCGGGAATCCAGTCTGTTGATGGATTGAATGTTGAATTCTGTATCAAACTTGGGAACTAATCTATCAAAAATTAAAATGTCATAATGTAGTAGTATGGAATTATGACTTTCAAGGAACTATTAGCTCTGGTCTCATCGAAAAATCCACCGCAAATTCGCACTGATTCGCGACTTGTCGGAAACGGCGATATCTTCGTCGCGGTTAAGGGCACCGTTTATGACGGCCACGACTTCATCGACCAGGCTGCCGCCAATGGCGCCGGATATATTGTTTGCCAGCACGTAGACACGCAACACGCATTACGCAATACGCAACACGAATTTATCGTCGTTAATGATTCCGCAGAAGCGGCAGCACTTTTGGCACAGGCGAGAAGGGGCAATCCCGCTTCGCGATTAACGAACCTGGCTGTTACAGGCACAAATGGAAAGACTACCGTTACGTATCTGGTTCGTTCTTGTATTCAAAAGGCCGGCGAAAAGTGCGGCCTTATCGGCACAGTTATCTACGATACCTGTTCAGCCGGCGGGGGCCTTGCAGAGCAGCCTGAGGTTCTAACCCAGTCAACTATGACAACGCCTGATTGTTTGGCCATCGCCGAAATGACCGACAAAATGGTAGGAAACGGCGCCAAGTATATGGTCATTGAGGCCAGCAGTCACGCCCTTTCTCAGAACCGTCTGGCAGGCGTGAGCTTCAAAGCCGCCGCTTTCACTAACCTTACCGGAGACCACCTGGACTATCATAAAACCAAAGAAGATTATTTGGCCGCCAAGTCCAAACTTTTCCAGACCCTTTCTCCTGATGCTGTGGCGGTATTGAACAGGCAATCACCAGAGGCCGAACTCATCGCACAGCAAACCCGGGCTAAAATATTATGGTATGCCATTGATGAGCCGGCAGATATTAGCGCACACATCGAATCGATGGACATAAATGGTACTATTTTTGCGCTGCAGTACGTTCCCAAATCGTCAATCGTCAATCGTCAATCATCAATCGACAATCGTCAATCGTCGATTGTGAAGACTCCGCTTCTGGGCCGATACAATGTCAGTAACCACCTGGCAGCGGCGGGCTTATGCCTCGCAGCCGGCTTCGATTTGGAGACGATAACAAATGGCCTTTCGGCCTTGCAAGTGATACCAGGCCGATTAGAAAAAGTTAGTTGTACCAGTCACGAGTCATGCCTGTCCGCCGTAGCTTCAGCGAAGGCGGAAGCGACGAGTCACGTATTAGTCGATTACGCGCACACCGATGACGCTTTGAAAAATGTCCTCTCGACGCTAAAGCCTCTATGCAAAGGTAAATTGCGGGTCGTTTTCGGCTGTGGCGGAGACAGGGACAGAACCAAGCGTCCTCGTATGGCCAGGGTCGTTGAACAATTAGCTGATTTTATCATCGTTACCAGCGACAATCCCCGAACAGAACAGCCCGACGCCATCATAGAGGAAATTGTCGCCGGTTTCTCACGCACGACGCACGACGCACGACGCACAACGATAACCATTGAGCCCGACAGAAGAAAGGCCATCGAGCTGGCCATAGAATCCGCCGGTAAAGACGATATCGTGCTTATCGCCGGCAAAGGCCACGAAAATTACCAAATAATTGGTACACAAAAATTCCATTTCAGCGACAAGGAGATAGCACAGCAATATATTAATGAGGGTTTGCGCTCCACCTTATAGAAGAACTACCAGTCAAAATTCTTTAGTCGGTTTCGTGGTATCTTATAAGGAAGTTTTGCAGAAATTAACGATAAATGGTATAAATATGCATGATTAGCTTAGCGCAAGAAGGGTGCTTACTGAAATATCTTCATCTATTTTTTCCCAATGTATTCCTATCCCGCCGCCGATAAGTCGCCAATCTTTCCTTTCAGCATCATTGGCATCTCGAAGGCGAGAGAACCATTCCAAAGGAACTATAATTTCGCGACCGTCTGCAAGTGCAACTCGCATGTAATCTTCCGTAAATGAAACGTCTGTAGCAAGGGCTTCAACTTTCACCGGCAAAGTATTCATGCCATTTTTCCTCAAATATCATAGCAGCAATATTATACAAAAACTTAATTTGGACAAGCACTGCAAGATTTTGCACCATAATCTCGATTTAGGCTGGAACTTCCAAAAATGTTACTCATTGTTTGCGAAGATACTTCAAAAGGGCTTGACGTTTCATTTGATTGTAACAATTTCACGTACTGCGTTCGATGGAACGCCGCGAAGGGCATCTTCCCGCCTATCTTTTAGAATCAAATTGAGCGCATCAGACAAACTCTGTAGGCATCCTTTTTTAGTACGTCCTTGGCCGTTTGCACCGGGAATTTCAGGACAGTAAGCTATAAACCAATGACCATCCTTTTCGACAATCGCCGTAAATTCATTATGCATCAGAGGACCTCCTACGGTATATTTACTCTCTAATATAGGATATCCTATATAATCAGATATTCATTTTACCTTTTATGTGTCGTTTTTTACGACCCCATCGCAAATGCCCGCGTAGCTGCCTGCGGAACCTTAATGGGAATGAACAGGTCTTGAGGGTAGAGGTAATCTTCCTCTGATTCATCGATAATCCGAAATTGTCTGTGAGCTTCAGCCTGCGGATCTGGAATACGCTTATATATCTTACGTGCTTCCAGTGAAGCTGGATATTTCTCGTTATTGACGCATAGAACGTAATGTGGTTTCTCTAATTTTTTACTCATGATATTATCCGCTTTATCTTAAATTCTTTTCTGCCTGCGCTAATCATTTCGTACCAATGGATTTCGGCTTTGCAAATGGTGCCGTCTGGCAATTTCACTTTTGCAATACCTTTTAGCTTGCGCCATCGACCATCACCATAAATCCTCTTTAATCTTCTAATGACTCGAATCGAAGTACCGACGGCAATAGTCTCCACATTAGCAATATCGCCGGTGATTTCGAAATCCTTAATCATTTATAAAATTATAGCATAATTTTGTTACACCGACAAGTATTTTTGGTGCGCTCGAGCTTGATTTCTAACCTCCGTGTGCATATATTGCGTTTTCTAAAAGAATATTGTCTCACCTTCTCTGTAGCTATAGACTAAATTCTGAAAAACGAAAATGAAAAAGTTCTCAATTGCAGACATAGCCGGAATAATAAAGGCTCACGAGCGACGAGCCACGAGCGACGAGCGACGCTTTTTTACTGGCGTAAGTATCGACTCGCGGACCACTAAAGCCGGCGATTGCTTCTTTGCAATCCCCGGCGAAAATTTCGATGGCCACGATTACGTCGCCGATGCCTTTGCCAAAGGAGCTGTCTGTGCAATTGTCAATAAAAATCAAGTCACAAGTTACGAGCCACCAGGCACAATTCTTACTGTTGACGATACTATAAAAGCCCTCGGCGATTTTGCCAGAGAATATCGCCGACAGGCCAGCTTCAAGGTAATTGCAATAACAGGCTCAGCAGGCAAAACAACCACCAGGCAAATCGCTTATCGCGCTCTAAGCCGGCGTTTCCGCGTGTTTCAGTCGCCGAAAAATTTTAATAATAATATCGGCTTGCCCCTGACCCTCCTCGGCGCAGACCCGGATGACCAGATAGTCATCGCCGAACTCGGCAGCAATCATCCCGGCGAAGTAGCTTACCTGACTGGCATCGCCGCCCCGGACGTCGCAGTAGTAATCAATGTTCATCCGGCCCATTTGGAAGGGTTCGGCGATCTGCAAATGGTTGCAAAGGAAAAGTTGTCCATAGCTGAAGGACTCTCAAAAAATGGTTTGTTAATAATCAACGCTGATATGGTTAAATGGTTAAATTACCAGTTACCAGTTACCAATAACCAAATTATGACTTTCGGCAAATCAGATGGCTCCGACTACCAGGCCAGAAACATCATTTCCGATGGTTCAGCCAGCCGGTTCACCATCGATGGTACGGAAGTTTACTTGCCGTTAGCTGGCCCGGGCAATGTCGAGAATGCACTCGCTGCCTGGGCTGTTTGCAGCCAGTTCGGCCTGACAATCGATGATTTTGCACAGGCCGTAAAGACCGCCTCGCCACCTCCTATGCGCGCCGAACTGCTGAAAATCGGGACGCTGACGGTATTAAATGATTGTTACAACGCAAACCCTGCTTCAATGAAAAATGCCCTCCATATCTTGTCCGACCTTAACTCGGACGGAAAACGCAGAACGGTCTTTATCTGTGGCGATATGGCTGAGCTCGGAGTCCAGGCCGAACGCTTCCACACTGAGCTGGGTATCTCTATCGCACAGGCCAAAGTGCAGCTCTTGCTGACTGTTGGCAAATTTACAAAAATCACCGCCGAAGCCGCAAGGACGAGTGCCGAATACAATTTACAAATAAAATGTTTCGAAGATACCCTTTCGGCCTGTAATAATCTGCACGAATTCATAAAAGATTACGATATAATATTAGTCAAAGGTTCGCGCACAGCCGGACTGGAAATGGCTGTCGAGAAACTAAAAGAGCTTTTTTCGTGAAGCACAGCTCGATGCTGGATTTTCGAGCATCGACAAATGAGTATCGAGAATCGAGAATCCAGCATCGAGCATCGAGAATCGAGCATCGAGAATCGAGCATCGAGCATCGAGTATCGAGCATCGAGCATCGAGTATCGAGCATCGAGCATCGAGTATCGAGCATCGAGGAACGAGGAACGAGATGATATACCACCTGTTATGGTATTTGCGTGATGTCTTTACTCATCGGCTTGGCTTCTATGCCTACCAGAACGTACTGTTTCGCTCCGTATTGGCAACGCTGACAAGCTTACTTATTGCCCTTTTGATTGGCCCCAAAATCATTCGCTGGCTTATGCGAAAAAAAATTGGCGATCGCCCGGAGTTTCATCATGCCACCCTCAACGAACTGACCAAAGAAAAGGCCAATACGCCCACTATGGGAGGGTTGATTATAATTCTTTCGACTGTTTCCACCACCTTGTTATGGGCGAAGCTGAACAATCCTTTTGTTCAAAAAGCGATTATTTTGCTATTATGGTTCGGTGCTTTGGGCGGCGCCGACGACTGGCTAAAGCTCACCATCGGTGCCCGCCACAGAACCAGAAACGGACTGAGACCCTGGGAAAAGCTCATCTTTCAAATCGGCGGTGCAGTGCTGATAGCCTCATTTTTGTACGCCGACTTTGTCTACATACCCGATGGCATCAGGTTCTGGCTGCCGTTCTATAAACAGGGCCTGCCGTTGGCGAACTGGATGTTCATATTGATAGCAATTTTTTATATATCAGCCACGAGCAACGCCGTTAACCTGGCCGACGGTATGGACGGCCTGGCTGCCGGGTGTGTGGGAATGGTTGCTCTGGTTCTGGCCCTGCTCTGCTATGTCGCCTCGGAGACAATGGGCAGAACCACCCCTGTTACCTGGGCAAGTTATCTTCTGCTGCCCGCCATACCCCAGGCCGGCGAGCTCAGCATCTTTTATTCGGCGGTTTTGGGGGCCGTGCTCGGCTTCTTATGGTTCAACTGTCATCCCGCTCAGACCTTTATGGGCGATGTGGGTTCACTTCCGTTAGGTGCGGCAATGGGCTACGGCGCACTTGTGACCAGAAACGAAATCCTGCTTTTGATTATTGGTGGCGTATTTGTCATTGAATTGCTCAGCGTAGTCCTGCAGGTCACCTATTTCAAATACACTGGCGGAAAACGGCTTTTTAGATGTGCCCCTATTCATCATCATTTTCATCTTATTGGCTGGAGCGAGCCGCAGGTGGTAGTGCGTTTTTGGCTTTTAGCCGCCGCTTTTGCCGCCCTCGCCTTGGCCACTTTGAAAATCCGATAATATCTTCAACCCTGTGCTATCCGCCTTACATTTGACTAAATCAGGGTCTAAGAGAGAAAAAATCACCACCATAATCTTAAGTTCTCATTGACTTAAGCCGAATTTATAAAGTGCCTTAGTACCTGAAAAAGAGGTTGTCAAAAAAGGAGTCAGCGATGCTCAGAGCAAGAGACATTATGAGTAGAGATGTGATTTGTGTAAAAAAAGATACACCGATGCTTGAGGCTGTAAAGATTATGGTGGAAAATCACATCTCAGGTCTGCCTATAGTCAGAGATGATATGACTCTGTTGGGGATTCTCTCTGAAAAAGATGCGATAGTATTGTTCTACGAGGGTGAGGAGGCCGAGAATAAAACCGTTGCCGACTATATGACATCTCCCGCAGTTTGTTTTGAAGAGAGCGAAGCCTTGCTGAATGTTTGTGATTTTTTGCTAAAGAATATCTTTAGAAGAGTCCCTATCACTTCTAATGGAAGGCTGGTTGGTATAATTGCCGTAAGGGATGTCCTCACGTCTATTCTTCAGTTAAGGCATAAAGAATTTGTCAGCGTTAATTGAGAAATGACAACGATTCCTCCTGTCGTGTAATTCACCACCTTCAAATGGTTTGGCATTATTGCAGACCTGGTGCGTCGGAAATTCGACCGGATGCCGGCCAAATTAAGAAGTCCTATCGATAGAAGCTAAGAGCTTAAAGCGAAAAATTAAAACTGGTGAATTCCACCCTGGCTGGGCGCCGTGGCGACCGCTGTTTTACGTTTTCGGCTTTGAATTTTACGCTTTCTTCACGATTATATATCGTAGTGTTCTTAGGTACGTATTTGAACATTTCTTCTATAGCCCTCTGAATCGTCAGAATTGAGCCGTTCGATTTTTTTCTGCGTCAAAAAGATTTTAGTAGCGATGATTCCACAACCAGCTCCCATAGCAAAAAAGACCACCGCAGCGAGTGTGGCGAAAAACTTTGGCAAAAGGTATATCATAAACCCCAAGCCAATCAGTACCAGCCCCATGGTAAATATTACCGATGCGGCTGTTCTGGATGCCTGAGATATCGCATTTGTGTAAAATCGAAAATTCATAATCGTGACCAGTGACTCGTGACCCATGGCCAGTACGCCGAACGAACGATGAGTCACGAGCGACGAGCGATGAGCTACGAATTAATACATCCCGCCTCCATGCGGCGGTGCCGGAGTCTCCTTCTTTTCAGGAATCTCGCTGACTATCGCATCGGTGGTCAGTAGCAGCGAAGCAATCGATGCTCCGTTCTGCAGAGCAATCCTCTCGACCTTTGTGGGCACAATCACGCCGAACTCGACCAAGTCGCCGTATTCCTTGCGCAGTGCGTCGTAGCCGAAGTTCTTTTCCTTGCTATCCATGACCTTCTGGGCCACAATTGGGCCGTCCAGTCCTGCGTTCTCAGCGATTTGTTTGATTGGTGCCACCACTGCTCTTCGAACGATATCGACACCGATCTTTGCATCTCCTGAGAGCTTTATTTTGTCCAATGCCGGCAATGCCCTGAGCATTGGTACGCCGCCGCCCGGCAGGATGCCTTCTTCCACCGCTGCCCGGCAGGCATGTAGAGCGTCCTCAACGCGCGCCTTTTTCTCCTTCATCTCTGCTTCGGTCGCGGCCCCAACATTGATCTGGGCCACACCCCCGGATAATTTTGCCAATCTCTCCTGTAGTTTCTCGATATCATAATCGCTGGTGGAGGCATCAATCTCGTTTTTAATCTGCTCAATCCTGCCCTTAATAGCTTCGGTGCTGCCGCCCCCTTCGATAATCGTCGTGGTGTCCTTGTCGATGGTAACGCGCTTCGCCCTGCCAAGCTGCCGAAGTTCAATGTTCTCTAACTGAAGTCCCAGGTCCTCAAAAATAGCCTCGCCGCCGGTCAGCGTAGCAATGTCACTGAGTAGTGCCTTTCGCCTGTCACCAAAGCCGGGCGCTTTAACAGCAGCCACCTGAAGCACGCCACGCAGCTTATTGACGACCAGCGTCGCCAGTGCCTCACCCTCAACTTCTTCGGCGATAACCAGCAGCGGCTTGCCTTGTTTGGCTACCTTCTCAAGCAGCGGAACAAGCGATTTTACCGAGCTTATCTTCTTTTCGTGCACCAGGATATACGGCTTCTCCAGCACAACCGTCATGTTCTCAAGGTTGTTAATGAAGTGTGGGCTGAGGTACCCCTTGTCGAACTGCATCCCTTCAACCAGCTCGACCGTTGTCTCTAATGACTGCCCCTCTTCAACGGTGATAACTCCGTCTTTCCCGACCTTAGTCATCGCCTCAGCCAGCTTCTTACCGATTTCTTCATCCTGGTTCGCCGAGCAGGTCGCTACCTGTTCGATTTGCTTGCTCGACTCGATGGGCGTGCTCATATTGTGCAGTTCTTCTACGATTACCTCCACGGCTTTTTCGATGCCGCGCTTTACCTGCATCGCATTGGCGCCGGCCGTAATGTTCTTGAGGCCTTCATTAAAGATACTCTCAGCCAAAATTGTCGCGGTCGTTGTCCCATCGCCGGCCACGCTTGATGTCTTGGACGCAACTTCCTTGACCATCTGAGCGCCCATGTTTTCATAGGAATCTTCCAGTTCAATCTCCTTGGCCACAGTCACGCCATCTTTGGTCACAGTTGGCGAGCCAAACGATTTTTCCAAAATCACGTTTCTGCCGCACGGCCCAAGCGTAATCTTTACCGCCTTTGCCAGTTTCTCCACGCCTTCTCGAACAGCCGCTCGTGCGTCAGTACCAAAAGCTATCTTTTTTGCTGACATATCTTTCTTTCTCCTTTTTAGTTTTTAATTCTACAATCAATAATCGAGAATCAATTATTCTTCAATTACTGCCATAATATCTGACTCATTCATAATCAGATATTCTTTGCCGTTTATCTTTATCTCTGTCCCGGCATAGCTTGTGAAAAGCACCATATCACCTTTTTTCACCTGCAGTTTTTTTACGGTTCCGTCGTCGAGCACCTTGCCCTTGCCGACGTTGATAATTTTGCCTCTTTGTGGTTTTTCTTTAGCGCTGTCGGGCAGCACTATTCCGCCTGACGTCTTGGTTTCCGCTTCGAGACGCTGAACAAGCACCTTATCTGCCAATGGTTGAATCTTCATTTTATCCTTACTCCTTTCAAAAATATTTCTTTATTTTTTACTTTATTCGTATAGCAACGTCAAACGAGCTAATAATTTGTCAAAATTGTTTTTGTGACTTGTCATTCCCGCGAAAGCGGGAATCCAGAACAATTAACAAACTGGATTCCGCATCAAGTGCGGAATGATAACCCACATAATCAAATTGGACAGACTACTAACATCCTGCGAAGATGTCGCTGTTATACTTTTTAATAAATATTCTGTTCAGTTGTTCCAGCAGAATACACATATCGACCGGCTTATCAATCACGCTGAAAACATCGAGCCGCAGTGCCTCACCGAGCAGGACTTCACCGGCTGTGCTGGACAGCAGAATACACGGCAGCAGTGGATAACCCATTCGAATAATCCTTATCGTCGCCAGCCCGTCGGACTCTTCACAGTCCATATCCACAATTGTCGTATGAATTCGTTTCCTCTCGATAACGTTGACGAACTCGGCTGCATTCTCAGCTACCAGCAGATTGACTCCTCTTGGCCGAAATATATAGCGTAGCGCCTCCGGCCACGCCCAGTTCGCCCCACTGGTCAGGACATTAATCTCCTCAAGTTTTGATAAGTTCGAAACCATAGCCCTATATTTCTTTTTTAATGTATGCAAATATCGTGCCAGATACTTTACTTAAGTCCCATATTCGCGTAAGCGCTTGTTACAAAAAAGGTTATGTTAGAAAGGCAAATTTGCCCCCTATCTGCCAAAATCCCAGCCATAGACTTTTTCTCTGCCAACCTGACAGGTTTTCCCAGCGAAACTGAAAACTTAAAATCCACGGCGTTCTCTGGATTCTCCGGGATTCAAATCTCTTCGATTGCGCAATATGCAATCATTGACTTTTCGGTTATCAAAGCTAAAATCTGGGGGCCTCAAAATCTCTTTGGTTATATTTTATATAAGGGCAAATGCCTGTGAAATTTCGTTTTGGATATTCAAAATCGATTATTCTCTTCCTTGCCTCTCGGCCGAAGTTCTTAGTTGCAAGTGCAGCGCCTGTCCTCGTTGGCTCTTGTCTGGGCTATGCAACCACCGGCTCTTTTAACGCAGGATTATTTGTTCTCGCATTACTGGCAATAATGGCCGTCCACGCCGGGGCTAATATGTCCAACGATTACTTCGACCACACCTCCGGGAACGACTGGGCCAATAAGAATCCAACACCTTTTTCAGGCGGAAGCCGCTACATCCAGAAAGGTATTCTTTCGCCAAAAGAAGTTCTGCTCGCCGCCCTGGTCGCGCTGGCTACAGGCTCAGCAATCGGAATGGTAATTGTCCTGCTGACACGGAGTCTGTTTATTCTAATTATCGGCCTCATCGGATTGCTCGGCGGCTTTTTCTACACGGCTCCACCCATCAAGCTTGGATATCGCTGCGTTGGTGAATTTGTCATCGCATTGTTGTTCGGCCTGTTGCCGGTATATGGCTCATACTATTTGCAGACAGGAGCGATTGATATCACTCCAATCTTGCCCGCTTGCATAGTCGCAATACTGATTTTCCTGGTGATTTTGATAAATGAATTTCCAGATGTTGCTGCCGATGCCATCGTGAACAAAAGAACTCTTGTTGTCCGTCTCGGCGTGCCGGCTTCTGTTTGGGTTTACAGAATTGTGCTCATAGCAAGTTTTATCATTGCAGCGGCAATGTTGGCTTACCGCTCGATGCTCTTTGCGGGATTATTTTATCTGATTACACTGCCGCTCGCAGTCGTCGCGATAAAATTTGTAAATAAGGAAGATTTGGTCAAGCCCGGCCAGTACCGCGCCAGCCAGGTCACAGTCCTTTTGCATACAGTTGGCTCCTTGGCCCTTGCGGTGGGATTGCTGGTGCATTGTTTGCTTTAGGTGTTTTCTAAGCCCAACAAGCATCATCAAGCTCTGACTTACGATAATCAAATTTGCTCTGCGTAAGGTCTTTAGCTGAAAACAGCAGGATAAGCTCTGATAGAAAAATTCGGTCGCCCCCGCGCCTGTCTTCCGGCAAGAGGACGCGGGGGCAGACACCATCAAAAAATTTTTTAAGAAAAATGAGTTTCTCTTAATCCAGCGGGTTATACATATATAGAGGGTAAGTGCGCAAGATAGAGGCGTTTTAATTCAATGACAGATTATACGGATGAAGAATTGATGAGTTTCGTAAAAAATCAGGGCATTTTTGCTTTTGAGGAGCTTTTCCACCGCTATGATCGGCGGGTTTTCGCCTTCTTCTGCCGTCTGGTAGGCAGCGCTGAAGAGGCCAGAGAGACTACACGCAGGAGACATTTCTTAGACTGTGGAAAGGCCGAGCTCGGTACGCCCCTAAAGGAAGGTTCTCTGCTTACCTTTTTCAGATTGCCAAGAATCATTTTCTGCACGAATATCAAAAGCAGAAGCACCGGATTTCATTGGAGCATGTCTTCATAGAGGCTCCACAGAAACCTTCAGAAAAGAATGTTCCATCAGACAGCACTTATAGCCAGGTAGTGGCCGGCGAAATCCGATCCGCTGTAAGCGAGGCGGTAACTCGCCTTCCAGAAATACACCGGTTAGTGTATGTGCTGAGCGAAGAACAGCGGATGTCTTATCGAGAGATTGCGGACGTTATGGACTGTCCCGTCGGGACGGTAAGTTCCAGAAAAGTAGAGGCTGTCAAGAAATTGCGCCAGTTGCTGCAACCTTTGAGGGATGAATTCTTTGGCAAAGGTCTGCATTACCAGGAGAAAAGCAAATGATTTCATGTGACGAATGTCAGAAAAAGTTAGTGGCTGTTTTCGACAACGAAGCCAGCGAAGCAGAGCATAAATTAATCTCCGCGCATTTGAAAGACTGCTCACAATGCCGGGCATTTTATGAGGATATGGTCAGAATCAGACAGCAGTTCGTCTCAGTTAACGTGTCGACTCTACCAGCAGCAGTGGAACAAGAGCTGATGCGGGTAGCTGAAGCTGACTGTTTAAGCAGCGGTGCGTCACGCTCCAAGAAAAGGCCCATCCGCGAGCCGGTATGGTTAAGGTTCCCGCGACTGGCATGGGCATGTAGCATAGCTGCGCTACTTATTATCGCTTTATCCGCTCTGGTGTGTTTCATCCTGGGCAGAGAAGTTGTGGACCTCAGGGGAGAGTTGGCTGTCGCCCGGCAAGATTTAGTTGTGGCTCGCGCAGAAGAGCAGCGTGAAGATGACCGCCAGAGAGAGCAAAGAGCGATTACGGCACTGTACCTGCGGATGGCAGAATTAGAAGAGCGTGTCGAGCGCTTTTCTTCGCCCAGAATGACGTTTCTTCCAACTCAATGAACTTTCCAGCAAGCAGAGTGAACTATGAACATAAGTGTTCGCTATAAGTCAATGAAAATGAATAGGAGAAAATAAAATGAGCGTCAAGAAAGCACTAATAGTCATTATCGTTCTCGGCTTTTTCTCAGGTTCCATCGACGCAAGTGAAAAGTACCAAGTCGTTAAAATCTGGCCGGAAGCACCCATCGGATGGAGTTTCTATATGCCCCGGGGTGCTGCTGTTGACAAGGAGGGAAATGTATTCATCGCAGACGCTGGCAACTATCGGATCAAGAAGTTCGACTCCAAAGGCAGGTTACTGACGCAATGGGGAAGCGCCGGCAAGGGCGACGGCCAGTTTGTAGAGCCGTGGAGCGTAGAGGTTGACGGTTCGGGCGTAGTCTATGTCCTGGACCGGGACCCGAAGGATCCCCGCGTGCAGAAGTTCACATCGGATGGACAGTTCATAGGCGAGTGGAAAAGCGAGGATTTCAAATCGGCCCGACCCGCTCCACGGGACTTTGCTCTGGATTCCCACGGGAACCTCTTTGTGCAATTGGGCGGGGTGTACGACGTCGGCCGGATCGCCAAGTTTACGCCGGAGGGAAAACTGGTTGCCCAGTGGGGGGGAAGAGGCGATACCAAAGGGAAATTCGCCTGGGTAATCTTCGGCCTGGAAGTGGATGCGCATGACAACGTGTACGTCGCGGACGCGTGGAACAAACGCGTTCAGAAGTTCGACTCGACGGGAAAGTTCCTCACGGAATGGACCGGGGTCGCCGCTGCGGGTATAGCCTTGGGCCCGTCGGGAGATGTTTACATTTCAAACCACATGGGGTCTACTGCTGTCGTTTCCAGGTTCACCCCCGAGGGGAAATTCCTTGCCAGGTGGGAGACACCGGGCTACGTTCAGGCTTTCCCCATCGCCGTGGATTCTTCCGGGAGGGTCTACCTAACACACCTTATGGGGCACTGCGTGGACATATTGGACTCTGACGGCAAGCTAATAGAGAGGTGGGGAAGCGCCGGGAGCGACGCCGGCAAGTTTGATGAGCCCGGGAGCATCGCCGTGGGTCCATCGGGCCAGGTCGTCGTCGCCGATGCCGGCAGGTTCCTGCGGAGTGCACCGGCAACCGCGCGGCGCATGCAGAGTTTCGATTCCGATGGAAGATTGCTGGCCAGGTGGGGTACCGGTTTTCACGCCGCCTTTTCGAGGGTTCTGACCATAGATGGCTCTGGGAACGTTTATACGATTGCCTCTAACCATGTGCGGAAGTTCAATGCCGATGGAAGGCTGGTTGCAGAATGGGGAGAGGAAGGGAGCGGTGACGGCCAGTTCAAGAGCCCCCTCAACCACGTTGCCGCTGACGTCTCCAGCAACATCTATGTCGCCGACAATGGCAATTGTCGCGTCCAGAAGTTCAGTTCCGATGGCAAATTTCTGACAAAATGGGGAAGCGAGGGTACTGGCGACGGCCAGTTCACTGACATGGTGGGGATCGCCGTGAACGGGGCCGGCGATATATGCGTGGCGGATGGGCCGGAATCGGGGCAAACCCGAATCCAGAAGTTCAAGCCCGACGGCCAGTTCGTGACCAAGTGGACAGTTCCATGTAAGACCCTCACGGCTATGGACCTGTCCGACAATGTCTACAGTTTGTCTGCGTGGCGCGCCGACGGGGTCATCCAGAAGTACGACACCAACGGCAAGTTAGTAGTCAGCTTTGGCAAACCTGGTGAGGCCGACGATGAACTGGGCGAGGTTAGGACCCTGTGCGTGGACGCATCAGGGAATATCTACGTCCCGGAATCTGCGGCCAAGGGCTGCGTCAAGAAATTCAACTCCGAGGGGAAATTCGTAAGCAGGTGGACGTGGGAGCCCTCCCTCTGGCAGTCCTACCCGGCCATGATCGCAGTGGATAGAGCGGGGATGGTATACGTGTCAGAATCAGCAAGTATGTGGATTCACAAATTGAATCCCGAGGGAAAGCCCGCGGGAAAATTCCGCTTGGAGATGCCGGCGACGGAAGGAAAGTTTCAGATGCCGGGGGGTGTGGCAGTAGATGCTTCCGGGAATATCTATGTGGTTGATAGCGTTGATGTTGACTGGGGCAACCCGCGCATTCAGAAATTTGATACCCTGGGCAAGTTCATAACGCAGTGGGGAGGGTATGGCGCCGCCGAAGGCGAGTTTAAATATCCGGCGTCAATAGCTCTGGACAGCTCAGGCAACGCGTACATCACCGATAAGAAAAGTTGTTGTGTCCACAAGTTTGATCCCCAGGGCAAGTTCATCAAGAGCTGGGGCAGCAAGGGCAAGGAGGATGCGCAGTTCGATGATCCGGAAGGAATTGCCGTGGACAAGGCGGGCAACGTCTATGTCTGTGACAGGCAGAATTGCCGCATCCAGAAATTCGACTCTGAAGGCCGGTTTTTAGCCAAATGGGGAAAAGAGGGCAGCGGCGACGGCGAGTTTCACTTCCCCGCAGCGGTCGCGCTGGACAAAGAAGGCAACATTTATGTTGCCGACAGCGACAATAACCGCGTTCAGAAGTTCACCGCTGAAGGCAAGTTCCTGACCGAGTGGGGCGAATTTGGAGATGCGCCGGGGCAGTTAAATGTGCCGTTGGGAATTGCGGTGGACGCCGCCGGTAATGTTTACGTCAGCGACAGTCACAACCACCGCATCCAGAAGTTCGCTCCGGTTAAATCGCGATGATTGTCACTCTATTTGTAACTGTCCCAAATTCTGTGGTTGACTATTCTTAGCACCAAAGATTTCGGTTCCACCAGTTGGAAAACCACAACAATTAGGGCATTAAAAAAATTCCCACAATCGTTGGGACAGTTACCTCTATTTTATCAGCTTGATTATCTCATCGAGGTCGTTCGGTGCCTCTATGGGCGGATTGCTGAATTCGCCCTGTTTTTCTTTGTGGTAGTTGACCGTGACGTTGGGGTCTTTCAATGGATGGCCTGTAAGCACGCAGGCAATTCGCTCGTCACTGCCGATTACACCTTCAGCCCGCAGGTGCCTCAAGCCGGCTATCGTTGCTGCCGAAGCCGGCTCACAGCCCAATCCGTATTTGCCAATAATCGCCTTTGCATCGATGATTTCTGCGTCCGTTACCGCACGCACAACGCCATCACAAATATCAATCGCTCGCAGGCATTTTTTCAAATTAACCGGCCGTGCTATCTCGATTGCCGAGGCGCAGGTATGCGGCGAAAAGTTGCGGGCCGTCAGGTCGGCGTAATAATCGTCAATAATCGCCTGGTCAACCTTGCCGTCATTCCAGACTAACTTCTTGTTGTTGACCAGGTCGGTCAAAGTGTCGGCACCGGTGGCGTTAATAATCGCCATTCGCGGTATTTGCTTAATTAAGCCGATGTGCTTTAGCTCGTAAAAGGCCTTGCCGAAGGCGCTGGAATTACCGAGATTTCCGCCGGGCACAATAATCCAGTCCGGCGTAGTCCAGCCCATCTGCTCGATGATTCGATACATTATGGCCTTTTGGCCCTCAAGCCGGAACGGATTTAGCGAATTAAGCAGATACAGCCCCAGATTTGTGCAGACATCCTGCACTTGCCGCATACAGTCATCGAAGTCGCCGCGTATTTGAATCGTTTGAGCACCGTAATCCATTGCCTGGCTGAGTTTGCCGAAGGCTATTCGGCCTGAGCCGATAAACGCTGTGCATTTCATTCCGCAGCTATGTGCATACAAGGCTACCGATGCGGAAGTATTGCCCGTCGATGCGCATGCGCTGGAAGTCGCACCGACCATTTTTGCATGGCTGAATGCCGCAGCCATTCCATTATCTTTGAACGACCCGGAAGGGTTTAGCCCTTCGTATTGCAGATATAAACGCTTGGGCTTCATGTCGACGTATTCAGCAACGGCGTCATTTTGCTGCAGGATTGTCTGGCCTTCGCCTATGGTTACTTTGTATTTGTCGTCGCAGAAATTCAATAGCTCGCGAAAACGCCATACGCCGGAAAAATCAAGCGGATTGTTTCTTGTGGCCCAGCGTTTGGCAAATTCACTTAATTTTTTGGGGACCTTAATCTTGTCCCAGTTATAGCATACATCCAGCAGCTCACCGCAGGCAGGGCACTTGAACATTGCCTGGCCGCAGTCGAACTGGGCCCCGCAATTTGGATTCATACACTTTTGATAAGCCGAATCGGTCATATTCTCGTATCTCGTAATTCAACCCATGATTCACGGGCGAGAAGCGCTGAATTTATGTATCGGCTCTTCTTGCACAGTTCTGGAATTATAAACAATAAAGGGAGCCAATGGTACAGAAATTGGGTTTGATTGGGTTTGTTTTTTATAATTAGTTCATAGTTCGTGGTTCTTAGTTCATGGATATAATTAACTCTTGTCGCTAATGTTACGTTCATTTTGGGTATCGTGGAAACTGCCAGTAAATTGGGTTTGTTTTGCATTTTAATCGTGGCTCGTGGTTCGTGGCTCGTGGTTCGTGGCTCGTGGCTCGTGGTTCGTGGCTCGTGGCTCGTGGCTCGTGGTTCGTGGCTCGTGGTTCGTGGCTCGTGGTTCGTGGCTCGTGGCTCGTGGTTCGTGGTTCGTGGCTCGTGGTTCGTGGCTCGTGGTTCGTGGCTCGTGGTTCGTGGCTCGTGGTTCGTGGCTCGTGGTTCGTGGCTCGTGGCTCGTGGTTCGTGGCTCGTGGCTCGTGGTTCGTG
>Ga0315312_1000533_pt1 | contig 42543 bp, 44 predicted proteins | sample TDP7_MG_FD_203629 | JGI IMG/M metagenome (GOLD analysis project Ga0315312, IMG submission 203629) | Freshwater sediment microbial communities from Lake Towuti, South Sulawesi, Indonesia - TDP7 | ecosystem: Environmental > Aquatic > Freshwater > Lake > Sediment | place: Indonesia: South Sulawesi... | reverse complement strand
TTTCACCGAGGGTGATTTCGTTATCCGAGAGCAACGTCTCGGTTGTTGAAGGCGCCCTGTTGACCTTCAGGGGCTCGTTATCGTCGGGGCTCTGTGAGGGGAGGTAGTTGTCGTCTCCGCTGTAGATAGCCCTGAACCAGTAGTTCCCTGCGGCCATCGGGGTGTAGGCTGTCGAGGTGGCGACGCCACCTACGAGGGATACATTGGGATCGTATGTGGTCCAGGCCCCCGTGCCAAACTTGACTTGGAAGTCCACCGTTCCGGTGGGGATCGGGAACGAACCGCCGAGGCCGGTGACATGAACGTCATCGGTGACGCTTTCACCGAGGGTGATTTCGTTATCTGAGAGCAACGTCTCGGTTGTTGAAGGCGCTCTGTTGACCTTCAAGGGCTCGTTGTCGTCGGGGCTCTGTGAGGGGAGGTAGTTGTCGTCTTCGCTGTAGATAGCCCTGAACCAGTAGTTCCCTGCGGCCATCGGGGTGTAGGCTGTCGAGGTGGCGACGCCACCTACGAGGGATACATTGGGATCGTATGTGGTCCAGGCCCCCGTGCCAAACTTGACTTGGAAGTCCACCGTTCCGGTGGGGATCGGGAACGAACCGCCGAGGCCGGTGACATGAACGTCATCGGTGACGCTTTCACCGAGGGTGATTTCGTTATCCGAGAGCAACGTCTCGGTTGTTGAAGGCGCCCTGTTGACCTTCAGGGGCTCGTTGTCGTCGGGGCTCTGTGTAGATAGCCCTGAACCAGTAGTTCCCTGCGGCCATCGGGGTGTAGGCTGTCGAGGTGGCGACGCCACCTACGAGGGATACATTGGGATCGTATGTGGTCCAGGCCCCCGTGCCAAACTTGACCTGGAAGTCCACCGTCCCGGTGGGGATTGGGAATGAACCGCCGAGGCCTGTGACATGAACGTCATCGGTGATGCTTTCACCGAGGGTGATTTCGTTATCCGAGAGCAACGTCTCGGTTGTTGAAGGCGCCCTGTTGACCTTCAGGGGCTCGTTATCGTCAGGGCTCTTCGAGTTCTCGTAGTTCTCATCGCCGCTGTAGATTGCACGGAAGTACCATGTTCCAGCTGAAGTCGGAGCCCAGTTGTCTGTGTCTACGATAAAGGGCAGCTGACCCGAAACAGTTCCGTTGTCTATTATCACTACGCTCGTCGTAAAGGTGATGTCCTTTGAGGCCTCGACGGTCCACGTGCCCGTCGCGGGGGGAAGGTTGTCCATAGCCGCCGTGTGTATCGTTATCGTGTCCACCACGTTTTCGCCCAGCGTTATCGACTCAGACGACAGCTTAGTGGTGACTTTCGTTTGAATGCGGTTGTAAAAGTCAACCGTTGCTGTCCAATCCCTGCTGAGATCGAAGGAGATGGTGTTTTCGTCCGTGACATGGTTCTCCCCGCCAATCCAGACGATATTTTCGTGGATGAAACCTTCCCGACTCTCCTCTGTCAAGGTGTAGTTGCCCCCAATAATCCCCGTGAATTTAAAGTAGCCTGTTGGCCAAGGAGGTGTCCCCGTACTCACTGTGACATATTGGTACGGGATTGGAGGTAAGCCTGGACCCAGTTCAAGTTTGCCTTCGATGGTGATCTTCCAATTATCGTAGGGGTGCCCGTTCAGGTACTTGTGCCCATCGATGAATGACAAGGGGTACTGGTTGATGGGAATCGGCACAGTCTTCGACCCGATTCCGGGATACTCCAAGAAAAAGTGCCGCGAAGAACCAGTGGCGAACGAACTGCCCCGGTGACGATTTTCCCAATCATCAAACTCGTCGCCATCCAGCTCTTTTGGAAGGTCTCCCTCCAGCCCTTCCGACCAAATGACATCCAATGCTAAGTGTGCTCTGAAGAAAAGTATGATGTAGTCTTTATCGGTTGGCCATGGTAGATTTTCTACGGTGAAATATCGAAACTCCGAAGGTGATGAACCGGGAGGCGTTCCATCCGAGGTGCCTGGAGGGTACGCATTCTCGAAGTGCGTGATCTTGGGTCCTGTAGTATAATTCTCTCCGGCCTCCGGAGTTGGAATGTGTGTTCCCCACCCGGGGTCTGGGAGAGACTTTCCGTCGGGTAACATTGAACCCTTCGACCACTGGAAGCCAAAATTCTCTGAGGTGTCGAAGCCGTCGATGTATATTGCGTCCGACGATGGTTGGTAGAAGTTGAACTTGATGTGGAACTCGGTGGCATTCCACACCTTGCTATCTCTGGTTATCTTAAGCTGGTAGGAAACAAAGTCTCCCTCGTAGTATTCCTTTCCCAGATTGCCGGTTACCCATATGCCCCTCTCTGAGTTGTATCCTTGAAAGAATTCGTTTCCTGAAGTTGCAGCTGCAGCTGGGGATATGGACGCTATTACTGATAGAGATAGCCCAGCTGACGTCAACACCAAAGCAACTATGAAGGGTAATAGCAAGCCATTTCTAGAGCCCTTGGTCACTCTATGCCTCCTTCCTCCCCAGTCCACGGACTAATGTAACGTCAAAAAGAAAACATAAACAATTTGCGAACTTAAAATACTTATCACGGTCCGCATCGATTATCTTTGTGAGGTGAAAATTTGACCATGTCGAAAGTGGACCAAGTAGTAGGGTCACTAGTAACGATTGTAGGAGATTATAGGTATTTATCGTATCGTGGTTTTCCCTGATATGTTGTATATTTGAAGAGCTCTCTATCCTCAATTGTAGCCTCCTTACCCCCAATTTTAGCTCCCTCGATCCAATTTAAGTGGTATCAATTAACCTATAATATTATCGATTTAGCATAAAATCGACTATAATTATGGTAAAATGACCTATGGGGGTTAAAATTGGATAGAATTATGTAAAGAGATTAGTGGCGCTTGAGATAGGCGATGAGTTCTCGCGAAATCAATGGCTTGCCCCCAACGAGCGGAAATTTGTAAGGCAAGAAGGTCGATTGGATTTCGCTTATTTGAATTTCTAGCCCATGCTGCACGGGCACTTCTCCTAACGGTTTACCTTCACCCACCCGCTTCGCCACGTAGGTTGCGCCGTCGATTGCAAACTGTTTCTTGCCGAGGTTTCTCGCGGACGCCCTTGGAAGGGTTCGAGTAAGCAGGTCCCTCGTACGCCCGAGCGGGGGATCTTCACCTAGGATGCCCCCTATGATGATTACCTCCCTAACGCGTATGTCGGTCGGCGATAGCTTTTTTCTCGCACGGGGGTCGAGCACGATGAGTTCGCGTTGTTTGAACAGCTCGCAGGCACGCTTGCGTTCCACCCGCGCAATCTTGGCAAGTTTACGAAATTCGCCTTTCTTTTTCACATTGGTTATGAGCAACCTCTTTTTCCCGACGATTCGCGCTGCGTGTGAATACTCGATGTAGAGCCACTCGCTCAGCTTCGGCTCTAAATGCTCAATGACGAAGAGCATGGTCTCAGCTTAAAGCCTGCGCAACACAGCCTCAGCAGCAACCACGAGGGGTTCGATACAATCGCTCATCGGCGGGGCGTAGCAGTATTCAATGCGCGCCAGCTCGTCAACGGTCACGTTCTGCTTGATGGCTAACGCGAGCATGTTTACCCGCTCGGCCGCGCCATCGCCGATGATCTGTCCGCCGATGACCCTCCGCTCCTTGGGTTCGACGATAAGCTTTACGATGATGGGCTCAGCCCCCGGGAAGAAGAAAGGCTTGTTTAGGGTACGAATGCGTCCCGCGACGGTTTCTATGCCGGCATCGCGAGCACTGCGCGTAGTTAACCCGGTTGCCGCGATTTCCAGCCCATAGGCCGAGGAGACGATTGTGTTGAGTACGCCTGGAAAAACTTCGTTACCACCAACAGCGTTGGCTCCGGCGATCTTACCCATCCGTATTGCGGTCGTCGCAAGCTGGCTCAGGATAGGGCGCTTTGTCAGGAAGCAGCGCGATTCGACACAGTCACCCGCCGCATATACGTCCGGGATATTCGTTCGGAGGTGATCATCGACTTTTATCAACCCCAGGGTGCCTAGCTCGACCCCAGCACTCACCGCTAGCTCAACATCAGGCTTGACACCCGTGCAGAGAACCGCGAGGTCGGCTTCGATATCTTCTTTGCCCACAATTACCGAGCTGACTTTCTCCTCACCACGGAGCTCCTTGACCGGTTTACCTAGGATAGTTAAGATGCCGACTCGCTTGAGCTGGTCAAGCACCGCTTCGGACATATCAGGATCAAGCATCCAAGGGAGCACGTTTGGTTGCATCTCCACGAGCGTGGTTTCTAGCCCTTTCTCGCGGAGCGCGGCGGCGGCTTCAAGACCTATTGGGCCACCCCCCACGACGAGGGCTTTGTTCACCCGGGGGAGTGCGGCGAGAATTTCCTCCCCGTCGCGCATCGTTCGAAGGGTGAACACGTTGCCAAGGTCGGAGCCGGGAATAGGGGGCTTAAGCGGCAGGCTGCCCGTAGCAAGGACAAGTGAGTCGTACGGCATTTTTCCCGTTCGAAGAGTTTTGCGATCCTGAATTTCGACGGTTTTAGCATCGGTATCGATTGCCTTTGCCTCGGTGCCGATGTGAACATCAACGCCGGGGAGCCTGGGTGCCGCCTCAACGAGGTGACGGATGTGGGGGACATCACCCCCTATCGCGAAGGGAAGGCCACAGGGATGGTAGGTAGCGTACACCCGCCTTTCGATGACCGTTACCTTCGCTTCCCGATCCACCATGCGAGCGGTCGCCGCTGCCGTCAGCCCGGCCGATTGGAACCCTATGATGACAACTCGCCTCATGCTCGAACCTCCGGCAGTTTAGTATGTTTTGCACGGGTTAAAACTTCAACCACCGGTAGCGATTTACCAGAGAGGAAACTTATGCATGCGCCGCCACCCGTGCTGATGTGCTTTATCCGCCCCGCGATCCCAGCGGCCTGAGCGGCTGCAACCATGTGACCGCCGCCGAGGATGGTGAAAGCTTGGGAACTCGCCATCGCCTTGAGAACTTTGAACGTTCCGCGCTCGAACCCAGCCCGCTCGAAGACACCCAGCGGCCCGTTCGCGACGACTGTTTTCGCACCCTCGATGAACTTTGAATATTCCCTCATGGTCCTACTCCCGATGTCGCAGATCTCCAGCTCGGTCGGTAGCTTCTCCAGCGAGATCTCCTTGGGTTTGCCGTGGGCTTCGACGACGACATCGAGCGGCATCTTTATTTCTTCGCCATGGGCATTGAGCAGTCGCTTGGCTCGCTCGATCTCCTTTTCTGAGCTCCTTTTTTTGAGTAGCTCGAGATTTGGTGCACCGAGGTTTCTCCCGGAAGCAGCAAGAAAAGTTTGCCCCACCAAGCCGCCCGTCAGCACGGAGTCTGCTATCCCCTTACCGAGTACGTTTTCGATAATGTATAGGGAGTCGTCAACCTTCACACCCCCAAGCACGTAAACGCAAGGATGTTTGTGGGAAATCGCGCTTAATGCCTTGAGTTCGCGCTCCATCAGCCGCCCCGCGTAGGTCGGGAGCAGGGCGCTGAAGCCCACGAGCGAGGGCTGGGAGCGATGAGCGGCCCCGAATGCATCATTCACGTAGAGTTGGACAAGAGGGGTTAACGCACGCACGAAGTGGGTCTTGGCCTGTTCCTCCACGGGACGATTTAGATTTTCCTCGGCGCACAGACGGACATTATCAAGGAGCAGGATTTCGCCCGGGTGCATGAGTTTGATTGTATTCCTCGCCATGGGCCCGAAAACATCAGCGAGGTAAATAACTTTCAGTCCCACGGCATTGCTCAGTTTCTTGGTATGTTTTTCAAGTGTAGTAAAGTCCTTTTCTCCCGGTCTACCCTGGTGGGCTAACACTACGACCTTCGCGCCCTTGTGTGCGAGCTCTCGAAGGGTGGGTGCGCATTCTTTGAATTTCATGTCGTCAAGAATTTCTCCCGTCCTTGGGTCAATGGATGAGTTTATGTCAACTCGTACCAACACTGTTTTACCCTTGACGTCAGCTTCGTCGAGCGTCGGAAATTCCAACTCGCGCACCTCATCGGACTATGCCGAGAGTTTCATCGGTCATACGGATCGAGCGTATTGGGTCACGTTCAAGCTCGGTCATTGCCCGAATGGCGTCGATGTTTTCAGGAACGACGATGGATTCGTTGTGCACCTGATAGACGAGGTAAAGCTCACTTCCTTCGACGGACAGGATGTCCTCCCAGAGGGCTACCTCCCACATGTCGGCGCGCGGCCTTCCGAGATCGCGCATCAGCTCGATTACGCTGTTCATTCCCTGTAAACCATCGGCGGCGCGGATGAGTAGTATCCTAGGTGTCTTTCGCAAAGTTTTGATCACTGCTTCAGCGCTCGCGCTTTTCGGAAGTTCCACCATTGCGAAGTGGAGGTGGCTCAAGTTGTAGGGGCCCACCGCGGCAATGGTGACGACGTTAAGGTCTGGTATCACCGTCTGCGCGTCAGGCCCTTGGTGGCTGGGCACGTGGGTTTCAGGGACGGCAGTGTTGATGATGCCGCTCTTGTGACTCTCCCATGGGTCGGTTGCACGTCTGAAGAGCACAGCCCGGGCCCGCTTGATTCCGTGTGCTTGCTTGACCGCCCCGAGCACGCGGCAGAGCCCCGTGGTGTTGCAGGAGACGATTCGGACGAAGTCCTTGCCGAGGGCCTGCTTGTAGTTGCACTGCGCGACGAACGAAGCTTGAACGAGCTCGTGGTTTTCACCCCCCTGAAAGATCGCCTTCACACCTGCTCCCTCGTAAAGGGCCTTATTTTTTGCACCTATCCCCTTGGGCGTGGCGTCGACAACTACATCGATCTCCTTCAGCAAATCACTCATAGTCCCCGCAATTTTGATACCAGCTTTCCGCATCTCGGGAGCGGCTTCATCGATCGAGGCGTAAATTGGATAACCTTTCTTCACGGCGACTTGAACTCGGTAGTCCGAAGCCACGTCCGAAATTCCAACGAGTTTCATATCTTGTTGTAGCGAAACCGCATCAGCAACTCTCTTTCCAATAACACCATACCCGTTTACCCCAACTTTAACTTTGGCCATATCAATTCCCTTTCTTTTGATGATGGTGCTCAAAAGTATAAAACTTTTTAGTGCACGCGTAAATTGAAAGCAAAAGATAATAATGTTCATATATCTCATAATAGATACTGTTCCAAACTAGGGTGGGGACTGTGACTAAGAGAGTAACGGTAGAGACTGAAAAGTGTGTTGGTTGTCAAAGTTGTATGTTTGCATGTGCACGCCGATTTGGAATCGGGGGGTTATCTAAATCCTCTATAGCGGTCAGGTCGGTTGGCGGCATGGAGCGAGGGTTTATCATCGTAGTTTGCCGTGCTTGCCCCGATTCTCCATGTGCTGAGGTCTGTCCCGTAGATGCCTTAAAACCAAAGCCAGGAGGAGGTGTGGTTTTCAATTCAGATAAGTGCTTGGGTTGTGGCCTGTGTGTTGATGCCTGTAGCCTTGGTGCCGTTTTTTGGGATGGGAAAACAAACAAGCCCGTGATCTGCACCTATTGTGGGTTTTGCGTTCGATATTGTCCTCACGGTGTGCTCGAGTTCAAGGAGGTATAAAATGCTTAAGAATGATCCTCTATCGAGGGTACTTTTTATAGATCTCTCTGAAAAGCGGTTTTGGATTGAGGAACGAATTGATTTATTCGAGAAATATTTGGGTGGGACTGGTGTTGCCATCCAGCTCTTGGATGAAGAATGCCCCCGCGGGATCGATCCCTTCGACCCGGAAAATCCCATAATACTTGCAGTTGGGCCTCTTAATGGACTCTTCCCTTTGGCGTCAAAAACCGTAGCCATGTTCAAATCACCCCATACGGGTAATCTTGGAGAGAGCCACTCGGGGGGAAGGTCCGGGGTCGCCCTCAGGATGGCGGGCTATGGTGCAATCGTGATAAAGGGGAAGAGCGAGATACCAGTTTACATCGCCGTCCATGGGGATAAGGTATATTTTCGGGATGCCCGCGCCCTTTGGGGTATGTACAGCAGTTTTACAGTAGGTCGCATCATTCGGGAGAGGGAGCCTAGAACGGGCTTAAGGACCATTATGCGCATCGGTCGGGCTGGAGAAAGACTTGTAACCTATGCGGGAGTGATAACGGAAACCTATAGGCATTTTGGCCGGCTTGGTCTTGGAGCCGTTTTTGGGAGCAAGAAGCTCAAAGCATTGGTCATCTCCGGAAAACGTTCACTCCCAACGAGCAACTCCAAGTTATACCGCGATGTTTATGACGAAATTTATAAAGCCGCTGTGGATTCCCCAGTGATGAAAAAGTATCATGATTTCGGTACTCTAGAAAATATTATTCCACTCAATATGATAAAGGCACTTCCGACGAGGAACCTCCGACAACCCGAATTTGAAGGCGCCTCGCAGATATCGGGGGAGACTTTCGCCCAGAACTATCTGGGTAGAAGGCTTGCTTGTAGTCACTGCCCCATAGGCTGCGTGCATATCGCAGCCTTGAGGGAACCCTATGAGGACATACCCTACTTTTATAAAACCTCGATGATTTCCTACGACTACGAACCGATTTATGCTTTGGGGGCTATGCTGGGCGGTTCAGATATTCCAAGCATCCTCAAGTTAATAGAGCAGGTCGAAGTCCTCGGACTGGATGTTATAAGCACAGGGGTGATCCTCGCTTGGGCCACCGAGGCTTTCGAAAGAGGTTCCATTTCTGAGAAGGATACTTACGGTATAAAGTTGGAGTGGGGGAATTATCTGAATTATGTGGAAGCGGTCCGGCTGATGGTGGAGCAGCCGAATGAGTACTACAAGGCTTTGGCGAGGGGTGTACAATTTGCAGCATCGAAGTACGGTGGTCAGGATTTCGCTCTCAGTTTTGGTGGCAATGAGATGCCGGGCTATCATACGGGTCCTGCGACCTACATCTCTTACTTGGTAGGGGCGAGGCACAGTCACCTCGATAGTGCGGGGTATGGTCTAGATCAGAAGATGCTAACCTCCCAGAAAAAGCCCACCCCTGAGGAGACCGCGGAATCTCTCCTTTTGGAAGAGAGATGGCGTCAAATTCTCTCAAGTTTGGTGGTTTGCTTCTTCGCTAGGGGGATCTATAAAGCGGATGAGGTGATCAAGTGCCTCGAGGTGGTGGGATTCGATTTGACAAAGGAAAACCTGACCCAGCTCGGCGCGGAGGTTCTCAAAAAGAAACATGAGTTTAAGTTAAGAGAGGGTTTTTCACCGGAAGATCTCAAAATCCCAAAGCGTATCTTCGAAACTCCTTCTTCCTTAGGTGAAATTAGAGAAGATTTCCTCCAAAGAACAGTTAAGCACTTCATCGCAAAGATTAAAGAATAGAAAATCAAATCTCGTCGTGCCCATTTACAAGTAAATTTTTAATCTCTATTTTTCCTTCACTGATTCCGTCGAGTTTGTTTCATTTTTTAGACACTTCACAATTTTGAGAAGATTTAAAAAGTCGGCGCGTTCCGTTCTGATTGGGAGTAGCTTGGGTAAAAAGACCACCATCGAGATCTTGGTCTTGCTGGCTAAGGGTGGAGCACATCTCCACGACTTGAAACTTTCGTTAAGCTGGCTTGCAAGTCAACTAAATGTTTCGCGACAGACCGCAGCGCGTCGGCTTCTTGAGCTTGAGGACCAGGGCCTGATCAAACGAGTGGTGGGCTCCCGCGGTCAGAACGTGCGTATAACACCGACGGGCCTAGCGGCTCTGCGCTTACTGCATCGAGAGCTCAAGGCGATTTTTGGATTGAAACCGCGTTCCTTCAAATTAGCTGGTCGGATAATTTCGGGTGTAGGTGAGGGTAGTTATTACATGAGCCAGCGGGGCTACCGCGAGCAGTTCGAACGCGAGCTCGGTTTTGACCCCTACCCAGGGACGCTTGACATAAAGCTTGACGAGGCATCGCTCGATCTCAAGGCAGTGCTCATGCAGCTTCCCGGCAGGCAGGTCGAGGGCTTTAAAACGAGTGAGCGAACCTTTGGCCCAGTGAAATTCTTCCTGGCTAAGCTAAAGGGTAAGAAAGCTGCCCTGATTTTACCACTTCGCGGCCATTACACTGATGTCGTTGAGCTCATAGCGCCGAAGAAATTGCGTGAGAGCTTGAAGCTTGAGGACAGCGATGCCGTTCAAGTGGAGGTGGTGGTCTGAGCCTCAACCGTGCGCTTGAAGCACTTCGTGCGGGCAACTTCGTGCTCGTCCACGACGCACCGAATCGAGAGAACGAGGTCGATATGGTCGTCGCCGCGGAGTCGGTCGGGCCGAAGCACGTTGCGACAATGCGACGGGATGCGGGCGGACTCATATGCGTCGCCCTCCATCCGAAGATCGCGGATAATTTCGGCCTCCCTTATTTAACTGAGGTCTATGAAAAAGCATCTTCCTACTTTGACGTTCTCCCGTACACACGCCCCGATGACCTCCCTTACGATGAGCGCTCGGCCTTCTCACTGGCGGTAAACCATCGTCGCACCTTCACGGGCATAACCGATATCGATCGAGCGCTGACCATCCGAGAGCTTGGAAAACTCGGAGCCAAGGCGCTGAACGATCCGATGATGGAAGAATTCGGGCGCAACTTCCGCAGCCCGGGACACGTGCCACTCCTACTTGCCGCCGATGGTATGCTGGCTGAGCGCATGGGGCATACGGAGCTGGTAGTCGCGCTGGCAGGGCTAGCCGGCATCACCCCCGTGATAGCCGTTTGCGAAATGCTCGATGCTGGGACCGGCAAGGCCCTCAGCTTGAATGCGGCGAGCGCGTATGCGAGTGAGAGAGGCCTGACATCCCTAAGCGGAGCGGAAATTGTGCGAGCCTACAGGGGGAAGTAAAATGCGCCGCGTGGGCATAGTCGACACAACCTTCGCGCGTCACGACATGGCTCGGGCAGCCGTGAATGAGCTCAAGCAGCTCTGCAGCGTGAAATTCGTTCGCCGTACCGTGCCCGGCATCAAGGACTTGCCCGTCGAAGTGAAGCGATTGCTCGAGGAGGGGTGCGACATCGTCATGGCGTTCGGCATGCCGGGGGCTGCACCAATCGATAAACAGTGCGCTCACGAGGCCTCGCTTGGTCTGATTTCAGCCCAGCTGCTCACGAACAAGCACGTGATCGAGGTCTTCGTATTCGAGGACGAGGCCCGGAGCGAGAAGGAGCTCGCTGAGTTGGCCGAGAAGCGCGCTCGCGAGCATGCTCGAAACGTTTACAGTTTGCTCTTCAAACCGGAGGAATTAACAAAACTGGCCGGCACGGGGCAGCGCGAAGGGGGCCCCGATGTAGGACCGCTGGGGAGGTGAGAAATTGGTCAAGTTGGGAATTGCTACATCAGAGATGCATTGGGATATATGTGGACCGATGCTTGAGTTCGCGAAGCGCCACGCGAGTTTCCTCGAGGCGGAGGTAGTAGCGGAGGTTCTGGTACCCGGTGTTTATGAGCTGCCACTCGCCGCAAAAAAACTCGTAGAACGTGGTGACATCGACGCGGTAGTTACGCTTGGAGCAGTAATCGAAGGTGAGACTGAGCACGACGAGATAGTAATGCAGCATGCAACGCGAAAATTAATAGATCTTGCAGTCCAATACGGCAAACCGGTGGCGCTCGGCATCTCCGGCCCAGGCATGAGTCGCGTGCAGGCACTGGAGCGGGTGAACGAGTATGCTCGGCGCGCGGTGGAAGCCGCCGTGAAGACCACCAAGCGCTTGGAAAAGGTGTAAGCTTGGATTTGGGCAAGGTCGGCATCCTAGCGTTGGGCTCGCACGAGGAGCGGCACGGACCAGCTCTCCCTCCCGACACGGATGCAAAGCTGGCCTCACATGTTGCTTCAGAGGCAGCGAAGCGCACGGGGGCGAGGTTTATCGGCGTCCTCTATTCGTCGTACGAGCTCCCGGGCATAGATACTGGGCGCCATCAGAGCCTCGTTCAGGTTTTCGAGGAGCTTCGGAGGACTCTACTCGACGCGAAGCGCGCGCTCGGCATCGGTGCGGCGGTGTTGGTCAATGGTCACGGGGGAAATGAACCCCTGCGGAATCGGTTGCTCGCGTTGGAGAAGGAGCTTAGCATGCCTATCGTTTTTAACAATACCCTCATCAAGCTAGAGGGCCCTCACGCTGCGACGGGCGAGCTGAGCATGGCAGCCGTGATAGGGATAGCCGATGCTTCAAAAATTGCCGAGCAAACTGATTTTGAACGTCACCCCGAGGTGGGATTCGTCGGCCTTAAGGAGGCGCGGAGACGATACGCCTGGGCGGAGCAGCAAGCTCGGGAAGTTGAAAAAGGGGGCCTACGCATCGACAAATTTTTGGGCGAGAAGCTCCTAGAATGTGCAATCGTTGACGTGATGAATGACGTGCGGGAGATAAAAAGAGAATAACTACTTTAGATGTCTTAACTCCCTGCCGATTTCAAGCAGGCTCCATGCCCATATCAAGCACTCGAAGCTCTTTATGAGATCCCCTTGTTCCAGAAAGTGTCCGGAATCTCTACGATAAGCCTTGATATTCGAAAACATTTTCACGCCCTGCTCACTCCGGGCTCTCGCTGCTGACAGGGCGCCATCGAGCTTGGCGGTCCACTTCTTTATCTCCTCAGTCAGTTTAGCATCGAGCGTCATTTGATCACATCCTTAGGTGCCCCTGCGAAGGCGCGAAGAGCTTCTGCCTCGACGAAATGAAGCTTACCCGGCACGATTAACACGTGAGGCGGAGATCCAAAATCCAATTTCTGAAGCCTCTTCACTTTGTCGGCTTTGACGATAGCATCATCTGATCCAGCCCGCGCCACGACTACAGCGAGCTTGTCTGGGGTAAAAGCCTGCTTTTGAATTTTTTTCTCAAGTCCAAGCATAATCTCGATCGCTTCGTTCGCAGTCATCACACGATTCTTCTCAACGCGGATGTCGAGGAGTAGAAGGGTATGAAGTCCTCGTTTATGATTCTCTACCAGCGTTTCGTAAGGTACCTGCGATGGGTTGTCTGGGAAGGGCACCGTGGCCGAGCGACCGAACTTGTAGCTTTGCAGGCCAGCGAGCCCGGCAGCTGCAGAGGCGATTGATGCGGCGTGCACTACTTTTGTTTCGATGCCGGCCTTTGTCGCGCGAAGGCGCAGGTCGACATGCGTGGTTGCCACCATGGGGTCACCGGGAACCAAAAAAGCCACCTTGCCTGCTTTAGCCGCTTGTAGAATCTCATCGGGGCGTTGTTCGACAGTCTCGCGGTCGATTACCTCGATGGGTTTGCCGATTGTTTGTTCGAGTTCATCTAGTCTAAGTTCAGGCAGCTTGCTCGTGTAGAGCTCAGCGTACACGACATCGGCTTCTCGTGCTTCGCGCAGCCCTCGGAGTGATATTCCCTCGCCATGCAAGCCAAGCCCAATGAATACTAGCATAGTATCGTACACTATTTGAAATAGTTAAGAAAAGCCCTATCGTTTTCCTGCCAAGGTTAAAATTTTTTTCTGGGACGACGAGGGATGCATCTCCTCTGATGGAAGACTGGCTGGAACGTTAAAGAGCCCGCGATTGATTCAAGATATCGGACAATTGCATAGAAAGCTGGGCATTGATTGTCATAGCCGGTCAGCTGCTCCATGTTACTTCATACATATAAAAAGAACCTCCGAGAATTTTTACAAATTTAAGGAAGAAATAGGTTTTAGTGAATCTATAGTGACTCGAGGAAAATTTATTGGTGTAAAAAAGAGGGATATTTTGGATTGCCTTTTCCCACCTAAAACAACACGATTTTAAACAGGATGGAAGCACTTACTAATGGGCCCGGGCCCGTGAATGGTTATACACCATCGGGAAGCTCAGTCTGGGAGAGCACCCGACGGCTCAGCCGGGTGAAGCTCTTAACGGATTTCATGTCCGAAGGTAACCGGGCGGTCGAGGGTTCGAATCCCTCCGGGCCCGCTGATTTTTTACTAAGATCGCTTAATAGCCAATCATATGCAAAAAGTCGAATTATTGCTTCCTGCAGGAGATGAATCGTGCCTTAGGGCCGCGGTAAGTAACGGAGCGGATGCAGTATATCTTGGGTTTAACAAGTTCAAAGCAAGACTGTCAGCGGGCAATTTTGACGAGAAAACTATATTCGGCGCTATCGATTACTGCCATAAAAGAAATGTCAGGGTTTACGTTGCGTTGAACACATTGGTCAAGAATGACGAACTGGCGGAGTATTTCAGATTAATTAATGTTGCATATTCAGCAAACGCAGATGCTATACTCATACAGGACCCGTGTTTTATTCCATTGATAAAACAAAATTTCCCTGACTTGGCAACACACCTCTCAACGCAGGCGACCACGGTAAACAGTTACTCAATACCTGAAAACACTGACCGCGTTGTGCTTGCAAGAGAGCTTTCTTTCGAAGAAATAGTGTCGATCTCCAAAAAATACAACACGGAAGTTTTTGTCCACGGCGCGCTGTGCTTCAGCTACAGCGGGCAATGTTTGTTCTCGTCGCTCGTGGGCGGGAGAAGCGGGAACAGGGGACTGTGCGCTCAACCGTGCAGACTGATGTACAACAACAAATACCCGTTGAGCACCATGGATCTTTGTCTGCTCCCGAAGATTCCCGAGTTGATCAAAGCGGGCGTTGTCGCATTCAAGGTCGAGGGTCGGATGCGGAGCCCGTTGTATGCCGCTACCGTCGCGCGCATATACCGAAAATATATTGACGCACACTACGCCGGGACATTTTCCATCGATGACAAAGATATTTACGACCTCATGCTGGCGTTCAACCGAGAATTCACAACAGGATTTGGTTTCAATGACCATGTTGTCGATTCTAGAAAACCGATGAACCGAGGAATATTTCTTGGAACTTTTAAGGAAGGAAAATTGAAACTGAGAACTAATCTCAAGCGGGGAGATGGAGTCGGCATTTGGATTGACGATAAAGTAACCGGTTATACTGTAAACAAAATCTTAAAAGATGGCACGAAAGTCGAAGAAGCTTTTGCCGGAGATACTGTCGAGATTGATCCCAAAGGAGCGCGGAACGGAGACCCGGTTTACAAAACATCTTCCGTCGACGTGCAGTTTGAGTTGGGCGACGAAATACAACCGATCAAAGCAGAGGTTAGAAAATCAAAAATTATTCTTCCGCAGTTTAACCCCGTCGAGAATAAATCTAGCATCAAGATCTTTGCGAAAGCTTACAATAAAAAGTCGGCCCAAGCTACAGACCGAGCAAAAGCCGATGTCGTCTATTACGATGTATTAAAGGAGGATTGCGAGGAAATCAAAGAGTTGCTAAATCACTCCCGGTTTTTTGTCTGCACTCCAAGAATACTTTCTGATAAACAGCTCGTTGAGGTTGCAGATAGAGTAAAAAAGATAAATCCCGACGGCGTTTTAGTCGGGAACCGGGGCATGTTAAAATTTTTAGCCGGTCGCGAGATTCATTTGGATTATTCGTTTAACTGCTTTAACGATGTCGACCTGAATTGCTATCCCGGCATCCCAATTATATCGCCGGAACTGAATTTTGGTGAAACAGCTGCGTTAAAAAATAAACGTTTCATTGTTCTCATACACGGCGATATCGTTTTGATGAACAGCAAACAAAAATTAAAAGCTCCAGAGTTGGTCGATAGCGAAGGACGGCATTTCAAGGTGCGCATCAATAACGGGATAACCGAGATACTAAATTCAAAACAGCTGGGATTGTTCAACAAAGCCCGAGATTACGTCAGGGCAGGCATAAAATATTTTTGCATAGACGTCGAAAAAGATGTCGATAAATTTGTCCGCATTTACCGCAAGATTTTGAATTTTAAATTATTCGATGATACTAAAATAAAAAAAGGATATACAACCGGGCATTTTGGCAGAGGGGTGCGTTAGCCAAGATGGGACGAGTCAACGCGTTCTGCCGATCATGTGGCGCGGACGCGTGGCCTACTTCTTTCAACGTTTTTTTGCCACAAATGCCGTTTTTGCGCCGGACCCGGACCCGTTTGGGCGCGGATACCTCCGGGCCCGCTATTGAAAGACCGAAAAAACCTCCGTATTTTAAAACGTTGAAGAACAACAGTGCACCGAGTCGAATGACTTGGGAAGACCTATTAGATCAGTATACTGAACTCGTCGACCGCAAGGTGAGGGATCACCTTGAATCGCTGAAGGCGAATGCAGCGAAGTACCACCCATTCATGCTGAAGACTTATGAAAACCTCGAGGAATACGTGCTCCGAAGGGGGAAGAGGCTGGCTTCGTGCAGCACCCTGCTGACCTACAAAGGTTATACGGGGGAGGTGGACGAGAAAATCTTCAACGTCTGTGTGGGAATAGAGCTTTTCAGGCATTGCATCCTGCTTCATGACGATATTGTCGATGAGGATGAAATGAGGAGAGGTGGGAAATCCTTTCACAAGCTTTTCCCCGAGGTTGGCGGTCCGAGGTTCGGCGAAGGTGTCGCAATTTTCGTGGGCGATCTAACGTACGCCCTTTCATTTGAAGCTATTCGTGATTCCGGATTCACCGGAGAGCCATTGCAAAAAGTCCTTCAGTTGTTGACAAAAGGCTATCGCGAGGTGAACGAGAGCCAAGTGTTGGATTTATTATTCGAACACAAGGAGCCCTCGGTTGAAGAATGGAATAAAATGGCCTCGAAGCGGGCCGCATCTTTATTCAAGTTCACGATTTTAAGCGGGGCCACGCTGGGCGGTGCCCCCAGCGAAGACCTTCAGGCCTTGGGAGAGGCAGCAACTCACGTTGGCTACGCGTTTGATATTCAGGATGACATCATCGATACGTTTGCCAGCGAACAACAATATGGCAGACCTCCAGGGGGAGATCTCGCACGTGGTAAAAAACCCCTAAATATGATATACGCCCTCCAGCTCGTCAAGGGAGAGGAACTCAGAGCACTCAAAAGCATGCTAGCGAAGGGTAAGCTTGCTGAAAACGAGCTTGATGCAGTAAGGATTTTGATGAAGAAGTCGGGAGCGCTAGAAAAAGCTAAGCAAAGAGCTAGGGAGCACGTGCACAGGGCCAAAGAGCTCGTGGCCCAAACTGAAATGAGTGAGGAAAGCAAGGGTTTGTTCAATTCATTCGTGGATTACATCACCAAGAGTTTGGAATGGTACAAGTGAACTCAATCGAGTCGCACTATCTTAATCTTCTTCAAGTCGCAAACACCGAGTTTTGCTTCCTGGGCGAGTTTTAGGTGCTCTACGGTTGAGGGGTCAAGCCCGAGGGTGGCGGCCCCCACGGCATCGGCCGCGACCGGATCGTTTGAGAAGATCATCACCCCAAATCGCCTTTTTTCACCACCCAGCTCCGAGCTTAAACCAACTCGCCCATCGATCACAGCGAGGTCAGGGCGCTTGTAGCGGTTGATGTCGACGATGCTCTCCCCGATGCCCAGTCCATGAAATCTGCCCTTATCTCGCCCAATTGTGGCGCCGAGCATGTTCTTGAGTGTGAGCGTTATGCGGGCTATTGAATGTCGTTTCAAAACCGCCGCCGAGATCAAATAGGCGCCCTTCAAAACCAATGGGAACTCAAACCGCTTCAGCACGGCTGCCTCCGCTTTCTTCAAAACCTCGAACTCCCCAGAATTCAAGTCGACGAGCTTCACCCCGTGGCGATCGGCCAACTCGACGTAACCCTGATTGCGATAGATGGTGCGGGTATCTCCGAACCCAGAGCCCTCGGCGATGATCAGTTGGTTATCATCGTTGAAAAATTTCACCAGAGCTTCGACCGTGTCGGTGGGGGTAGTTACGGGATATGGGCGATCAGCGATGAGGTTGGGTTTTATCACCACTTTCCTGCGATGGACTTCAACACCCAGCGAGCGAAGGCCCATTGGGACCATAGTAGCCGGGTCGTTTCCTTTCACAACTACGACTTTCGACATGTTCCTAACACTCTTTATCCCGTTATAACTTAAGTGTCCATTTGAAAAAATAAGATTAGAGAGAGAAGTTTACACGAGAAAATGGAAACTTGCCCACGGTTTACGCAATTAGTGTTTCGTGGCTAACTATAATCGTTTTAACGCGTTTGATGTCCAAGTAAATCAGGAATATTTGTTGGCGCACGTTCAGGTAATGTATAACTTCCTCTTTTAATCCTTGTGAGGTAACCGTATCTGAGCAAGTTTAAACAAACATTTTCAATATAATCATCAAATTTTCCGCTTGCTAGTTCTATCATTTGCGGATCCTTCTTTAACTGGTTAATAGTTACAATATTCTCTATTTTTGCTTTCCTCAAGACATGCAAACTAGCCTTTCCAAGTCTTCCTCTCATAGCTTCGCTTCCAAGTTTTTCGAAGGTTTCCTGTTTCTTCCAAAGTCCGGCTTGCCATCCGTATCTCCTAACTGCCGCCTTCACGTCTAAATAAAACCTTCGTATCCCATCTGCATGAAAGGCGATTTTATAACATCTTCCAGAAAGAAAGGGCTGCGCGTGATTGTAGTTTAGTTTGTCGAGAAGATTGCAGAATTCGGAGACGACTGCCACATCTTTTTGTGATATTTCAATACGTCGTTTTCTTGGTCCAATGTGACCTTCATCATGCACAAGAGCACATACCAGTTGTAATTGAAATTCGTGGGGTGCGTTTTTGATGGTCCGGATTAAGGACGCTTTCTTGAAATCCTCTATCTCTAAACCCAAGGACGTGCCGACCACTTTAAACAGAAATTTAGGGATGTCTATCTCAGCAATAAATCGATCCTTTTTCACTTTCGCGTGAAATGCAGTTCCAAGTTCTTCTGACAAAATTTTCTCAAAATACTTCATACGGGCATTATTTTGGATGAAGGATGGCCTCCCCCATTCATCGATAGTACCATCTCCTAACAAATGGCATGCCAATCGAAAGAGAACTGGGGTTATCCGAACAGGAAAACATATATTCAGAGTTCTTCTAGCATACTTATCTCTGACAATTGAAATTTTTCTTTCGGCGTCATCCAAAGGAACACCTAGTTCTTTCATCAGCTCAAAATACTTGTTCGCTGGAAGTCCTTTGTTATAGTGATTAATGAAAAACCATAGAGTATTAATGTGAATACCGATTTTTCTTGAAAGTGATAAAACTTTTCCATCAGTTTCCTTCCTCACAAATTCCCTCAACCCTTTTGACGCGACAATTGTTAATTCGGGTATTTCCCAAGCATGGGTAAAATCTTTCATGATTATTCCTTGCTCAAGTCACCCGCCCTTTTTTAGTGTCTTTGGGGGAGAGAGGTCACCGAAAGTAATCAATAGATAAAAGCCCTATATCATCAGGGTTGGAAATGAAACCCTACCAGCGTTATCTCATGCCAAATTTCGTCCCCTTTGATCCGTTGGACTTGGCAAGGGGAACCGAAAGAATAGTCTGCATCGGAGATAAGAGAAAATATACGGATTTCTATGCCACTGGCGTATAGGTAATCAAACTTACCGCGTGTACGGTGGCATAGCAACCGGTTACACGTGCGGCTGCTGCCTAAGGTGCGTGTTTTGTTGGGTAGATTGGAGCCGCGATTTTCCTGAAAAATTTGGTGAATTCTATGATCCAGAGGAAGCGTTTAAAAAATTGAGTGGAGCTGCCCATCGCTACGGCGTGAGAAAACTTAGGATCTCGGGCGCGGAGCCAACTTTGGGCAAGGAGCACCTACTTGGACTCCTTAGGCACGTTGAGGGCTCAGAGTTCGACATCTTCATCCTCGAGACGAATGGCATCCTATTCGGCGCGGATGAAAGCTATGTGGAGGAAATCTCTAGGTTCAAGAAGCCCCACGTGAGGGTTTCCTTGAAGGCGGGAACTCCCGAAGCTTTCACGAGGAGGACTGGAGCCAAGCCCGAGAGCTTCGAGCTTCCATTTAGAGCTATCCGAAACCTCTTGAATTACGGGGTCAGTTTTCATGTTGCCGGAATGATGGATGACCCTAGAATCGTGACCAAGCAAGAAAGGGTGGAGCTTGCGAAAAAGCTGGAGGAGATTGACCCGAGGCTCGTGGCCGCGTTTGAGGGAGAGGTTATCGACCCATACGAAACGACCCTGGCGAGGCTGAAATCTGGCGAGCTGAGCTTGAAGTGGCCACTCAGGGAGCGATACGGCCCTCTCGGAAGGGACTAAAAGTTTGCATACTTGCTCAAGCCGAGTTCCTTAAGGCTTTGTGAGGTGGGCATGCCGTCCTTCCACCCGCGCAGGGCGTAGTACTCGTCAAGCATCGCCCCCAGCTTAACCACGTGACCCTTCGATGGGCCCTCGGGCATCGGTTCCTCGAGCAAACGCTTGGGTAGCGTGTCGTCCTTGCGGCCAAAGCCCTCGCGGCTGATGAAGAGCCGCTCGAGGGTGTAGATGCGATTTCCGGCCTTCAACAGGTCTTCGGGCGACCACTCCCACCCAGATATTGCGTTGAGCATATCCACAATTTCGGGGATCCAGATGGCGAAGGTAGCAAAATTACAGAAGATAGCCGAATCACAGACGGCGGATAAGTCTTGGAGATTTTTCACCCACTGCGCCTTCCCTTCAACGGCGAAGCGGTTGAGCTGCTCGGGCACGCCAAAGATTTCTGGTCCAATTAAATAGGCTCCGAGGTGACAGCCGCCGCGATTTGAGGTCGCGTACGCCAGCCCCTGCCCTTGGGCACCCCGCGGGTCATAGGCGGGGAGCTCGAGTCCCTTCACGTGCATCGCCAGCTCGGGGGCGCCGTATTTCTCCGCGAGGCGCTTCGCCCCCAGCGCGATGTCGTTTCCAAATCCCAGGCGATAAGCCGTCCGCCAAGTGAGCTCGACGATCGCTTGTGGGTTGCCAAACTTCAGCTCGAGCCCGCCAAGCTTTTCCTTCGAGATTTTACCGCGCTCGCTGAGCTCCATCGCGCAGCCCACGGTGTTGCCATAGGAGATTGGATCCATGCCCAGCTCGTCGCAGAGATTATTGGCCTTGGCTATAGCGTTCAGGTCATCGATGTAGCACTGGGCTCCTAGCGCCCAGATTTCATCGTAATCGGGTCCCTCACCCTCGACCTGATAGGGCGATTGGGTAACGCGAATTACGCGGCTACAATCAATCGGGCATCCCCAGCATCCCTTGCTCTTTATCAGTATTGTCTTGGCAAGGGTTTCACCGCTGATTTTTTCCGCGGTCGGGAAAATGCCCGTTTGGAAGTTTCGGGTGGGAAAGAGGCCGTGCTCGTTGATGGAGCCCACCGTGATGGCAGTGCCGTAGGTGGGCAGGTCGTGTCCAGTGATTCGGCTTTCCTTCAGCATCTTTAACGCCCTCTGGACGGCTTCCTTGAGTTTCGTCTCGTCTGCAACAGGTGGTCTTTTACTTCCCCGCACGACGATTGCCTTGAGCCGTTTCGACCCCATCACGGCTCCAGCCGCAGTCCTGCCGACCGCGTGATGTTTGTCGTTGATGATTGCGGCGCACGACACGAGGTTCTCCCCAGCGGGGCCGATCGAGGCAATCTTGATGTCAGGGTCCTTGAGTTCCTTGCGGATGCAGTCCTCGGTGTCCCAGGTGCTCTTGCCCCAGTACCGCCCGGCAGGTCGGATCTCCGCCTCTCCCTCGCGTATCCATAGGTAAACTGGCTCGGCCGCCTTACCCTCGATGATTACACCATCATAGCCCGCAAACCTGAGCTCCGGGCCGAAAGTGCCACCGCAGTCGGTCCCCCCGATTCCACCAGTTTGGGGTGACTTGGTGATGACGTGGAATCTGCTGCTCGTTGGAAACGCTGTTCCGGTGGCGGGGCCCGTCATGAAGAGCAGCTTGTTTTCAGGTCCAAGGGGATCGGTGCCGGGTTTGAGTTCTTCGATGAGAATTTTTACTCCCAAACCGCGGCCGCCAATGAATAATTTAACCTCGTCTTCATCCACAAATTCGTCCCGCATCGAGCCGGAAGTAAGATCGGCGCGCAAGAGCTTCAGCTTCAAGCCCCAACCTCCGGAGGAAATCTCTGTGGCATGTTTTAAGTAAGTTTGGGTTGTGGTTTGAAAACTGATTAAAGCATTCACTAATACAATTATTTGGTAGCCCGGTGGGGTAGACCAGTGATAACTGGGCCCAATGGTCAGGGGTCAAACCCCCATAAAATCCTGCGGGCCTTTGGAGCCCGCGACGGCGGAAGGGAAAATCCTGCCGAATTCGAATGTCGACGGGTCGACCGAAGTTCCGCCCCGGGCTACCATCTCATTCAAGCCACAGTTACAGCAGGTTGGACTTCAACTTGGGCAGAAGGAATCACCCATCACGAGCCGATTAATATCAAGTCCTCGCGGGCGACGAGCTCATGGAGGTTCCGGACCTTTTCCACTTGGATATCAGGATAGTTCGGCAGGGGCCCGACCTGGCCTGAGGCCACGATGAAAAGGCTAAACCCACCAGCTCGCACCTTTTCATATTTTGTCCTGATTCCCCCAACGGGCATCAGCACGCCCGTGGAATCAATGGACGCGCTCACCACGGCGTCTTCTCGCACTTGATTAGGTTCAATATTTTCGCTAGCTCGGATCATCGCGACTAGTGCTACAGCCATCGCAGCGCTAGCAGAGGGCCCGGCAATCGTGGTTTCCTCAGAGAGATTTTCGAGGGAGACGATGACATCAACTTGTTCCAAGCTCTGGCCCGTTTCTAAAATCGACCAGTGCGCGGCGGCTTCCTTAGCATCCAAAAATGATTGCTGGGTATCTTCATTCTCCCAGGGCGGCACATTAATCAGGAGGCGACCTTGACCGGCCATCAGGCCCACCTCCAGAGTTGCGAGCATCCCCTCCCCGGTGCTCTTTTCAACCCCAACGATCGTGATGGAGCGGGTGTAGTTCTCGCCATCCGCAAGCTGGAGGGCGGGCAGCTCACTTACCCATGCAGAAATGAATACGGCTCCGAGCAGTAGCCCTAGGAAGAACGAGGTCGCGAGTAAGCTGGCCAAGTAGGATCTTTCCCGTCTCCTAGCCCTCCGGCGCGCCATGGGACCACGTTAATTAATACTGATTCCGCCCTCCTTAAAATGTGGTCAAATGCTACCGCGCGTCCTCCCAAAGCTCCAACTTATGGTTGATATAGCATTCGCCGAAGCTTTGGGTGTACTGTATATCATCTTCAGCTTGTTCCTAAAGGGAATCCAGTCAGAGGTCAACGCTTTATTCCTTGCGAGCTACGCACTGCTCGGCTTCGGTGCCCTTACGCTTCACTTGGTTTTCAGCGCAAATCGAAATCTCGCACTTATCCTGCATATTTTTATATTCCCTTTTTTCAGCCTTTTCAACCTCTTCCTGAAGTGGATGCCGGACGCGATAGGCGAGGGGGCAGATGTTCGAGTGCTGTCCAGCCTAATTCTCGTTTACGTTTTGCTCCTGTTGGTGTTTTTCCTCGTTCAGTCCATTTTGCGCACGCGGGCGGCTGGTCGGATATCAACTTTTTAACTTCCTTGGTAATTGGAAGGCCCCTGTGTCTTCTCCAGAGGCCCCTCGAGGTTTCGTAAGGCAATATTACATGAACGCGCTGAAGAATAACATGATAAATAGGATATTTGGGTGATTCAATGGATGTCTTTAAATTAATTCTGTTAGCAATGGTTGCACTGACTTTAATTATCTCATTTCTAACATGGATAACCAAACGATCGGAACACCGTATAGGTCGCACAAAGTTTGATAAAGAATGGGCAAAAGGTCGACTTATAATGATAAAAACCGAGTTAGAGGAAATAGCAAGCAAGCCCGAAGGATATGAGGGCAGATTATTGGCAAGAATAGGGCAAGACAAATTATGGTGGCGGTCTCCGATACTTTATGAACTTTCAGATATTGGTTACGTTTTGAGTCGTATGGATTTATTAGATCTACGTACACTTATCCACACCATTCTAGAGAGAGACTTTTTTGAAAACACAGCTAAACTCCAAAAAGCGATAACCCAAATTGAAATGATCGTGAGAAAATTGGAATGAATCACCAAATTATTGGCTTTCACATCCACAAAAGGCGATTTTATTAGAGGGAGTAATTAATACTTGGTAGCCCCGTGGGGTAGACCAGCTGTGCTGGGCCCAACGGTCAATCCTGGCGGACATCGTTAGGACCGCAATCTGGATCCGTCGACCCCGGTTCGAAATCGATCAAGCCGACGAGTTTCCGGGCGGGGCTACCATCCTTATAGCTCAACAACAATTGCCGTGTTTGTATCGACTACTCCCTTGACCTTGTGGATTCCTTCGACGACGGTGTTGGTCATGGTACTAAGATCTTTTGCCTCCACGAAAACGATGATATCGTAGGGGCCCGTGACCACGTGCACAGATTTCACCCCTCGGAGTCCCTCAAGTTCTTTGGAAACATGTCTGACTTTGCCGATCGCAGCAGTTATTAACACATATGCTTGTACCAATTGCTCACCTCTCCCTTCTTTTTTTCAACAGCATTTAACTTTTGCGGCGAGGTCGGGTGATGAGAAGCCCCCTTTCTTGGAGGGTTTAGTATTACTTTCGGTGACCTCTCCCAGAAAGGAACATAAACTACTGTCGGAAATCCATTACTGGAATAGGGAGGGGCCACCCCGAATTCACGCCTGTGGAGATCGAGACCTCCGTAACCTCTCTGTATGCGCCCAAGGGGGTGCGGCATGGAGGGATCGAGTCTGGTCGTCGAAGCAGGAACCTCTAAGGGCTGATAACGCCCTAAGCGCCCGACGAAACGCGCCCGTTTGCGCAAGCAGCGGCGTAGCATAGTGGAGGAAAAGCCGGGAGGAAGCCTCGCCCTTCAGGGCGGGAAGGAGGTCACAAATTTACCTAAAATAACACTGCGATGGACACGAGCAGTGGTATCTCAATTGCCGCCCATACCGCGGGCTTCCACAGGAAGACTTTTTCTCCATCTAGTGGCGGGAAAGGTAGCAGGTTGAAAAATGCTAACCAAAGGTTGATACGCGCACCCCAAAATCCTATCCCGCCCATAAGGCCCGGCAAGTAACTCAAGGGGAAGAAGCAGCTGGTAATCGCGATGTTCGTAGCTGGTCCTGCCAACCCAATTAGCCCACTCTGATGTTGGGAGAAATATGGTGATAAAATCATGACCGCACCCGGGGCCGCGAACAAGAATCTGCCCCCGGAGGCTAAGCCGACGAGGAGCGCAAATGATAAGCCCATCGTCCACATCCGGTAAACCGCGAAGTAGCCATATCGAATCGCAACAAATTTATGAACCAGTTCGTGAGCTGTGAAACCCAGGGCCAAAGGTATCGATATCACGGCAATGCGATATCCCACATCCTCGAGGGGGAGAAACCCAATTCCTGAGACGGCAATCACAAGCGCAAGAACGGAGATCGAGATATGGCGCAACTCAATCTCGGTAAAACGGACCATTCAGGTCACGTTGATTCTTTAATGGTGAGTTTTCGCTTGAGGATGAGCTCAGCCGATCGTATGACAGAACCACCAGTGCCTATCGCTCTGGCGACTTGCCCCTTCGGCACGTAAACGACGAGCTCCTCCCCTTTTTCCTCAACTTTGTCTATCGGGACGTTCAGCATTTGCTTTAACTTTTTGAGCGTCTGCGCTTCCACTTACTCAGCTCCACGTGAATTTTTCACAACTTCTTTAAAAAGCTTGCTAGATATCGAGATGCCCGCGAGCGAAATCGGGTTGACTTGAATGCCCGAGCAAACTGAGCAGCGACACTCTAACCGACCTTGTATTCCGCGCTCATCCTCCAACTTCCAGAAATCCCCCTGCTCAGCCGCTCATAGATGCCCGGCACGTGCCCAGCGCCCACCACGCAAGCCACTTTGCCGGTGCTCGCGGACAGGAGCATCGCCACCCTCGAGGCCATGTAGGCATCGCGCTCCCTGATCAACACCTGGTAGGCGGTCGGTGAGGCCAGCTTCAGCTCGTTTAGCAAGTAAGCGACGATTTGATCATCGGTGAGCCGCTCAAGCTCCACGCGCTTTCCAAATGGAAGGAGGCCCAGCAGGAGCTCCGCTACCAGTTTGAGCTTTTCCCACCTGGGCATGCGATCGATGAGCCGTTGCAAAGTTATGCTGATGTCTCGGTCGATCAGCTCCACCTGTGCGCCGATCTTCTGAGCGTGCCTGATCGCGACCAACATCTCCTCCCCCGCTGGCATGCCCGTCTGGCGCGAGAACTTTTTCTGGAGGAGGTAGAGCAGGCTGTTGAGCAGGGATAGTTTAACCCTCCCGGTCCGCATGGCTTCAAGTACACTAGGTCTTTTGAGGCCACGGGTGAGCGCTAGGTAGCGGGCGGGACAAAGTTCAACTGCGACGATATCGGGCTTCTCCTCAGCGATGATGCGCTCGACCTCCACCATACTCTTCGGCAGCACGTGTGCGACACCTACGAGAAAGAGACGTTCATCCAGCTTTTTTAGCACCCTTTCCACCCTTAACCCGGTAGGTGAGGAGGAGGCATTTACCAACTTTTTTGACCCTCTTGAGTTCGAGCCAAACTCCCCTTCGGACCTCGCCGAAACCCGCGCCGCCAACTAATGTTTTCGCCGTGGCCCCACCCACTATTCGCGGGGCTACTGTCACCTGCACCTCATCGACCAAGCCCTCTTTGAGCATGCTCCAGTTGAGGGTCGAACCGCCCTCGAGCAGGAGCCTCCGAACCCCCGTTGAGCGAAGTTTTTTGAGCAGCCTGTGCAGGTTCACCTCTTTTTTTCCAGCGATGAGGATCTTCGCGCCTTTCGCTCGCAGCTTCTGTAGCCTTCGCTTCGGGGCGCTTTTGGTCGAAGCGATAACCGTTAGGGTTAATTTGTTGAGGACCTTGGCGTTTGGAGGAGTTTTAGCGAAGCTGTCGATAACGACCCTTATGGGGCTCTTGCCTCGCGCCCGTCGCACGGTCAACGATGGATTGTCGGCCAGGACCGTTCCAACCCCCACCATGACAGCATCGACGCTTGCGCGGAGTTTGTGGACGCGGTCGAGGTCTTCCTCGCACGAGATTCGGCTGTCACCGGCGATGGTCGCGATCTTGCCGTCGAGCGTCATCGCGGCATTTAGAATTACGTATGGACGAGTCATCGGCACCCAAACGAAATCTTGTCCCCAGCTCTTAAGTCGTTTGCAAGGGAGGGGCCAGGACTAGGGATGTGAAAATTTGAAAGGAACTTCATTGAGTTTTGCCAACTTGTCGGCTTTCTCAGGGTGAGCAAATCCTATTTTCTCCCTGAACAATAAAAGCCATTTTTTACTAGAGATTTCGAGATAATACTTACCACGAGCGTAAGGGCCACGTAATTTTGAAGGGATACCAAGCGTAGTTCTTAACATATGCTGTATTTGGTTTAGACCAATTGAGTTATTAGAATTAAACCTGATTCTGTAACGATTGTGGTTTTCCACCGTGGCTTCCGCATCTCCAAATGCTTGAATGTAAGCCCTTTGAATATCGACTGAAGCGTTAAGAATTTCACGAGGCACTCTCCACGAATAGCACCCAACATCGCTGTGGCTTAAGAGATCCTTTACAACTCGTGCGCGTTTTACAGTCAAAGCATACTTTCTCGGCGAGTATCCAACTTTACACTCATAGACCTGTTGTAACGTCTTGCGTATTATCTCCTGTACCTGTTTATTCGTGTTATAAAACTCCAAACAAATGCGGGGACGCGATTTTTCATACATTTTTTGATTGGAATATAACGTTTTCCAAGCCTGACGTAATCATAATACCATTTATCAAATTTACGATGTTTGCAGCCATCCCCATGCAGATAACCTAATATCCTAGCTTTGTCGGGCGACATCCTGCCGACTGCTGGAAAGCGTATTTGCAAGCCTAACTTTTTAATGTATTTTTCTACAGTCCCAAGACTGATTTCCACGCTTTCCGCAATCTTATAATTTGGCAGACCACTCCTTTTCAAGGATGCTATTTGCTCAATTTCCGCCGGAGAGATTTTGCCCCTTCGTTTAGCAAACATCGTTCACCAACGTGTTTTACAAAAATGCCTTTTTTAGCGCTTTTAGGGGAGAGAGGTCACTGAAAGTAATCCATTCTCTTGGTGATATGGGGCCAGGGCCGGGATGTTCGCGTGGCTTAGTCACGATTCGAACCCGAGCTGCGGGATATCTGCGGGAGACCACCACAGTCCCGAATGCTAACCGCTACACTACCCTGGCCACGATGAATTATAAGTGTCAAATATCTTTATTTCTTTACTTTTGGTGTGCATTGGGATTGCTTCTACTTTTCAGTCTGATGTTCTCATCTCCGTTAAGTTTAAATATAACAGCGTTATATTTATAGCTCAGAAGGAACAGGGGTCGGGAAGCTCCTTCGGTCCTTCTGGCCTCTGGCTTTGATGCCTCCTTCCGTTGGCGGCTAACCGACTCCTGCTCCTTTGCTTGAACAACTTACCTAATAACAATGAAAAATAAAGTTACCTAGCTCCTTTGTTTTCTTCCCATATCGCGAGCATGTTGCCGTCAGGGTCTGCGAACAATGCCCAATAACCAATTGAGGGAACCGCTGTCTTGGGGGCTATTATCTTTCCGCCAGCGTCTTTTATCTTCTTCGAATATTCGTCAACGGACTCGACGAGTATGTAGCTCGTTAGCTCATGTTCGGGATGCTGCCTTTTGATCATTCCACCATTTACGCCCATTTCAGTGGGTCTGCCTCGCTCGTCAACTGGAACTGTGTTGATCGACCAATATTCAACTGGTCCTAGAGATCTCTCGATTTTCCATCCAAACACACTTTCGTAGAACCGCTTGAGCTTCTTTGGGTTGTCGGCTGGTATCTCGAAATGCACAATCGTATGGTTCATTCTTTCACCTCCTCACAAATTTGGCTGATTCAACGATTTCCATTTTTTCATTTCGGACTTAACATCGGACCTAAACCTATTAATGCGTTGGTGGGGGGTTAGGGTTTGAACCCTTTCGGCCTATCATTTTGCAAATATTGCACAAAGCCCCGTGAGAAAACCCTTTCATGACATCGTGTCGATTCAGACCAAGCGTGGCGCGAAATTATAGATGAAGAAGATCCCGAAGCCAAGTAATATGCATCCGCATGCGACTAGAATGGCTTTGTAGCTCCTTGTGCCCATCAGCCACTTCCCTCTTGCCACCGAGTACGAGACGAGCGAGAACCAGCTCAGGTCGGCGAGAAAATGTCCAGCCAACCAAAACCCAACTCCGGCCAAGGCCGCCACCAAATATGCCTCCATGAGCAGCACCACGCCAATAGTGGTCCACCAGAGGAAGACGCTTGGATTTAAAATTGTGCTGAAGAGTACACCACCTACAATGGGATGATGTTTCAATTCCGCACTTGGTCGGGGCTCTTTGACTTTTCCGATCCGCGAGAGGTTGAATGCCCCGAATATCAAGAGCAATATACCCCCAAAGACGCCGACTATGGCTTGGAAATCCTCCTCCCTTAACAGGTAACCAAGCCCAAGGGCAACGAGTAAAAGTATCACAAGCTCGACCATGATGTGGCCGATTGCCGCAAAGGTACCGGTCCTAGCGCCGCTGGACAATGTTTTCATCGTGACGTACGCCAACAAAGGGCCAGGTATCAGGACTCCGGACAGCGCTATGACAAAACCGATTGGGAACTGAGCTATTGCTTCGATCACTTGATCCCAAGTTTGCTGGTGGTTGTAATTTTAAAAATCTATAAGACCTGGAAATGATTGAAGGGTGATCCAAATGCAGGTAAGACGAGCATCTTCTGAAGACTTGCAAGCGATTGCCAGTTTATGGAAGGGATTGGCAAGATATCACGAGCCCAAAAGTAAATATTTTGAGCTAGCACCCGGCGCCAAGAGAAAATTTGCGAGCTACGTGCGAAGATCGATGAAAAGAAAAGATGTTGCGGTTTTCGTCGCGCAGGAAAATAGCAAGTTGGTGGGCTATCTAATAGCCAAAATTAAAGAGGAAAAACCCGTGTTTAAACTTAGGAAGAGGGGGGCCATAACAGACCTATTCGTCGAAAAAGGTTATAGAAGGCAGGGCATCGGGCGCAAATTGGTCGAGAAGGCTTTAGCTTGGTTCAGAAATCGAAACCTCCAGTTTGCAGAACTAAGTGTTCATGTAAAAAACATATCGGGAAAAATTGCTTGGAGGCGGATGGGATTTGAAGATCACATGATTCTCATGAGGAGGAAATTGCGATAGCCTAATTCATGTAACAAAAGGGGGTGATTTGAGTGAGCGCTGATGTCAGGCTTGCAGACGAATCGGACGTGAAGGCTTTGGCGAAATTGGCGAATGAGCTCATTCCAATGGAGGACCAAAAACGACGGGAAGCGTGCTTAAAGGACTCCATAAAAGACCCGAAGCGTGACATCTATGTGGTCGAGGTAGAAGGACGTTTAGCTGGTTTCTTGGAGCTATATACATTTCCGGACTTCGTGCACTGTGGTGAGATCTCCTTGATACAGAATTTAGCCATAGCTAGGGAGTACCGTGGTCTTGGCCTAGGCGATGAACTCATGGCTCGAGCGGTGAAGCGGGCGGGAGAACGTGGAGCATTAGAACTTCATGCATGGACGGGCTTCGATAACAAACCCGCCATTAGTCTGTATAAAAAATACGGAATGGCTAAAGAGTATTTACTTCTAGAAAAAGAGCTTCAAAAAGGAAAATAACGGATAGCTTTTTCCGCACTATGTAATTCAAACCGATTTCTATGATTTTCTCGGTGCGATGATTACAAACCTTTTTGGCATATTCCTTTTGCTGGCAATAATCTAAAGTTGAAGAATTTTATCTGAACAACGCGTACAAAACCAAAGCGGACCCAACCAGGAAGATACACCCGAATGCAAAAACTGATGGATACCCCGCGAAAGAAATCATAAGACCGGAGACCCAAGGACCGACACTCCCGCCGAGCGTTACGCCTGCTGATTCTACGAATGAAATATCCCTCCCGAGCTGCGTTGAAACCCTCCTATAAAAGTGTGGCAACGCGCTGACAGCGATGCAATGAGCAAATTCGGCCAAGAAAAGTGTCAGAACTATCAGTGGCAGAAGTCCCACGAGGCCTGCGGAAAGGAAGAGCAATCCGCTCAGAGAGATGCCGATATAGGAAATTCTCCTAAAATCGTGTCTATCAGTTAACTTTCCAGACAAGAAACCCAAAATGCTTCCTATGTACTGAACCGCAATCACAACGCTGACCAGAGTATATGATAACGAAAGTTCGTTCTTGAGATACAGTGGGAGAGCGAAAACTAGCAGGCTGCTCAGGCCGACCGAATAAATGAACCTATGGAGGATGAATCCCGTGAATATTTTCGTGAACTTCGGTTTAAACGAGAATTTTTGCGGTTTCACCTGTCCCCCAGGTAGAAAAGTGACTGGTAAAAGTGAGATTAGCCCGATGAGAGAGCAAAACAGGAACGAATACCCGAACCCAAACGAATCCACAAATGCACCTGCTAAAAGCGCTCCCGCAGCGCCCCCGATGGTCATGGATGCGCCGAAGAGCCCATAGCTGTGCCCCATCTCTAGGCTAAATTTTTCGATTACGAAGATCTTTCCAAAAGCCCAAGGGGACCTTCGAGAGGCCATATAGAGAAGAATCACAAATAGGGCGAGGAGCAAGAACGGCGGCAAGACTGCGGCGATGAGGCTCGATAGCACGACGAAAAGACCAAAAACTAAGAGATAAAATTTTCTGCCTATGAGGTCAGAATGAACAAATAACACGATAAATACGACTGTCGATAGAGCGGTTCCAATTATGAAGACATTTCCGAGCTGGATCTCCGAGAAGCCCTCAGAATTGAGGTAAAGGGGAAATAGCAAACCCATCATCCACGTGGCCATGGACAAGAGGATCCAATGGATTGAAAGCAGGGTTTTTATACCTGTCAATTTTCCACCTTGCATCGATTAGCCTTACCACGATGAAAAGATTAAAGTTACACCGCAAAAGGCTTCACAGGTAGATAATAGGGAACTTTAGAGGGGACAATATTTTGGGGAAAAGACTCGCAAGTGTTGGTTTGAAAGATGCATTCGCTGAAATTTGGAGGCTTGGAAAAAACATACGACCAGCTGTACACGAAGGAGAATGGACTAAAAAAGAATGGGCGAGAGGAAGAAGCGAATACCTAACTTTCTTGATTAAAATTGATAGCGAAGAAATAGTGGAACGGATAAGAGATGTCCAAAAGAAACTTTCGGTTGTCTCATGCATAGACCCATTTCCAAAGGAGTATTTTCACATCACCGTGAAATTTGGAGGTTTTCTGGTTGGGAATAGAAAATCCAATGATGAGATTAATAGGGAAAATGTCGCAAAAATTATGAGCCAGGCCGGCAAAACGTTAGGAGATGTAAAACCGTTTAAAGTCCGGTTGAAAAGGCTGAATATTTTTTCGAGTGTGGTTTTCGTGGAAGTTCATGACAATACAACTAAGAAAATACATAAATTGCTCAAAGAACGAGTGGATTTTCTCGGTAGTTTTAGGTACGAAGGAGACTCGTTTATCCCACATTTGAGCATCTGCGGATTCAAAAATGAAAAAGAATTTGGTAAATTGTCAAAGATACTGGAAAAACTCAGAGATACTTCGTTCGGTGTTTTCGAGGTAGACTCTTTGGATTTAGTAGTTGCGCACCTTAATCACAGGTATCCCATATTAGAAACCATTCATGCTTATCCGCTATTGTCTTCTAGGTAACCCCTCAGGTGCAACTTGTTCCCGGAAAATCTCCTCAGAAAATGCCTAGGAAATCGACCTTTTAATTTCTAATCTACCCAACCGAGATATTAACCTATCAAGAAAGTTGCTACTTATTGTGTCTACACCCAACTTTATCATCCTATCTATTTCAGAAAACTCATCCGCTCCCCAAGCAGTTATTTCAATGCCGTTTTTATGACATTCTTTTACAATCTTTTTATCGATAAAAGCGGAATACAAAGCGATTTTATCGGCCTTGGCATCTTTAACCATGGAAACTGGGTTTATCGGCTTTCCCACAATAGGTGCACAAGTTTTTATTTTTGGTTCAATTTCTTTTACTCTTTTTAGGATATCATGCCAGAGTGAAACTATAACAACTTTATTTTCTAGTTTATTTTTTCTCATTATTTTCATGATTTTTCCTAATGTTTGGGGTTCCTTTATTTCAATTATCATTTTTGGCTTTCCATCCTTCAGCAAATTTATGATTTCTTCAAAAGTTGGAACTTTTTCGCCGTTACCTGCATCCAGTTCCCTAACTTTCTCCAGAGTGAGGTCTTTGACGTAACCTTTCCCATTTGTTGTTCGATCCACTTTTGAATCATGCATGATGATGAGTTTTTTATCTTTTGTCATCCGGACGTCAAATTCTATAAAATCCACATTTAGCTCCAGTGCTTTTTTGAAAGATCTTATTGTATTTTCGGGTTCAAGACCAGCTGCGCCTTTGTGTCCTGTAATAGTTACCATACATCAAACTATTATCGAACTCCGATAAAAAGGCAAAATTAACAAGCTAATTGCGGCCACTTCAAAACCTTTCTCCTGTAACCAAAGCGAATGTCTCCCAGCGCCGCACCCTACGTCCAGCACCCTTCCCTTGACGTGTTCCAAAGCCCTCCTTTCAAGCTCATCCCATTTGTCGTATCCGGAAAATACGATATCCAAAAACGTTCTTTCTCGACATAGCCATCGTCGCGACGAATCATGAGCGGGGTTTTATCCCCTTTATGGTATGTAATCAGGGCTTTTCCAAAGATATCTGGACTCATGTTTTTCAACCTCATTTCAATAGCTACAAGTATGGGCTTAGCCTGCTTTATTTTTTATTGCCTAGCTAAACTCTATTAAACATATTTAGGGACTTCAATCAAAATTAGAACCATGCCAAAAGACGAGTTATACGGAAAATACGCGCGATATTACGACTTGTTTAATGAGGGAAAAGGTTATCCTAAGGAAGCGAGTTTTATCGAGAAGATCCTCAAGAAACATGGGTGTAGGAAAATAATTGATGTTGGATGTGGGACTGGGAGACATGCTATCCTGCTAGCGAAGAAAGGTTACACGATGTTTGGCGTAGATATTTCAAAAGAGATGCTAAAGATTGCTAGGGAAAATGCTGAAAGAGAAAATGTGCAGATAGATTTCAGAACGGCGGACATGAGGAGATTAAATTTTAGAGCAAAATTCGACGCTGTCTTATGCTTGTTTGAAACTATTCTCTACAACACTACAAATGAGGAAATTTTTTTGACGATAAGGTCTTTTAACAGGACCCTAAGGGGAGGGGGAATCTTGATTATCGAATTCAGGAGCTTCCTAGATGCTTGGGGTGAAGGGTGGAAAAAAGAAGTTAAACTCAAAAGAAAAATCGGTGAAAGAAAGTGCGCCGGGACGTACAAGCTGAAGTACAATTTCTTTGATCAAACAGTCGATAGGTCGGCGAGATACATAATTTCGGAGAGGGGGAGGAAAAAGGTGCTGAACATAAGAAGGGCGCCGATAAGGAAGCTGTTCCCTCAAGAGATAAGAGCATACTTGGAATTCCTCGGGTTCAAAATCTTGAATTTCTATGGGGGGTTCGATCTAAAGCTGAAAAACAAGCCGCCAAAAGACTGGACCGTTGTTGTGGTCGCTAAAAAAGTAAAGGATACTTAAATTTTTTAAACTTTAGAACGAACGCAAATCCCCGTCCTTTAATTTTTGTAGTATTTTGCTCATTCTCTCAGCCTTTTTGAAAGATTTGCTTGCCATGCTTTCTTAACTCATAAACGAAACCTTCTTCATCCTCTGCTATTCTCTTCTTCACCCCTTTCCAAGCAGCCGGACAATTCTTGTACTTTGCACCAACAATAACGTGAATGGCCCTGTCAATTTCTCGTTTATTTTCATTGGTGGCATCGATTCCAGCTCTTTTGAAAACATGTCGAAGATGTCTAAAATAGCAAGTCATTTCAAACTACCTCAACGAGAAAGTTAGTTTTTAAGAAGTTTATAACTTTGCTAAATCAAAATCTGGGTTTTCCGATTCCTAAAACGGGATTTTTTCTTACTTAGCCACAACTCTTGCAACGATCGAGAGGATCAATCCGATTCCACTTATTGACGTAAACTCGCCAATAACAAGAGAGTTTTCCATAACAGCCATCACGATGGAAACTATCAGCCCAATTAACCCCATTCCTGCTCCGAGAGAGATGGTAAACTTCCCAGTCCTTACCCTATTTTTTCCGATTAGCAAACCTCCGATAATGACGGAAATACCGCCGAGGGATGCGATGAAAACCAATATTGCAAAAACGATCTGCACCGCGATATTATCGATTATATGCGTAGTAACAAACGTCTTGATTGTTTCCCATTCCGCTACACCGCTCACACCTGCTACTACTAGCAGTATACCTGCCGCAATCGCAATTATCATAGCTGTTCTGTTTCTTCCAGACATGTTCAACCGACTTTCGGACGTTTCCTTGAATGCTTTAGAGCTTAAAAGAATAAGTATTGTGATATAGATGGGCATACTGGAAGCTGTTGCGAAAAAGAAAAACAAAGCAGAGGCCTTGGCTAAAAGGGTAATCAGGAATCCTAGCTCTCTCTCGGAACTTCTCGATGGCATTTCCTCGGAAAAAGCCGGTATAAAATTCAAATCCGCAAAGATTCTGAGGATAATCAGCGAGGAAAGACCTGAACTTTTGTACCCTAAATGGGATTTTTTCGCGAAGCTGCTTGACAGCGAGAACAATATTATCAAGTGGAACGCGATGGATGTGATCGCAAACCTGACAAGAGTAGATTCAAGAAACAGGTTCGACAAGATATTCGGGAAGTTCTATGGCATGCTCTATGAGGGAAGCCTGATTACTGCAGCTCATGTTGTTGGGAATTCCTGGAAGATTGCCAGGGCGAAGCCCGGACTGAACAGCAGGATCACCAATGAACTACTAAAGGTCGAGAAAGTACCGCTTCCCACGGAGGAATGCAGGAATATTTTGAAAGGTCATGCAATTATTTCTTTTTCCGAATATTTCGATCAGATAAAGGAAAAGGGCAAGGTTATATCGTTTGCCAAGCGTGAGCTGAAAAATTCTAGGCACGCCACAAGGTCCAAGGCGGGAAAATTCCTGAAAAAATTTGAAGGTAGAAAATGAGTAAATATTCATTTAAAAAACATTTCACTATCGGTTATGCAGAATTGACTAGCTAATTCGTTTTAAGATGCCTATAGTGCGGTATTAGGGATTTGTACCCTCCAGAAAATTTACGGAAATCTCCTCTAAAACTGGCGAATTTGCTTTCACGATTTATGTGCTTTTACTTTTACACTTGTAATTTTTCCGGTCAACGTGTCGTCTAGTCCTGGTTCATAAAAAGTGTTCTGAGAAATAATTTTGACATCTCTAAATCCTGCTTTTTTTATCGTATCTAAATACTCCTTTTTCTCTAATGCTCCAGCGATACATCCAGCCCAAGCCTCAAAGTTTTTCCTAATATCTTCTGGTAACTCACCTTCTGTAACTAAATCGGAAATCAAAATTCTCCCGCCTGACTTTAAAACCCTGTACGCTTCTTGATATGTCCTTAATTTGTCCGGAGAAAGATTGATAACACAATTACTAATAATTACATCAACCGAGTTATCTTCAAGAGGCAAGTTTTCAATCTCTCCAAGTTTAAATTTCACATTTTTATATCCATATTTCTTTGCGGTTTCATTTGCTTTTTTAACCATTTCTTCTGTCATATCAATTCCAATCACGTGCCCTTTTGATCCTACTTTATTTGCAGCCAAAAATACGTCAACCCCGGCGCCTGACCCCAGATCCAAAACTATCTCCCCTCCTTTCAAATCTGCAAAAGCTGTTGGATTGCCGCAGCCTAAACCCATAATAGCAGATTCAGGTATACTTTGGAGCTCTCTTTCGGAATAACCAATTCTTTTCGCTTGTTCTACCGCATCAGTTCCACACGGGACACAAGTAGGACAACAACTGGCGCCTTCTTTAGCTATTTTTGAATATCTATCCCTAACAACTTTCTTAATTTTTTCTTCTCGCATTTTTAACCCCTATCTTTTCCTATCAAATATGTGCGCCAGCCATTTTTAACTTATGGCGGTATTAGGAGTTTGAACCCTAGTTTGTACCCTGCAGAGACTTCCGGAAAATCTTCCAAAGACATCCACAATTGCGCTGAATTTGTAGTTCGGAACCTTGCCTAAAAACTCCATCGTGATGTGAATGCTCTAGGCAAACGAGCTTCAGCCACCCCCTGTCACTGCCAGATGCTGCCAGCTTCTGTTTGACATTCATCGAATCTGCGCTACGAAAAAGCGGGACATTTGAAACAAATATTATACATCCCAACTGTTTTGGCACTAAAGTCGGTTTTAATCAAGCTCATATCATTAGCTCAGCCAGCAATGTTAAACACGCCACAGCGATCACGGGTGGCATGATCAAGAAACCATACTTGGAGAATTCTGAAAAGGAAATTGAAGTCCCCTTGTCGGATAGCATTTTCGCCCACATTATTCCTGCGAGCGCGCCCATGAGCGTGAAGTTCGCCCCGAAATTACTCCCAGCTATCAACGCCAGCGTCGAACCTAGCTGTGGACCAGTAAAAGAGGGGCTCTGGAAAGCCCTGGCGAAGAATATCACCATCGGGTGGTTATTCATAACTCCGGCGGAAAGGGAGGATAGAAAGCCTATGCCGAATATCGTTGTTACCAAGCTTCCGGAGATTTTTGAGAGTTGGGATGCAAACAAGTCGGTCCAACCCGTAGATGCGAGGCTCTCGACTATAATGAAAAGCCCTACGAGAAATGGCACTATTTTCCAAGGCATCCTCGACGAGATGGCTGAGATGCCAGAGCGATATGATACAATATTATGCAAAAACATCAAGATTGCAAAAAACAGGGCTATCGTCCATAGGTGGACGCCGGTCCAGCTGAAGGGCAAGCTCATAAAAAGAATAGTACTTGTCAGCACGATTGAACCGAATAAAGCTCCAGTCCTATCCTTGAGGGCCAAGTGGGGGTCGATTTTAGGCACTTCGAATTTACCCGGTATCCTTCGCCGGAAGACCATCCAAAGCAAAAACAGGCATGAGGTTGCCGCGAAAACGGACGGGAGAAACATCCACCTCGCGAACTCCACGAAGGAGAGCCCATAGGCATCCGCAGCTACTAAGTTTGTAGGGTTTCCGATGTAGAGCGCCATGCCTAAAATATTCACCGCAAAAAATTCTGCGAACAAAAATGGGATCGGATCCAAGCCGGCATTTTTGCCAACGTAAAAGATGATGAGGGTCATTGTCAGGATCACGATGTCGTTATCTGTGAAAAGAGTGAGAAATCCTGTGAGCAGGAAAAAATACACGAAGAGCCTTTTACCTGAGCCCCTAGAAGCCCTCGCGATGCGCAACGAGAGATATTCAAAAAAACCTGTGAAGTCCAGTGAAACGCAAATGTACGAGAGGGACATGATGAGGATGATTATGGAGTACGGCTTTACGTTGCCGTCGCCTGTGATGCCACTCGTGATGGTATCGATGCCTATTGAAAAGGTCGCAAGCAGGATGATCGCACCAAATATGGGGGCTAAGCCGTAGTCAATTCGCAAGTATTTTGACGTGAAGGGAATTCTCACCGCTGGCCGTTTAAACACCAAAAAAATTGTCACCACGAAGATGAGCATTGACACTATGTTAGGGCTGTTCAATGATACCATCGTATTTTGCTCCAACGTTTAAAAGGTCACACCGATTGCCCAGCTTTTCTAACGAGGATGACGGTGCATGGGGCATTTTTCACTATGTAATCAGAAATGCTCTCGGAGAAAAAACCGAGCAAACCCTTCCGAGGGAGCGTTCCAATCACCATGACATCGCAGGAATTTTTCTTAACGAAGGAAACGATGGCCTTTTTAATGTCGGTTGACTCGACCATCTCGAGTCGACTCTTCAATCCGGCCTTCTTGAAGAGGTCAATCACCCACGAGAATTTTTCCGAGACCTCCTTCCTAACGAAATCGCTCAGGAGACGGACGACGTGCAACACATAAACCTCGGTTTCCTTAGAGCAGAGTTTGATCGCAGCTTGAACGACTTCCTCCGGAGTCGCCTCAGTCACGCATAAGGTCATCCGCTTAAACATCACCATCCCAAGTCCTTCGTCCCCGTCCAAGATTAAAAGGCTTCTTTTTTGATTTACGTTGATTAGTTTTGGGCAGGATTTGTGGGCAGGACATAACTTCCAAGAGAAACTGATGTATCCGAGACGGCGATCATACGACGGATTTTCCGCGAAGTACCGTGAGAATGTCTGTGGTGCGGGGAGTAGGTTTAAACTACTGTTTAGAACTACCGAAACCTTTTCGCGCAATTTTCAGGCGGGGCAAGCAAGAAGTGTTTTCACTTAAACCTAACCGAAGTAGACTACCTCACCAGTTTTCGATGATTCCAAAATGGCCAACGACATTTTTAGCGCTTTTTTTGCGTCCCGCAACTTCACAATTGGTTCCTCGTGCCCAAGTATCACCGATTTGATGAAATATTCGTCCTGCGGTTTATGGCCCCATCTCTCGGGTCGAGTTATGTCAAAAGACCATTCTTGCGGTTCTTCTTTTTTCTCCGTGTGGAGGATTACCTTCTCAGGGCCGTCCACCACTACAGCATTCCCCTTTTCACCAATGATTTCCATCTTCATGGAAGGGCCTATGGACGGTGCAACGCTGCCGCTGAATTCATTGACCCACGTGACCTCGTTCTCGAATTTGATCATGTTCACCACCGTGTAACCTAGGGTACCAAATTGTGGTAGGTCTTGCCATTTGATCGTTGCGTACAACGACACAGGTTCCGAGTTCAAAAGCCAGCGTGCCATATCCATAGCAAACACCGTCATGGTTGGTATTGGCCCACCCCTATTCTTATCCCAGATCCACGATCCTGGCGTCCATTGTCTTGCGAGACTCTCCGCGGGCACGAATTCTCTAAAGTGGACGAATACAGGGCCCCCGATTTCGCCTTTATCGACGAGTTCTTTTGATTTTTTAAAGCAGGGGGCGAATCGATAACAGTGCCCCGGCATCAATTTGACACCTCTCTCTTCTGCTAACTTCTCGATGCGGTCTATTCCTTCCGGAGTATCGCATGGAGGACATTCGATGAGGGCAGGTTTTCCCGCTTGGATGATTTCGTTAGCTATGGGTTCAGTGAATCTAGACGGGATGGCACAAATGACCGCATCGACCCTTGGATCTTCGAGCATTTTTTTAATGTCTGTGTAATATGTTCCGATCTCGAATCCTAATTTCTTGCTGAACTCATTGAACTTGATGTGTTCATCTGGAAATTTCGACCATGCAGCGACTATTTTGGCTTCCGGTATCCCATTTAAAGATCTGGAATGAACCCTAGCCATGAAGCCTAGACCTGCGAGACCTATTCCTACTTTCTTCATCAAACGTTGTATTTTTAAATTGAATTTAAGCTTATCGAGTTCGGATTCATTTTGATGCAATTGTCTTAAGGATATCCTCTGGGCTTACTTTCAGGGCGTTATGTTTGATGGGTCTGACTCATAGGACATCGTGTTGACCGGAGTGATGTTACTTTCACTCAGTTCAAACACGGTCCACAATGTTCCACCCTGGCTGGTTGGCACATTGAAAGTCGCCACGAGGTCGCTGCCACGGTAAACCCGTACTTTAGCGCCGGAATTTGAAAGGGCCGTGCTATTTGAACTGTCTTTATTTGAATAATCATGGACGGAATACCTGTACACCCCGCTCAATTGATGATAGATTGTGGTCGTCTCCGGGCCGTAACTGGTGGTGTCGTCCAAATCCAGCTCGGCGTAGGTTGTCCCTGAGTACTCATACATTTGAACACTGTAGTAAGTATGGAATCCGTAGCCATCGGGTGTGGGCCCGGTCAAGTGGGAATCTAAGTCAGATGGCGTCTCGCCCCAGGTTAAGATGATCCGCGTCTCCCCACTTCCTAGGATAGGTGTTATGGTCGCGTCCTGGTTGCTTGTAGTTGTCCCACCGATGCAAATCAAGGTAAAGTAAGTGGTGTTGTACCCGCTCCCGCTGACCTCCCCTGTATAATTGCCTGCGTTGAGGTCCGTGAAACTGTAATAGCCGCCGCTTTGAGTCGTAGCGGTCGCAACCACTGTGCCTGTGGTCACATTTATCCCTGCCCGCAGGTTGATCGTCAGCCCTTCGACCCCTGCGCCGGTCAACGCATTCACAACCATGCCGCTCGCGTCTCCAGCCCCAGAATGTGCTTCGTCTATCTGGAGGACGACCTCGAGATACGTGGTGGTGTTGGCCTCGACAGCGATGTTGTGGTAATTCGCGGACATGTAACCCGATTTCGAGAACTCCAAACTGTATCCGCTTCCGGCTGCAACCGCTAAGGAATAGAAACCATTTGCGTCGGCCGTCCCGGTGGTTACAGTTGAGCCCTGCTGAGAGACGTTGATCGTGACGCCTCCAAGTGGTGTCCCCGTCACCGCATCCCTCACGCTGCCTGATAACGTGCCTGGCTGAGAATACGGGGTCTCCGCCTGTGCCAGATTTACCCTGCTGTCTATTACCGTGGCGCTGTAGTTGGCCAAAACATGGCTTAGTATTTCAACCTCAACCCCTACTTTGGCTTCAAGTCCTCCGTACAGCACCCACCATGGTTCGCTGAGTATGTCTGCATCGAGCTCCGCATACCCGTTTACCTCGCCATGCGGGCCGGTTACGCCGTATATCAGAAAGCTCAGCTGCGGGCCTGCGTAAGCCTTGACCGTAGCCCCAGCTGAAACTGAGGGTGGATCGAACTGAAAATCGTTTGAGAACTCGCTTACGGGGTTCCACTGGCCGTCGTCATATGTTAGCCCTGCAATGAGCGCCGCCTCTTGGGTCACACCGGTCGTTATGCCGACCGATACCTCACCGGTGAGGCCGACGTTAATCGTGAGCACAGGCGTGATGATGACGGGTACAAATCCGACCCACACGGTAATAGGTGTAAGGGTGTATCTTGCGATCTCAACACTTCTCTCGACTTCCAACACGGAAACCTTGGCTTCCAATTCAAGTTGCGCGGTTTCCGTAATGTTATTGGTAAAAGTGAGCTGTTTTAGCTCAGAGTTCCTGATTTCCATGCTGAAGTTGAAGGTTGGGCTAATCGATATGCTCCCGTTTGCTACTATCTGATCATCAGTCGTCTCAGAATCTCCGTCATCGTCGTATAGGACTACATCCGTTATCTGCAGGCTGAATTCTCCAATACCTTGAGCTTGAAAAACATCCCCTTCGAGGGATACGCCCTCTCGTGCCATGGCGGTGAAGCTGACATCGCTCGGGCTCAGAGTCCTATTGATTTCAATGGTCCCATCCTGTATCGCATCCTCAAGTGTAGCTGGGATGGTGTAAATCACAACCTGATCACCTTCCGTTGAAACGGAGGCCACTTTGCGGAGGAGGCCCTGCGGCGTGTCATCGTGCACGCCTGCGATGACCACGTCGCCCAGCGAAATCGACCCCAACTGCGCCGTGGTGCCTGAGAAGCTCAATCTGGAGCCGCCTTCCGTGACCGATGAAAGATTCTGCATTGTGAGGTCGTCCAATACCTTGGTGGTCGTTGGGATTACAACGTT
>Ga0315312_1000532_pt1 | contig 42620 bp, 30 predicted proteins | sample TDP7_MG_FD_203629 | JGI IMG/M metagenome (GOLD analysis project Ga0315312, IMG submission 203629) | Freshwater sediment microbial communities from Lake Towuti, South Sulawesi, Indonesia - TDP7 | ecosystem: Environmental > Aquatic > Freshwater > Lake > Sediment | place: Indonesia: South Sulawesi... | reverse complement strand
TTTAGGGGAGGGATAAAATTGCCGCTCAGGGTCAACCCTGAGCCCTCGGCCTGAGCTCGGGCCGAAGGCAAGCCACGGCCTTCAGGCCGCGGTGTCGAATGGGTTGAAATGGCAGAGACGCGGTTCATGACCATCAATATGGGCCCCCAACACCCGGCTACTCACGGGGTGTTGAGGGTCGTGTTGGAATTGGATGGAGAGGTGATCATCAAAGCAACGCCTCATATCGGACATCTCCATCGAGGGATAGAGAAACTGGCTGAAAGCAAGACCTATCATCAATCGATTCCGTTTACTGACCGATTGGATTATACCAATGCAATGGGGAATAACTTAGCCTATGTTTTAGCGGTCGAGAAGCTTTTGGGCATTGAGGTCCCCAAGCGAGCTCAATATCTAAGGGTGATGATGGCTGAGCTCCAGAGGATGGCAGCCCATCTCATCTGGTTGGGAACCCATGCCATGGATATCGGTGCATGGACCCTTTTGCTCTATACCTTTAGGGAAAGAGAGCAGATCCTGCGAATGTTTGAAGAAGTCGCTGGAGGGAGGCTTACCCCCACTTATTTAAGGATTGGCGGAGTTTCAAAAGACCTCCCTGATGGGATCACAGAAAAGATCAAGGAATTCGTTCAAGCCTTTCCTGACCATATCAAGGAATACGAGACCCTCCTGACAAAGAATATTATCTGGCTGAAAAGGACCAAGGGGGTTGGAATCATCTCCAAAGAGGATGCGATCAGTTGGGGAGTAACAGGACCCACACTGCGTGGCTCCGGAGTGAAGTATGATGTGAGAAAAGCCTTTTCTTATTCGAGTTATGATGAGTTCGATTTTGATATTCCCATTGGTTCAGTGGGCGATGTCTATGATCGGTATATCGTGCGTCTGCGAGAGATGGAATGGTCTAATGCCATTGTGGAACAGGCATTGGAACGGTTACCAAAGGGGCCTATTATTGCGAACGATCCACGGATCACACTGCCACCCAAGGAAAATGTCACGAGCGATATTGCCGCGTTGATCCGACAGTTTAAGATTGTGTCCGAAGGCTTCCGACCTCCTGTGGGTGAAGTCTATGCAAGTGTGGAAGCTTCTAAGGGAGAGCTGGGATTCTATATTGTGAGTGATGGATCGAACCGACCATACAGGTTCAGGATTCGAACACCATCATTTGCTAATCTGAGTGCCCTTCCCACGATGATCGAAGGAGGTCTAATTGCGGATGTGATTTCAGCGATCGGGAGCATCGATATCGTCCTGGGAGAAATCGATCGTTAAAAGAAAATGTCAAATGTCAAAGTTCCTGCCTACCGCAGGCAGGCAAATGACAAATTAAATCCAAAGCTCAAATTTTATTCTTTGGGTTTTGAATTTTGACATTTCTTTGACATTTGGATTTTGAAATTTGAACTTTCATTAGTAAAAGAGGTTCTTATGACAGACATTCTTTTTAGCAGTTGGGGTGGAGTGGTTACAGATAATCGGGGGAAACCTGAAACAGAGAGGCAACCCATCTCCGTTCTCAATCTACCCCTGGAATTGGATAAAGAGAAAAAGATCAAAGCCTTCATTGGATGGGATGGGATTGTCATCAGAGACCCTGAAGTTAATATGGTCGATTTGATTCGAGCCTATATCGAGGCAGTCCAGGAGGAGTCCTGCGGGAAATGTACGCCCTGTCGTGTAGGAACGCAGATCATGGCAACCATTCTAAATCGGATTGCCGATGGTCAGGGCAAGGGTGAGGACTTAAAACAATTAAAATATTTAGGGGAGACGATTCAGAAGAGTTCCAAATGCAATCTCGGACAGACTGGTCCCAAGCCCGTTTTGGATGCGATCGATCATTTTGAAGACCAATTCTCCGGTGCCATCCAATTGCAGAAAAAGATTCCTCGCCAGGAATATAAAGTCAAGGTGACCGCACCCTGTGAAAGCGCTTGTCCCTCCCATCTTCCCATCACACGCTATGTTGAGTTGGTCAAAGAAGGAAGATTCGAGGAATCCCTTGCCGCCATCCGAGGGGCGACCTGTCTGGCCGGAGTCCTGGGAAGAGTCTGCGTTCGGCCCTGTGAAGATAATTGTCGCCGTGGAAATGTTGATGAATGTATCTCCATTAAATGGTTGAAGCGGTTCGTGGCAGATTATGAGTTAGAAAAGAGGAAAGAACCTCTATTTAAGAAGGAAGGAACCCGTTCGGAAAAGGTGGCTGTCATTGGAGCGGGTCCGGCTGGCCTCTCCTGCGCCTACTACCTTGCCCTAAAAGGTTATCCCGTAACCATCTTCGAGAGACTGGGTGAACCAGGTGGGATGTCCGCTATTGGAATTCCTGACTACCGTCTTCCCAGAGATATCCTCAGATACGAAGCAAACCTCGCAGAACGATTGGGTGTGGAGATACGATACAATACCCAGGTGGGAAAGGACATTACGCTTTCTCAGATGTTCGAGCAGGGGTATAAGGCCATCTTCATTGGTGTGGGCGCCCAGACCAATACACCCATGGGCGTCGAAGGAGAAGATAAAGGATATAAGGGGTTTATCCCTGGTGTTTACTACCTCTTAGAAATCAATCTTGGAAGAGACCCTTATCCAGAAGGGAAAAGGGTGGTGGTGGTCGGTGGTGGAAATGTGGCCATTGACTGTGTTCGGTCTTCCTTCCGTATTGGTAAACCTGATGTGAACCTGGTTTATCGAAGAACAAAGAAAGAGATGCCTGCCGATCGAGTAGAGATCCACGATGCAGAGGAAGAGGGTGTAAAATTCCATTACCTCTGTAATCCGGTCCGGATCATTGAGAAGGAAGGAAAGGTCGTAGGAGTTGAATGCATCAGGATGGAGTTGGGTGAACCGGATGAGTCAGGAAGAAGACGGCCCGTTCCTGTCAAAGGTTCTGAATTTTTCATTGAGACCGATATCCTAATCCCAGCCATCGGTCAGGCGATTGACCTTTCGTTCCTTGAAGAGAAAGACGGGGTGAAGACGACAAAACGATCCACCATTGCCATCCAAGAAGGGACTTTCCTGACAAGCCGTCCAGGGATCTTTTCTGCTGGGGATTGTGTGACTGGACCGGATGTCTTGGTCCGGGCCGCAGGCCATGGAAAGAGAGCGGCTGAGAAGATTGCCCTCTTCCTTCGTGGGATAGAAGTGAAAGAATCTGAGGATGAACGCTTAGAGGCGTTAGTTGAGAAGATCAAGGTCTACAACAAAGAAGAGAAGATCGGGATCTCCGGCGGAACGAAACGAGAGGTATTGAAGATCCTTCCTCCTGATTCGAGGAAATGGGTCTTTGATGAGATGGAGGAGGGGTTTTCCATTCCGGCAGCCCAAAAAGAGGCAGAGCGCTGCCTCCGGTGTGTGAGAATAGGGCTCTTTGCTATATAATCCCCCTTCTCCCCCCTTTACAAAAGGGGGGTTGGAGGGGGGTTGGAGGGGATTTGGAGGATAATATTAAGAATGATAAGACTGACGATTGATGGGAAAGAAGTTACGGCAAGGCCAGATCAAACGATCTTAGAGGTGGCCAGAGAGAACGGCATCTATATTCCCACCCTCTGTTATCACGAAAGATTGAGCCTGATCAAATCGTGCCGCATCTGCTTGGTCGATGTGGACGGCTGCGATATCCCAATGGCCTCCTGCGCCACACCTGTGGTTGACGGCATGGTGGTCCATACCCGAACCGACCGTGTGGATAAGATGAGGCTGGAGGCCCTGAAGTTCTTACTGGTCAACCATCCGTTGGACTGTCCTGTTTGTGATGCAGGCGGGGAATGTTTACTTCAGAATCGTACCCATGAATTTGGGATCGCACAGAATGAGTTTCCTCCGGAGAAAATAGAACGGCCATCAGTAGAATATGGAACCCCCCTCATTCGGCAATGGAAAGACCGTTGTGTGATGTGCCTCCGTTGTGTCCACGCCTGCATCGATATTCCAGGTTCGGATGTCCTCGATGTGGAAGAGCGTGGCTTTCCCGCTCATGTAAAGGCCATTCGAAAAGAGAACTGCATCTCCTGCGGGGAATGCCTTCATGTGTGCCCAGTGGGTGCTTTGACTGAAAATCTGAGTCCTGTTAAAGGAAGGACATGGCAGCTCGACAGGGTCCAAACGACCTGCACTTTCTGCGGGTGTGGATGTCAGTTAGAGCTGAATAGCCTTGCGAAGAGGAAGGTGGTCAAGGTAACTACAAAAGCTGAAGGTGGCGTCAATGAGGGTAGTCTCTGCGTGAAAGGGAGGTTCGGTTACGACTTTGTCAATCATCCGGAGAGGCTTCAGAGACCTTTAGTGAAGAAGCCAGGAGTTTTTGTTGAGGTCTCATGGGAAGAGGGCCTTGAGCTGGTTGCAACAAAACTTCAAGAGGTGAAGGAGAAGTATGGCGGCCAGAGCATTGGAGGTCTTTCTTCCTCCAGGGCTACGAATGAGGAGAACTACCTCTTTCAGAAATGGATGAGAGCCTGCATCGGGACGAACCATATTGACAACGGAGCCCGATTGTGCAGCGGATCTTCCCTCTATGGGATGATGGCTTCTACTGGATGTGGGGCGATGACCCACTCCATGGATGATGTCGCTCAAGCTGATCTCATTCTCTTGGTGGGAGCAGATCCGTATGACGATAACCTCATCTTCAGCAACAAGATGAGGCAAGCCATGCGTCGCAATAATGCCAAGATCATCCTGGTCGATCCTCGGAAGACCCAATGGGAAAAATGGGCCAACCTATGGTTGAGGCCTGTGCCAGGTACAGATATCGCCTGGATCAATGGTCTCATTCGCCTGCTGATTGAGAAAAACGCATACTGCAAAGAGTTTGTCGGATCGAAGACAGAAGGCTTTGAGACGATGAGATCCTCTTTGGAAAAATTCTCCACTGAGTTTGTGGCGAAGGTGACAGGGATCTCTTCCGAAGATTTGGAGAAGATGACTGCTCTCTATATAGCAGCGAAGAAGAGGGCGATCGTCTTTGGCTCCGGCGTCACACAACATCTCAACGGAATGGAGACCGTAAAGGCCCTGTGCAATCTGGCCCTGTTGACTGGAGAGACTGAGAGAGAAGGCGGAGGGGTCTACCCGATGCTCACTCAGAACAATGGTCAGGGTGCCTGCGATATGGGTGGCCTTTCCGAATTCCTTCCCGGTTATGAGCGGGTGGATGACGAGAAGGCCCGAAGAAGATTTGAAGAGATTTGGGAGAGGAAGATCCCAGAAAGACCCGGCCTTAGCTACATGGAGATGTTTGACAAGATACCGGAGGGGAAGATCAAGGCCCTCTACATCTTTGGTGAAGATCCCTTCCTCACTCTTCCCAATCTGGAACGCCTGAAGAACGGACTCCATCACTTAGAGTTTCTGGTCGTTCAAGATCTCTTCATGAGCCACATCGGAAGTTATGCGCATGTCATTCTGCCCGGAGTGAGTTTCGCTGAAAAGGAAGGGACCTTCACAAACATGGAGAGAAGGGTTCAAAGGGTGAGGAGGGCAATCTCACCGGTGGGTGATACCAGACCGGACTGGGAGATCATCTGCCATCTTTCGAAAAAAATGGGGTATCCCATGGAATATAGAAGCCCCGGAGACGTGATGGACGAGATTGCCTCTCTGGTGCCTTTCTACACCAATATGACCTACGCCAATCTTGAGAAGGCCGGAATGCAGTGGCCTTTGGGGAATGGGAGAAAACATAGGTTTTTCGCCGTCGAATATCGAGACGGAGTGGAACAGCCTGATGAAAAATATCCCTTATGGATCATTCCCAGAGGGTTTCATTACCATTATGGGATTGGGACGACGACCAAGAGGGCCAAGGGCTTGGCCAAAGTCTTTCCCGATTCTTGTGTTGAAGTTCATCCGGAGGATGCCAAGAAGGCTGGGATTGGAGGGGGAGATAAGGCGAGGGTGGTCTCACCAAGGGGAGAGGTGGAGACAATCTGCCGCATTTCAGAGAGTATTCCAAGGGGAGTGGCGTATTTTGCGACCACGTTTTTCCCGGCTTTTGTGAACAATCTCCTGATCTCTGGTCAACAACCCGAGTATAAACTCTTCATCGGAAGGATAGAAAAGCGATAGACCCCGTTAGAAAAGGTGGGACTATAAACCCCGCCTTCAAAAAGCTACTAACATTCTTTTTTATCATCCTCGCCCCAAGGGGCGAGGCTTTCTAACGGGGTAGAGGAGAAAAGGGATGCAGCTACTATTTCTTCTCATTGAAATGATCATAAAATGTGTGGTGGTATTTGCCGGCCTGATGCTCGCTGTCGCCTATGCCACCTTGCTTGAGCGAAAGGTCTTGGGTCATATCCAGATTCGTTATGGCCCCAATCGTTGTGGCCCCTTTGGATTGCTTCAGCCTTTTGCCGATGGTATCAAGGCTTTCTTCAAAGAAGACCTTGTTCCGGGGAGGTCTGACAAGGCCGTTTTCGTCATTGCTCCAATGATCTCTATTATAGCGGCCATAAGCCTCTTTGCTGTGATTCCTTTTGGAAATCAATTCACCATTCCAGGAACAGACTGGGTGGTCAAACTTCGGATTGCGGATATCGACATCGGACTACTCTATATCTTTGCCATTGCCTCCCTTGGTGAATTCGGAATTGTTTTAGGAGGATGGTCCTCTGGGAATAAGTATGGTTTGACCGGTTCCCTTCGGGCAGCAGCTCAGATGATCAGTTATGAAGTGGCCCTGGGCCTCTCGATCATCGGCGTCATTATTCTCTCCCAAAGCTTGAGACTGACAGAGATCATCAATCATCAGGCAGGAGGATTCTGGAATTGGAATATTTGGTATCAACCTGTTGCTTTCATCCTTTATATCATTTGCGGCCTGGCAGAAATCAACCGGAATCCCTTTGATATGCCTGAGGCAGAGGCAGAGTTGGCCTGTGGGTTCAATATCGAATATAGCAGTATGAAATTTGCCCTCTTCTACATGGCCGAATATGCCCATATGATTGCGATGGGCGCGGTAGCAGTGACACTCTTTTTAGGGGGATGGCAGCCGATCCTACCCCAACTTGGTTTCATTCCAGGAGTGATTTGGTTCTGTATTAAACTCTTCATCTTAGTCTTCTTCTTCATCTGGGAACGGTGGACATATCCGAGACTCCGATATGATCAGATCATGAAGTTTGGCTGGAAGATTCTATTACCGTTAACCTTGATCAATCTCTTAATCACTGGATTGATCGTTTCGTTAAAAGGGTAAAGAGAGAGGCAAAAGATGATCATTCCATTGCTGAAGGGTTTAAAAGTAACGTTAAAGTATTTCTTCTCTAAGCCAATCACCATCCAATACCCGGAAGAGAAAATGCCTCCAGCGACACGTTGGAGAGGAATTCAGTATTTCGAGAAGGATGAGCGTGGAAAGACGAAATGTGTCGCCTGCGGCCTCTGTATGATCGTCTGCCCCTCTCAGTGCATTTATATAGAGACGGCTGAGGACGAAGAAGGAAGGCGGTATCCCCTCACCTATGAACTGGATGCCTCCCGCTGCATCTTCTGTGGTTTTTGCGAAGAGGCATGTCCGGTCAAGGCGATCTTTATGGGAAAGACCTATGAATGGGTGGAAGGCCAAAGGGAAGCCTTTCTCATGACCACCGAGAAGCTTCTGGAGGAGAAAGAGGTTAATCCGTAAATTAAAGTCAGAAAATAACCCGATTATCTCCCTCTCTCCTGGCGGGAGAGGGCGGGGGGTGAGGGGGGACCATACCACGTTCACCCCCACCTCAATCCTCCCCCATCAAGGGGGAGGAGGTTTTAACATTGGAGTAAGACAATGGCTGAAAATATCGGGACGATATTCCAGTGGTTGGTCTTTTTAGGGACGGCTTTCACCTCTCTCATCGCCTCCTTGTTGGTGATCACTCGAAAGAATCCCATCCATAGCGCCCTCTTCTTGGTGTTGAACTTCCTCTGTATTGCCGTGCTTTATCTGCTGCTTTACAGTCAATTCATCGCCATCATCCAGGTGATTGTTTATGCTGGTGCGATCGTTATGTTGATCGTCTTCGTCATCATGCTCCTCGATCTGGAGGAGGAGCTCCGGTCAGGTCTGAGGATCTTATATTCAAAAGTGATCGGCGGTTTGCTGGCCATTCTCTTTCTCTTCGGTATCATCTATGCCGTCGTCGCGACTTCCCCGACCGGAAAGACAGGTTCTTATACACCGGAGAAGATGAGCGCCAATGTGAAGGCCGTCGGCGAGGTCCTCTTCACTCAATATCTCTTCCCCTTTGAGATTGTGTCGATCCTTCTCGTGGCGGCCATCATCGGCGCTGTGATCTTGAGCAAGAAAAGGAGATAATAACCAATGGTCAATGATCAATGACTATTTAGGGGTGATTTATGGTGATTCCAGCTGTTCCTCCTGTCTTGTATCTGATCTTGAGTGGAATGCTCTTCACGATTGGAGTGATCGGAGCACTGACTCGGCGCAATGCCATTGTGGTCTTCATGTGCATCGAGTTGATGCTCAATGCCGTCAACCTCACCTTCGTTACCCTTTCTCGTTTTCTTCAGTCGATGGATGGGGTGCTCTTTGCCTTCTTTGTGATGGCCGTGGCAGCGGCTGAAGCAGCGGTTGGGTTGGCCATCTTTGTGATGATCTATCGCTCGAGAGAGACGATCAATGTAGACGAGATCAATCTGTTAAAGTGGTAATTCAATTGCGGAATGCTGAATGCGGAATAAGAATTCCGAAATCCGCAATCCGAAATCTGCATTTTAATTTACTAAGGAGTCATTCATGTTCGACTATGTCTGGTTGATTCCCCTCTTTCCGGCAATCGGATTTGTACTGAACGGCTTTTTGGGAAGGCGTTTAGGAAAGGGCTTTGTCAGCTGGGTTGGGCCTTCAGCGATCGGACTTTCCTTCCTCACTGCCATCTTCATCTTCTTCGAACTCATCGGAAGGCCACCCACAGAACGCCACTTTGAGAAGGTGATCTTCGATTGGGTGGTCTCGGGCTCCTTACAAACCGTGATCGGATATCAGATCGATCCACTCTCTATCCTGATGGCATTGGTGGTGAGTGGAGTCAGTTTCTTCATTCACATTTACTCTGTAGGATATATGCATGACGATCCGGGTTATCCCCGGTATTTCACTTACCTCAACCTCTTTGTCTTCATGATGCTCAACCTCATTCTGGCCAACAATTTCCTGCTGATGTTTGTGGGATGGGAGGGTGTAGGCCTCTGTTCCTATCTCTTGATCGGTTTCTGGTTTGAGAAGGATTCTGCTTCCAACGCAGGAAAGAAGGCCTTTGTGGTGAACCGGGTCGGTGACTTCGGGTTCATCCTGGGGATGTTTCTTCTCTTCACCAGCCTGGGGAAACACGGGATATGGACTCTTGACTTCACTGAGGTCTTTGCCAATGCACACCGGCTGGATACGAACACCATGACGATGATCACCATCCTGCTCTTCATCGGTGCCATAGGGAAATCTGCACAAATTCCCCTCTATGTCTGGCTCCCCGATGCTATGGAAGGTCCGACGCCGGTCAGCTCCCTCATCCATGCGGCCACCATGGTGACAGCAGGGGTTTATATGATTGCCCGGTGCAATGTGCTTTATAGCATGGCGCCCGTTTCGATGGCCATTGTTGCGATCGTTGGTGTGGCCACTGCCATCTATACGGCTTCCATCGGATTCTGTCAGACCGATATCAAGAAGGTCCTGGCCTATTCGACGATCAGTCAGTTAGGGTATATGTTCTTAGGCGTTGGTGTGGGAGCTTACAGCGCTGGAATGTTCCATCTGATGACCCATGCCTTCTTCAAAGGACTCCTCTTCCTCGGAGCGGGGAGCGTTATGCATGCCCTGAGCGGAGAATTGGATCTGAGGAAGATGGGAGGTCTGCGGAAAAAGATCCCGATCACCTTCTGGACCTTCTTCATCGCTACGCTGGCCATTGCTGGAATCCCCGGCCTTTCTGGATTCTTCAGCAAAGATGAGATCCTCTGGCAGGCCTTCTCCAGTCCTCGCGGCCATTTTTTGCTCTGGCTTGTGGCGGCGGCTGCTGCTGGGATGACCGCCTTTTATATGTTCAGGGCCTTATTCATGACCTTCTGGGGTGAGTGCCGGGCAGACGAGCATGTAAAACATCACATTCACGAATCGCCAAAGATCATGACAATCCCACTAATGGTTCTCGGCTTCCTTTCCATCGTGGGTGGTTATGTGGGCGTCCCTTATGTCTTAGGAGGGGCCAATCATGTCCATGAGTTTCTTGCACCGGTATTGGGAGGGGCTGCCGAGTCAGGAAAGGCTCATGCCGGGATCACACTTCTCTCCCAGGCCTGGGCATCGAGTGGAGAGTCGGGTGGCCATTCTGCCGCTCTGGAACTCTTCATGATGGGAGCCTCTGTGGTCATCGCATTCATCGGTATCGGGATCGCCTACCTCTTCTATGTGAAGAATCCAGCCCTCCCAAGGCTCTTGGCCGAGAAGCAAAAGGGATTATACAGACTGGTATTCAACAAATATTATATCGATGAGCTCTATGAGATCCTCTTCATCAACTCCCTCAAACAGTTGGGTATTGGTCTCTGGAGAGGGTTCGATGATTTCGTCATCGATGGTACTGTGAATGGCATTGCTTATCTCTTCGGCTGGCTCTCAAGTGTGATCCGAAGGATGCAGACCGGACTGGTTCAGAACTATGCCTTTTCGATGATCATCGGCGGAGTGATCATCGCAGGGTATTATATCGTGCGCGCTATTTTTTATTAATGAAGCGAATAAATCCCGCACCTTCCTGCGGGGTATTAGACTCCGGAAGGATTTTTTTGTTACCTATTTATCCTCGTAGCAAGCTGTGGGGTATTTAGGAAGGTGTGGGATAAACCGAATGAGAGCGAATGAATCGAATTGAACCCTTCATTCGCCTAATCCGTTGTCATTCGTGTCATTCGTTTCAAAAAAGGAGCTGGTTTCATGTATATTTTGGGTATTCCGATTCTATCCCTGCTGATCTTCTTTCCTTTGGTAGGTGCCATTGTTCTCCTGTTCATCAATAAAGAGAAATTAGGTGTCCTTAGGGTCGTCACCCTCATCTTCTCGATCACCGAATTTTTTATCTCCTTGCCCCTTTTCTTTGGCTTCGATAACACCACGGCGGCAATGCAATTCGTTGAGGATTGGTGGTGGATCCAGGAATACGGGATCAGTTACAAATTGGGCATCGATGGGATCAGCCTGCTCCTCGTCCTTCTGACCACCTTCTTAACTATCCTCTGCATCCTGAGTTCCTGGAGAGCGATCACTTTCAGGGTAAAGGAATATATGATTTCATTCCTTTTTCTCGAAACGGGAATGATCGGTGCATTGGTTGCCTTGGATCTCATTCTCTTCTATGTCTTCTGGGAGATGATGCTTATCCCAATGTACCTCCTCATCGGCGTCTGGGGTGATCCCAAGAGGCGGATCTATGCAGCGATAAAGTTCTTCCTCTTCACCATGGCGGGGAGCGTTCTGATGCTTGTCGCCATCTTGGCCCTTTACTTCATCAACTTGAAGGCGACGGGCAAGGCCACCTTTGATGTCCTCGAACTCTATAAGTTGGGAATCCCGGTTCAGACCCAGTACTGGCTCTTTGGAGCCTTTGCCTTGGCCTTTGCGATCAAAGTGCCGATGTTTCCCTTCCATACCTGGTTACCCGATGCCCACACCGAAGCGCCGACCGCCGGGAGTGTGATTCTGGCGGGTGTCTTGCTCAAGATGGGAACGTACGGATTCATCCGGTTCGCCATGCCCCTTTTTCCGAAGGCAGCCTTCGATCTTCTGCCTTTGGTCTGTGCATTGGCGATCATAGGGATCATTTATGGAGCATTGGTCTCGATGATGCAGCCAGATCTCAAACGGTTGGTCGCCTTCTCGAGCGTCAGCCACCTTGGATACGTGATGCTCGGGATGTTCGCCCTCAATATGCAGGGTGTCCAGGGTTCGATCTATCAGATGCTCAACCACGGGATCAGCACGGGATCTCTCTTTTTGATTGTCGGGATGATCTATGAACGGCGACACACACGGATGATCGCTGACTTTGGAGGCCTCTCGAAGGTGATGCCCATCTATGCTGCCTTCTTCATGATCGTCACGCTCTCCTCTATCGGATTGCCTGGAACGAACGGGTTTGTGGGGGAGTTCCTGATCCTCCTGGGAGCTTTCCAATCGAATGTCGTCTATGGCGTATTGGCTGCTACAGGCGTGATCCTTGGTGCAGCTTACATGCTGTGGATGTTTCAGCGGGTGATGTTTGGGAAGATCACCCGGCCTGAGAATGAAAAGCTTCAGGACCTCAACGCACGAGAGATCATCACCCTCATTCCGATGGTGATCATGATCTTTCTCATGGGAATCTATCCCAAGCTCTTCTTCAGCAAGATGGATGTCACGGTGGAGAATTTTTTGAAAGATTTTAAGGGCAAGGTTGAAATGAGGGTTGACCTTCCCGCACCGAAATTGATAGCAGAGATAAAAAAATAAAGTTTATGAGTTCGGAGTTTAGAGTTCGGAGATTTGAGACACAAAAACTCCGAACTAATCCTTGCCATATTAAGTGGAGGATTCTTGATGAAGATACCAGAGATTGACTTCTATCTCATTTTACCAGAGATCATCGTCACCGCCTTCGGATTTTTAGTCCTTCTGGTCGACGTCTTCTCGCCAAAAGAAGGGAGAAAAGATTACCTTGGGGTTCTCAGCCTCATCGGTGTCGTTATTGCCTTCGTTTTTACCCTGACTCAGATAGGATCTGTCAAATCGGGTTTTGAAGGCATGTTCATCTCGGATGGATATGCCCTTTTCTTCAAGATCACCTTTCTGATCATCACCTTCTTGACCATCCTGATCTCGATGGGATACGCCCAGAGGGAGGGGATTGGGTTCGGCGAGTATTATGCCCTCATCCTCTTCGCCCTCCTCGGGATGATGCTGATGGCTGCAGGGACTCATCTGATCGTCATCTTTCTTGGACTTGAGACGATGTCCGTCTCTATCTATGTCTTGGCCGGAATGATGCGTGAAGATCGGAGATCCGTGGAGGCGGCATTGAAATATTTTCTCTTGGGCGCCTTTGCCACAGGATTCCTCCTTTACGGGATTGCCCTGATCTATGGTGCCACGGGTTCCCTGTATCTTAAGGATGTAGCCTCTTATATTGCGTCGAAGAATCTCTTGAGAAGCCCGATGCTTCTGATGAGCCTCGTCTTCTTGACCATTGGCTTTGGCTTCAAGATTGCTTCCGTCCCTTTCCATATGTGGGCTCCCGATGTTTACGAAGGTGCTCCGACTTCGATTACTGCATTTATGGCCACAGGGGTGAAGGCCGCAGGTTTTTCAGCGCTGGTCAGGGTCTTCTTCTCTGCCCTGCCCAGCTTCCGGCCGGATTGGACGTCGATCATGTGGTTGATTGCGGTGGCGACCATGACAGTGGGAAACATCGTCGCCATTTCCCAGACCAATATCAAGAGGATGCTCGCCTATTCGAGCATTGCCCATGCCGGATACATCCTTGTCGCTTTTGTTGCAGGGAATGAGTTGGGAACCTCAGGAATCCTTTTCTACCTCATGGCCTATGCTTTTATGAACATCGGTGCTTTTACCGTTGTCATCCTCCTGGGAAAGAAGGGAGAAGAGAACACCCTGATCACTGATTATGCAGGGATTGGATTCAAATATCCGCTCCTTGCAGTGGCAATGACGATCTTCCTTCTCTCCATGGCAGGCATCCCTCCGCTGGGCGGATTCATGGCTAAATTCTATGTCTTTAGTGCAGCTGTGAAGTCCAAATTTTACTGGCTCGCCATCTTGGGAGTCCTCAACAGTGCCCTCTCTGTCTATTACTATCTCCGGGTCACTGTGGTGATGTATTTTAGGGAGTCTGAACGGGAGATCACAGGCCTCCAGTTCTCGCCCGCCTCAGTCATCGCATTGGTCTTAGCCGTGATCGGGACCGTTTATCTGGGGGTTTTTCCGGCCAATGTGCTTTCCTTCGCCCAGAAGTCCATCGCTGGACTGATGTAGTTCTTCATTCTCATTCAACCTTCTACTTATTTAAAGGGAGAAGAGGAGGCTGTCCCAAATCGCCTCAAAATAGGCTTTATACTATTCTGAGCGAAGGGAAGAATGACATTTTGAGACAGCCTCAAGAGAGATGGATCTATGAGAAGCCATAATTGAAGGCTATCTCCCCTTTCACCAAAGGGGGTTGAAGAGGGATGGAGGTAAAGAGGTTTTACTAAATCTTGATGAGAGAGGCCCAGGGGACGATGACCTCAAAGGGGGAGTCTTCTCCATGAATATAGCGGGAGGTTCGGTACTTATCCGACCTATCGAAGTGGGGATTTTCGATAAAGCCGTGGTCCGAAAAGAGAAGGAGCGAGGTCCGGGAAGGAAGTTCCCTTAAACGGGGTGCGAGATCGAGTTGCAGAAATTGAAGGACATTTCGAAAGAGGTGTTCAAGGGTTCCCCGCTCGGTGTGGACCCTTTCGTCGATCCCAGCGATCTTCCAGATCTTCCATTCCCTTTGTTTTTCCTCGATGAAGGTCTTTTGAAAGGCCTTTTCAAGAATCTCCATCTGTCTGAGGGTGGAGGAGGGAAGGTGTGCCCAGAGAGCACCCTCATGAATAATCCGAAATTGATTGGCTAAGGGTCCGAGGAAGTTCTCTCTCATGTACTCCCACATATCCCACCGCATCCCATCCAGAAGAATGAAGACCTCCGGAGCTCCTTCTTGAATGCTCCCTTTCCAGAAGGTTTGGGAAGGGAGATCTTCCAGCATTTTAGGCCTCTTCCCTTCTTCAGCTTCCCATAAGGGAAGGGCCTTCCGGTAGAATTCGGAGAATCTCCGGGAGAGGGAATGGCATAGATCTTCAGCCCGGGCCAATCTTTCCCTTACGGGGAAAGGAAGGCTGATTTCCATCCTTTCGGCCCGGAAGGGAAAGGTGGCAAGGAGGAAAGATAAGGGGCTTAAGTGCTGGATGTAGAGGGACTCCCACTTCTGAAAGTCTTGAGGAGGACTGGACTCCCTTCGCTTCAATTTCTGAACTTTCTGATGGATGGTTCTGTTCTCCATCAAGGCCTGGGCCATCTCCTTCTGTCTGGCAATAAAACCGGAAGCCCTGGGTGGTAAGTCTGGATTCTCAATGGGAGAGAACGGGCCGTCCAATCTCTCTTCTTCAGGGAGTGCAAGGAGCTTTTCAGATGTCTCCCGAAGGATGGCGGGGAAGATCATCTCCCTTCGGAAGATGTCGATAGCGCTTTTTCCTTTGAGGAGTTTCCAGATTCCGGAAAGCCCCCCTTCTTCTCTTTCCACCTCCTGAACGGCTGCCTCAAAGAGGGCAGGCTCTTTCTGGAGAAGGGCCCCGGCTGCGCTGGAAAGTTGTTGAACCAATAAATTCCCTCTCTCCTCCTTCCCCTTTTGGAGAAAAGAGAAAAGGGAGAAGAGCTCCTGGGAAGGAATATCGTATCCCTCGATCCAGAATGAGAGGAGGAGGGCCTTCTTGAAGAGGAACTCTCCGACCTCCTGGATGAGAGGAAGGAGATGGGGAAATCCTTTTCCGATAAATGTCAGGAATTCTTCCCTATCGGATGGCTTACCCGCAGCATCTCCCTTGCCGATGAAATGGATAAAGGTTCCTTCAGAAACCTCCTCCTCTTTCATCCACTCCCGGAAGATCTTTCGGACCTGGGGGAGGGTATACTTCCTGCGGATAAGGGCTCCGTAGAGTTGGTCGAGATCCCGGTTTAGAACGACGACTCTTCCCCGGAAGGCTTCGTTAATCCCCTGGATGGCCTGGGGTGTTAGAACTTCATCGAGTTCTGAAAGAAGATCTTCGGCCTTTGAAGGGGAGATGGCAAGGAGCCTGCGGACGGCTGAGGCCTTTTCTTTCTCGCCCACCTCATCGAGGCCACTCAGGTAAGGGAGAAGTTTTTCCTGATAGGTGGGGGAATGGAGGGCCTCCATCGTTTCCAGGATTCCGAGGTCGATGATCTCCTCGATCTCCCTAACAGCCATGAAGGTCTTTTCCTCTCCCAGAAGATACCCGCAGGTGCAGATGGGGCGGTTCTGGAGGGATTCCAAGGAGGAGGCATGACACTGAGAGAGGAGCACCTCGCTCAAGGCGCGGTCAACAGAGCTTCTGTTATGCCGGACAGAGATCATCTCGAGCTGATCGAGCCTGGAGAGAACCTGGTAACGCCGGGATTGACGGATCTTCTCGTAAGGGATGAACTGGTCGCCAGAGCATGCCCGACGGTGGGCCTCGGCATAGAGCTGGATATACCTCTCTCTAAAATTCTGAAAGCGTTCTAAAAGCCTTTCGATTGACTCGCGGTTGATGGATATTCTGCCCGCTTCGAAGAGACGGAGGAGTTCTTCCTTCTCCTCCCTGAGGGGCTGATAAACCGAACGGTCGGGTATGGAGAGACGGGGGTCGCTGAGATATTGAAAGACGAAGAGGATCCTTTCGGCATGATCGAAGAAGGACTTCAGCTCCTCCAGGCGAAGAAGCTTGTCAGAGAGGAATGGTTCCCTTGTGAAGGCCTGTAAGAACCGCTCCAGCCCTTCCCTTGGAGGAAAGCTCACCTTCACCTCTTCCCACTGGGTGAGAATGTCTTCGATATCCCTGCGAAAACCATCCCAGGGGATGTTCTTAAATGCCTGAAAAGAGGAGGCCCAGTGGAGCCGGTTGAGGAGGTTGCGAAGGGACTCCGACTCCCTCTCCTTCCGGTCTTTGATTTCGTTCCAGAGGGCTTCCTGGGAAGGAAGGGTGAAGGAGCCTTTCCGGTATTTCTCGGGAATGAGGGGATGGAGGGGGATGATCTGCTGGAGTTCTTCGCCGAGGATCTCTCCCTTTCCAATACCTGTTATCCCCTGGAGCCCGCTCCTGGATATCTCTTCAAGACCCTTTTTTCTCTGCCCCTGGTAGGCGAGGATGTTTCCTGAAAAGAGGAGGGCAAAGACAAGGACTTCAAATTGATTCCTCAGAAGGCCAAAATCACCCTTCCGAAAGGACCAGTAGAGGGTTTCAGGAGGGAAGATGCCTTTTTCGAGAAGGGAGAGGAAGTGCTCGGCCAGTTCATTGTTTCGGGGATCGACATGGAGGAAAAACTGGTTTCCCCTCTTTTTCACAAGACCCATTGGCTTGAGGAGTCCCTCAAGGATCGTCCGGAGGCCGAATTTTGTCCGATCGTCCACCTCGAGCATCCCAGTGGCAAAGAAATCCCTTAAGAGGTTCGGGATCGTGGTGGGAGCCAGGGCTTCGATATAAGGATGGACCCTGTGGTGCTTTGGAAACCTTCTTGAGAGAAGGGGAGGAATGAACTCCTGAAGAAATTTCTCCTGGGAGAGATACCCATAAGGAGAGATTTCCACCTGTCGGTCATCCCAGAGTAATAGACCATGGAAGTAGGTCTTTGAAAGAATCTCTCCCAGCTTCTTCCTTTCGCTGTTGATGAAATTCTGGAGGAACTCCAGGGACTGCTGACGGGATTCCATAGCCTCCTCCCTGTATCGTTCAAAAAGGAGGAGGGCTGAAAGGAGTTCCTTCATCCCGCTCTCATCTTCCTCATCGATTTTAGCAGGGATCCAGAAGATAAAGGTCCCCTGATGTTTCTCCCGGAGCTCCGGGAGCAGGACTTCTCGAAGATGGCTGTATTGCGCTTCCACATTGTGAGTGGTTCCCACGATGAGAAAGAAATCCTCCTCTATCCGTTTCCATTCGTTGGCCAGGGTCTCCGCTTCGGTTAAAGGGATTTCATCGACCTGACGGATGAGAATGATTCCGTTTCTGCGGGTATATTCCCAGGAGACGGATACCTTCTGCTGCCTCTGTTCTGCCCATCCAGCAAAAGGGAGATGCGGAGAGTCGGCCAGGGGAAGGAGGCGGTCGAAGAGACGGCGATCGCCGGGGAAGATCTCAGTGGTCCCCTGTCTTACCTTCCGGCGAAGGATCCCGGAGATATCGGGCCGGAGGGTGATGTAGAACTGGTCCGCCAGAGGGTCCTTCCCGGGTGTCACAGAAAGATGGGAGGTTTCCTTGGACAGACGTTCGAGGATGTCCCGGAAATACTGATAGTTAATCTCTGCTTCGAGATCGGTCACCCTGAAAAGGGCCATCTCCGCCATGTGACGGACTGTATATTTCATCTTCACCGGTGAGATGGCGAAGAGGATGAGGAGTTTGACCGCCTCGATGGCCAGTTTCTGCTGGTCGGGGTCTTTAAAGATCTGCGGGATTTCATCCTGATAATAATCGAACCCTTTCTCCACGAAGGGCTGTGTTTCTGCCATCTCAAGGATGCGGTGGATGAAGTGGTCGAAGATGGCAGATGGGCCAAGAAGTTCCTGAGCAGGCCTGTCGAGAAAGGAGGGGATATTCCGTTCCACATCCCCTTTGAGCCGGTAGTGGATGAAGTCGACGATCCCCCGATGTTCGGAGAAGAGGGGCCTTAAACGGTCGAGGAGGGTGATCGTGGCAGGATGGACGGGATAGAGTTTTAAAAACCTCGATTCCTCCACGGGAAAAGATGGGAAGTAGCGCTTGATGGCCTGAAAGATTCTCCGGATCTCCTTCTCCGCTCCTTCCCGATGAGAGATCAATCGGTGGGAGACCAGTTCTTCGATGTGGGAGCGGCCCAGGCTGATGCGGACCGGGTAACGGTCCTTGATCTTATTAAAGGTATCCTGGTCGATCTCTCCGGTCTCCTCAATCCATTCCTGAAGGGAGGCGATGATCCAGAGAGGAAAAGAGGAGGCCTCTTCTCCCAGGTATTGGAGGAAGCGGATATCTTCCCGATAGGCGTGGCCATCTGTTTTGGATTGGAGAAACTCGGAGAGTTCATCCACGAGAAGGACAAGCCCGGAGAAACCAAGGCCCCTCATCGTCCTCCGGATCTCCTCGAAGGTTTCGTGACGGTTCTCCGCTCCTTCAAAAGTGCGGCCCAGGAGGGCAGAGCATTCACGAAAGATCGATTTAAGAAAGATGTCTTCGAGGAATTCCGTTCCCCGATGCTGGATGAGGGAGATTTCTGTGACCAGAAACCTTCGGGATTGGAAATTCTTTCGAAAACGCTCCAGGGAGGGTTCCTGTCTGACCATGACCTCCCAGGCCTCAGGATAACGGAGGAGAAGGCTCACCACACTTAAGAAATGGGATTTTCCTGAACCGAAATGGCCCTTCAGGAAAGCGCCCCGGCCCCCGAATCCGGAGAGAGAGGTGAGGATCATTTCCAGGCTTTTCATCACCTCTGTCGTGACCACAAACGAATTAATGATCATCTGCCTGAGGTTTGAGTCCTGGAGGTCCTTTAGCTGAATGACGGTTCTGATTTCCGGAACCTCAATGAGGTCTCCAACCTTGATCAAAGTCTAATCTCCTTTTGGGATCTTCTTTCCCCGGAAAGGTAACCGGAGATCAGGCCGAGAAAGAGGTGTCCGTACTTTTTGAAGGTGATCTCGCCTACTCCTACGATCGACATCATCTTTTCCCGGGTATCGGGAAGTCTATTAGCCATTTCGAGCAGGGTGCGATCTTGAAAAATACAGTAAGGAGGCAATCCCTGAGACCGGGCCAGCTCAGACCTTAATTTTCTCAGCTCATCGAAGAGGCCTTTATTAAATTCTTCCTCCAAAGATATTTCTCTCCTCTCCATGCCCTTCTCTTTGGAAAGGGGTGGAGAAAGCAGGAGATGCTCCCGTTTTCTCATTGACTCCCAACCCCGGGGGGTGAGTTGAAGAACTCTATAATTCCTTTCCCCCATCAGCGTGAGCTCCTGCTTCAGGAAGCCTTGACCCAAAAGTTCCTGGATCCATTTCTCGACTTGCTCCTGGGTGAATTCAGCTAAGAGCCCATACGTGGAAAGTTGATCCAGTTTGAATTTACCCATCGCCCTTTCTTTAGAACCAGTGAGCATCTTTACGGCCATGCCCAGACCAAAACGGCCTCTCAGTCGGGCCACCCCGCTTAAGATCTTTATGGCCAGAAGAGGGTCGGTATGTTCTTTTGTGAGACCCGGCCTTATCTTCCTGTCCTGACAGAGATCGCAGCCTTCGCAGTTATTAGGGGAGTAGTATTCCCCGAAATATTCCAGGAGAAAGGTCCTGCGGCAGCGATCCGAAGTCCCATAGGCCATCATCTGGTTGAGCTTTTCAAGCTGGTGGGCCTTTCGAAGATGGAGCTTCTCGAAATCAACGGGAAGATCGGAAGGGGCTATGCGATTTAAGAGACGAACACCCCTTCCTCGAAATGGAGAGATGTATGTCCCCTCTCCATTCTCCTCCAGATCGGCCATCATCCTGCGGAAGGAGTCTTTGGAGAAATGGGTTTTTTCGATCATCTCTTCTGGAAGGAACTGGATGCCTTCGAGAAGCTCTTCATTGGTGTAAAGCTTGCAAAGGGTCTCAAGAAAGGCGACCTTTGCAGACGTTTTTTTAGAGACCGATCTGAGGATCTCTTCGGGTGGAAGCTTGAGGTAGAGTTCGGCCAGGTTCTCATAACGGTGGAGGCGGTGGACCATTCCTGCCTCTTCAAGGATCTTAAGGGAGGAAGCCACTGCCATCTCCTTCACCGGAGGATCGGAGAGAGTCCCGATCTCCCGGTAAGTGAGCCAGATAGGTTCCTCAGATCTTTTGAGAAGACTATGATAAACTGAGAGGATGACCCCACGGTCAGGATAGCTCATCTCAATAAAAAACTCCTGGAGCCTTCGGTCAGCGGTTGAGAAGAGGAGGAGGCATACCGATGATTCTCCATCCCGGCCTGCCCGGCCACACTCCTGATAATAGGCCTCTATGGTTCCGGGAAGCTGATGATGGATGACCATTCGAATATCCGAGCGGTCGATCCCCATGCCGAAGGCATTGGTGGCAACGATGATATTTGAGCGTCCATCGAGAAAGGCTTCCTGGATACGGCTTCGCTCCTCTTCCTCCATGCCCGCATGATAACCGGTGGCCTCAATCCCTTCGCGCACAAGATGTCTGACGATGGATTCCACATTATTTCGGGTGCCAGTATAGACGATGGCTCCTCCCTGAAGATTCTCAAGCCGCCTCTTCATCAGAAGAAGCTTCTCTTTTCCGCTCTTGACATGAGAGACTTCGAAGAAGAGGTTTTTCCGGTCAAAGCCGGTGATGAACTGTCTCGGAGCCCGGAGCCTGAGCTGTTGAACGATATCTTCCCTTACCCGTTCGGTTGCCGTGGCCGTAAGGCCGATCGTCTGGGGACGGCCAAGCCATTCAAGGGCCTGGCCTATTCTGAGATAGTCCGGACGGAAGTCGTGTCCCCATACGGAGATGCAGTGGGCTTCATCCACGGCTACGAGAGAGATGGGACATTTCTTCAGGGCCTTCATGAAGGGACCATTTCTGAGACGTTCAGGTGAGATATAGATGATCTTATATGAACTGGTGGCAATCTCTTTTAGGGCTTCTTCCTGTTCTGACATCCCCATCAGGCTGTGGATGGAAATGGCAGGGAGTTCCCTGACCCGGAGGGCGTCGACCTGATCCTTCATCAGGGCAATGAGGGGGGAGATGACGAGACAAATACCCGGAAGGATCAGGGCTGGAAGCTGATAACAGAGGGACTTTCCTCCACCGGTGGGCATGACCACCAGCGCATCCTCTCCGGAGAGGATCGCCTCGAGGATCGCCTCCTGGCCGGGCCGGAAATCCCGGAAACCGAAGACCTGCTCCATAAGCCGGTGGGCCATATGGAAGGCATGATCAATATCGATTGGTACTGTTTGCAATGGCCTCTCCGGTTAATGTCTCCCGGGAATGTCTGGATTCAACCTTTTTCGGACTTTCCGGATCGTCCCCAGGAGAGACTTGCAGTCAGGATGCTGGCGAAAGGTCTCTTCAAGAAGGTGAAGAAGTCCTTTCAGGTTACCCTGGGCTTCGTAGCTCTTTTTGAGGGCCCTTCGAACCACATAATCGGATGGGTCCTTCTGAAACGCTTCCGCAAGACACTCGATGGCTTTATCGTATTGCTCCATTCGGTAAAAACAGAATCCCTGCTGTTTCAAGAAATAGATGTTCTGAGGCTCCAGGTTTGAAGCCCTCCCGTACTCTGCCGCAGCTTCTCGAATCTGCCCCGCCCCTTTAAGCTTCTGGGCTAAAAGACCGTGTACCTGGGCATCATCTTTTTTTGAGTCCATTCCGATGACGGCCTGAAGCTCTTTTAATACCTGAGCTTCAGGTCGGGTTCGGCTTCGCAAACGGAGGATCTCCTTCTTGACAAAGGGGTCATCCGGGGTGATCTCTCTAACTCTCTCAAAGGTCTCCAGGGCTTGATCAAATCTCTTCAAGCGGTTGAGGATTAGGCCTTTTTCTTTAAGAAAGGCAGGGCTTTCCGGCTTTACAACAAGAACCTTCTCCAATTCCTGAAGGGCTTCTTCGAGCCTTCCCATTCCCTTAAGAGCTCGAGATGCCTTGAGAGTGAGGTATGGTGTTGGAGTCCGATTGAAGGCCTGTCGAAAGCATTCCAGGGCCTGCCGGGGGGTGTGCTGTTTGAGAAAGACATCACCCAGAACGGATAGTGCCTGGGGCTCCTGAGGGTTGGAGTTCAGGACCTCTTCAGCAAGAATCCTCGCTTCTGTGAGGCGTCCTTGACGGAGATAGAGATCGGCGAGACTGATTTTGAGGAGAGGGTGATCAGGATGCTCTTCCAGCCCCTGGTGAATCTCCTTCTCCGCTTCCTCATATTTTCCGCTCTCTTTCAGAAGCCGGATGTGATGTGAAATGGTGGAGTAGTATTCTTCCTGTTCCATCGGAAGTCGCTGCTATCTGCTTTTGGGTGGAATAAAAAGATTTTAATGAAAATAAGGAAATTATGCAAGACATTCAGAGTTTCTGACCCAGATAGACCGATGCAAAATAGGAGACTGCCAACACTAAAACCACGATTTTGTATATTCCTACAAATTTGCTGACAGCGGGACGATCATTGACAGGTTTGTTTCAGAGACTGCCGATCTCAGTAAAGAGGAAGAGGCAATCGTTCTGAGATGGAAAGACGCCGTGAGGGGATTATTTCAAGTCAAAAGAGCGCCGATCCGGAAGGGATCGGAGATCAGGTGCGGACCGGAGGAAGTGGAACCGATTCGCCATCTAAGTGTTCCATCTTGTCCAGTACTTGCTTAAACTGAACCTCAAATCTATTAACTCCTTCATTTCCTTGAAAAAAAATAGAGTTCGTGTTAGGGTTTCTTTCAGAATGATTCAGATGAATCATGTTTCCAAGACTTATCCCAATCAGGCTTCCGCCCTCTCGGATATTACCTTGGAGATCTCATCAGGGGAATTCGTTTTCATTGCCGGACCCAATGGCTCAGGAAAGACAACACTTCTCCGCATTCTATTTGGTGCGGAGAGACCAAGCAGTGGAGAAGTCGTGGTCAATGGAATGACCATCACTGAGAGGGGCTTCAATAAGGTCTATTCTTTAAGAAGGACGATGGGAATCGTCTTTCAGGATGTTAAGCTATTAAAGGATCGGACGGTGAGCGAAAACATTCTCTTCGCCTTAGAAGTGACCGGACGTTCCCGCAAGAAGGCAAAAAACAGTGTTTCAGAGATCTTAAGCCGAGTTGGTCTTCAAGAAAGGGAGGGAGATTCAATCCTCAGCCTATCGGCTGGGGAACAACAGCGAGTGGCCATTGCTCGTGCCCTGATCAATGACCCACTTCTTCTTCTGGCAGATGAGCCGACTGGGAACTTGGATGCTCAGATGACCATGGATGTGATGGGGATATTCACTGGCCTCCACCTCAAGGGGACGACCATCGTGTTCGCCACTCGGGATACGGATTTGATTCAAGGTTATCCATATCGGATCATCTATCTCTCAGAGGGGAGAAGGGTGGATGTTACGAAAGATCAAGAGGTGAGCGCAGGGGAATGATATCCTTTCTCCAGTATGTCATTAGACGGACTTTTCAGAATATCAGGAGAAACCTATTTCCAAATCTCACCACGATTGGGATTATTGGAATCTCATTACTCATCTTTTCGACCTTCGCTCTGATTTCCTTTAACCTCACTTCCTTCCTCAAGATCTGGGAAGACAAGATCGAGGTGATTGCTTACCTGAAAAAAGGAACTCCCTTGAGAGAAGTGGAAGGGCTTTTAAAAAAGAGTCGCCAGATCGAAGGGGTGGAGGGGGTGACATACGTCTCTCCTTTTGATGCAATGGCCTTTTTGGAATCGAGGTTGGGAAAGCAGAAAAATCTGCTTCAAGGAATTCAAACGGTGGTTCTTCCACCCTCTTTCGAAATTCAATTGAAGAAGGAATATCGGAACTCCATAAGAATCAAGGAAGTGGTTTCTCAGTTGAAACAGTTTCCCGAGTTCGAGGAGATTCAGTACGGCCAGGAGTGGGTGGAGACATTCTCAGCCCTCGTCCATATCCTTCGGCTTACCCAGTGGATCCTGGGAGGTCTTTTTCTCGGTGGGATCATCTTCATCATCTCCAATATTTTCCGGCTAACCATCTCCTCCCGGCAGGAAGAGGTTGAAATCATGCAGTTGGTAGGTGCCAGCCCAGCCTTTGTGCGAGTTCCTTTCTATGTGGAAGGGCTCATCCAGGGACTCCTCGGAGGGGGACTGGCAATCTTTTTTCTTTACCTATTGCACAAGATTTTTTTCCTGCAAATCCCTTTATCGATCCAAACGTGGCTGGCAGGAATTCCCATCCATTTCTTGCCGCCAGGGACGGTCCTATGGGTTTTAATTGGCGGAATGGTTCTTGGTTTCTTCGGGAGTTTTGTCGCCTCCATGAAGCTCCTGAGATACAGTGAGTGAGTCGCCGATGAGAAGTTGGAAGTGGATTTTTATAGGATTTTTCTTTATGGGATGGATTTCTCACCTCGGTGCCGGTGATCTCTGGGCGGCCCGGACCGATCAGATTGAGAAGGACCTGACTCGAAAAAAGAAGGACCTTAAGGATATTAGAAAAGAACTCTCTCTGACGAAGGAGAAGGAGAAGAAAATTCAGAGAAGGGAAACTTCCATCCTTGAGAGCCTTCATGCATTGGAGAGCGAGCTTTATAAGAAAGAGAAAGAATTGAAGCAGATGGAGACCCGATTGGTCCAAACAAAAGAGAGGCTTCAACAGACAAGAAACCAGATCGCCAACCTCAACAGAGGGATAGAACGGACCGAAGAGGAACTCCATTCCAGAGTGGTGGCACTTTATAAGATGGAAAGGGTTCCTCGGGAGACTTTTCTGCTCACGTCACAATCCTACCTCGATCTCTTGAAGCTCGATAAATTTTTAAGGGTCGTCATCAACTCCGATGCTCGCCTCATCGATACCTATCGGTATCAGGTGGCCTTGAAATCGAGATATCAGGAGGAGTTGACCCGGGATCAGTTCCAACGGGAGCGAAGCATCACCGAGGTGGAGGCTAAGAAGAAAGAGATTGAAAAGGTCAGAAGAAGGAAACAGGCCTTGCTGAAGTCGATCCAAAATCAAAAAGTGGTCTATCAGAGAGTGATTGGGGAATTGGAGGAGAGGGCGAAGGAGTTGCAAACACTCATTGGCAGGCTGGAAAAAGAGAAGAGCCTTCTTGCATATGCAAAATCGAAACATGATAGCCTTAAAGGAAAGTTGACACCACCCCTTCAAGGGAAGGTGATCAGTCTGTTTAAAGAGAGGGGACAAAATGGCATTGAAATCAAAGCGCCGATGGGAGCCGAGATTCGAGCAGTCCTTGCAGGGAAAGTTCTCTACGCTGACTGGTTTAAGGGGTTTGGAAATGTGGTCATCATCGACCATGGAGACCATATGTTCACGGTCTCTGGATACGCCTCCGAACTATTGAAGAAGGAGGGAGAGACCATTTCTCAGGGAGAGGCGATTGCCCGGGTAGGCAGCTCAGGATCGTTGAGAGGCCCCTGCCTCTACTTTGAGATTCGACACCAGGGAAAACCCCAAGATCCGTTGCAATGGATCTCAAACTTGGAGAGAGTTGTCCACCTTCCCGAGGTCAAGGAGAAGGGAAAGAAGTGATGTTTAAGGAGGATCATATGTCTCAGTGGAAAGGAACTAAAAATCTTAAGATCTTTCTGTTAATTTTGTTGGTCTTCATTCTGGGGCTGATGGTTGGACTGGTCAAGTCCCATAAGGTCTCGGCCCTCTCCAGCAGCGTGTATGAAGAGTTGAGGGTGTTCACGGATGTCCTCGGTATCCTTCAGAAGGAATATGTCGAGGAGAAGAATACGAAGGATCTGATTTATGGTGCGATCAAGGGAATGCTGGAGACCTTAGATCCCCACTCCGCATTCCTTCCACCCAATATGTATAAAGAGATGCAGGAAGAGACCAGGGGTCGGTTTGAGGGATTGGGGATTGAGATCACGATCAAAGAAGGGGTCCTCACCGTTGTCTCGCCCGTCGAGGATACCCCGGCCTTCAAGGCAGGAATTCTGGCAGGAGACCAGATCCTGAAGATCGATGGAGAACTGACGAAGAATTTGACCCTTTTGGAAAGTGTGAAACGACTGCGAGGGCCAAAGGGAACGAAGGTGACCATCACCATCATGAGAGAGGGGTTCACCAAACCTAAGGATTTCACATTGGTTCGGGACGTCATCCCCATTCGGAGTGTTCGCCATGAGCTATTGGAGAAACATTATGGCTACATCCGAGTCTCACAATTCCAAGAGAAGACAGACAGTGAATTTGATAAACATCTCAAAGCACTGGAGGAGGAGAGCAAGGAAGGCTTAAAGGGTCTGATCCTTGATCTTCGGAACAACCCCGGGGGTCTTCTCGATCAAGCGGTGAAAGTGGCAGACCGTTTTCTCGAATCCGGGCTGATCGTCTCCATGGAAGGGAAGAGAGAGGATCAGAAGATGAAGTTCCATGCCCAACCTCCAGGGACGATTCCATCCTATCCCTTGGTCGTTCTGATCAATAGCGGAAGTGCGAGCGGTGCAGAGATCGTGGCTGGTGCCATTCAAGACCATGGTCGCGGGATTCTCCTTGGAACAGCGACGTTCGGGAAGGGATCGGTCCAAACCATATTCCCCTTGAAAGACGGGTCAGGCTTAAGATTGACCACGGCAAAGTATTTTACGCCCGATGGCCGTTCCATCCAGGCGAAAGGGATTTTACCTGACATTGTGGTCAAACCATTACAGCCACAGGTTGAAGAGGAGAAGATCCCAAAACATCCAGTGGAAAAAGATCTGGAGAGGCATCTGATCGATATAGAAAAAGCGCCACCCAAAGAGAAGGAAAAACCGAAGAAGGAAGAGGTGAAGGAGAAGAAACCGGTCGATCATCAACTGGAACGAGCTCTTGAACTCCTTAAGAGTTGGGAGATTTTTAAGAAATTAGCCAAAGAGAATAAATAGCTCGCCTGCCTGCCCTGCCTACCGCAGGCAGGCGCAGGCAGGGAGTTCGGAGTAGGGGCAATTCATGAATTGCCCGTACGGAGTTCGGAGAAAAAGGAACTCAAAAAACAAGAACTCAAAGTTCGTGAAGCAAGAGATTTCACAGGGTTGAATGGCTAAACAACCACATGGGCGAGGAGGACCGAGGGGGTGGATGGGTTATTTCCTCTCTTTCTTCCTGGGTGCCCTTTTGACTTTTGGTGGATATACCTATCTCACTCGAGAAAAATCTCTCTCCTCTGAGGCCTTTTCTCAAAAAGTCTTTATCGCGGATAAGATCGTTAGTAGCCAACTCTATGAGATCGGCATTCCGAAAAAAGATATCCTCCTTCAACAGTCTTCATTAAAAAAAGAGGGAGTCCTCACCTGGGAAGAGTCTTCCATGCAGATCCAGATTCCCCGATCCCTTTCCTTTCCCTTTATAGAAGAGAATTTTAGGCGAAATATCTTCGTCCTCGGCAAACCCTTTTCCATAAAGTCTTTCCAGGTATCGGATTCTCTCCAGTTGGAAGTGAAGGTGATGGATCGAACCACCCACCAGATCACCTTTCTCTACGCCAAACCTCCAGCGCTGAAGATTGGCCTTCGGCCCAAAGTCGCTATTGTGATTGACGATCTGGGAGGGGAAACCTCGATCTCTCAAGAACTCCTTCGCTGGGATCTTCCTGTGACCTTTTCCATCCTTCCCTTTACCGCCCATGCCAAAACCCTTGCTTTGGAAGCTCAACGAAAGGGAAAGGAAGTCATTCTCCATCTACCAATGGAGCCCCATGATTATCCAAAAATCAAACCAGGTAAAGGGATGCTCCTTCAGGAGATGGAGGAGAAAGAACTTCTACATCAACTCTCCAAAGATATTGAGGCCGTTCCTTATATCAAAGGGGTGAGCAATCACATGGGTTCACGACTGATGGAAGATCCTGAGAAGATGAAAATCATTCTCTCGGAATTGAAGAGACGGGGGCTTTTCTTCTTAGACAATCGAACAACGCCGCAAACCGTAGGCCTTCAAACCGCTAAATCCCTTGGTCTGAAGACCAACGAGAGAACTCTCTTTCTCGACCATTCGCAAAACGAAAACGATGTCAAACAGCAACTCGAAAAGCTGATTGATGTCTCTCTTTCCACGGGGAAGGCGATTGGTATTGGCCACCCCCATCCCTCGACGATCAAATCTCTCAAAGAGATGATTCCCAAAATGCAGGAAAAGGGAATCGATATCGTTCCCCTCTCGTCCCTCCTGGAATAAGGGGGACAATACTGGCCCTTGGGGAGAAATATCCCTGTAGACCTGAAGAAACTTCCCCAAAGAAACTCAAAGGTTGATTTTTTATCCCAATTTGATAAACTCTTAAAAAATCAATCAAATATCTCATTACCAAGACTATCTTGGCAAGACATAATTAGTCCAATGAGCATCTTCGACCTTCGTCAATCAGTAATCGATGAGTACAGCAAGTACGTCCAGAGTTTCCTTTCGATTGCTGACGAACGAGTAAGAGCATTCATTGAAGAATCCCTTTTAAAAAACCAAGCCCTTTGGCCAGATGCACTGCTGCAATTGAATCCGTCCTACGAGATGGTTTCAACAGTCCAAGACCTTGTTAATGGGGGGAACCTCCATCCTCTATGTGGCGAAATTTTCCGTGCGGATGGTGGGAACCCAATACCACTAATAATTGGGGACGGGTTCGTATTTTTCATTGATGTTAATGGCCCTGATTTCCCCGGCGAAACCTTCCGCGTCCTCAAGGAAAAAGAGGAGAAGCAATACGGCGAATACCGCACCCGCCGCCTGGTTTTGGAAGCATGGGATAAATTGAATCCAAGATAGTTTCAGAAATTATGGAGAACACTAAACATCCATTTTCAGCTGATAGACCAATAACCTCATGTTCCGAGGATCTCTTGGGGAGATCTGGATTTGCCAAGTCTATCGCGGCGGCCATTAAGGGATGGACAGGGAACGATAGCCTTGTTATTGCCCTTTATGGCTCTTGGGGCAGTGGAAAGACATCTATTAAGAATATGGCCATCGAAACACTTCTTAGTTCAGAAGGAAATTGCCCTTTGATTGTAGAGTTTAATCCTTGGCAATGGGCTGGACAAGAACAACTCGCCGACGCCTTCTTTCGACAAATTGGTCTCGTCCTCGGGAAAGATACAAGCAAAGAGGGGAGAAAACGGGCAGCGAAATGGCGCGCTTATGGAGCCTATCTTAAGGCAGGCTCATTCCTTGCGCATAGCCTTAGATACATAATCTTTTGGTTTTTGTTAATTATCGGATTTATCGGTATAGGAAGTCTATTCAGTCAACTAGAGTGGGTTAGAACTGTTTTGTACGTAATTGTTGCTGTCGCATTTGTACTGTCAGTCCTTCTTAGGTGGGGTGGAAGATTCGCCGAAGAGATTGCAGCCATTCTTTCTGCCAAATCCGAGGCAAATCGCAAAACCCTACCCGAAATTAAGAAAGATCTTACAGAGCCTCTTCGTAAGCTAAAAAAACCAGCCCTTGTTGTAATTGATGACGTAGACCGTCTATCTGCTGAGGAAATCAAGTTACTATTTCAATTGATAAAAGCTAATGCAGATTTCCCTAACCTAGTTTATTTGCTCCTTTTCCAGCGAGATGTTGTTGAGAAAAGCCTCGAAACCGTTACCGGTGCTGGAGGTAAGGAGTTTTTAGAAAAGATTGTGCAAATTGGTTTTGACATTCCGCAGATGGAACAAAGTCGCCTTGAAAAAATTCTCTTCTCAGGGCTTGACAAGCTATTGGAACAAGATAGCAAAATTCTCCAACGGTTTAATCAGCAGTATTGGGGTAATATTTTCATTGCTGGTCTTCGCCCATATTTTGCAACACTCCGTGATGTCAACCGTTTTCTTTCCACATTATCATTTCATACTTCCTTATTTCGAAGCAGTGGAAGGTTTGAAGTCAACCCGATAGACCTAATCACACTTGAGGTGTTGCGAACTTTTGAACCAGCGGTTTATCAAAGACTTTACGGAGCAAAGGATGCGCTTACAGAACGACGGGATAGTATGAGGGGAGGTAAGGAAGAAGAAAAGAAGCGGACAGTTGAGTTTATTGTAGAAAGGGCTGAAGAAGCCAACCGACCACAAGTTCGTGAGATACTAAAACAACTTTTCCCACATACAGGATGGATCTTTGGAGGATTCGCATATGGTTCCGGGTATGAGGAAGAATGGTTCCGAGATTTAAGAGTGTGTCATCCAGATATTTTTGACCGATATTTCCATTTCGCCATTCCAGAAAGAGATATCTCCCAGGCAGAATTAGATAGAATTTTGTCCCTCGCAAGTGATCGTGAAGGTCTTGCGACAGAATTACGGGCCTTTAACGCGCGTGGACTCCTCGGGGTGGTACTCGATCGCCTTGAAGCATACAAAGAAAAGATCGACATAAAACACGCCATCCCTTTTATTGCTGCCTTATTTGATATTGGAGACGAGCTACCAGAGGAACTGCCTGGTTTCCTTACAATTGGTGCGGACACGCATGCTTCCAGAATCGTATTCTGGTATCTTAAACAAGAAAAAGATTGGAAGAAACGGGGATATATCCTCAAAGAAGCAATGAAAATTACAAATGGCGTCTACTTGCCAGTAATGAGAACTTCGCTTGAAGAAAGCAAGGAGGCACGCAAGAAAGAGCCGGATGCATTCATTGTGGATGAGGACGATCTAAAGGATCTGCGGAACATTTGTGTTGAGAAGATTAGACAAGCTGCAGAGTCAGGAGCATTAAAGACCCATCCAGAGATAGCACGTATTCTTTATCGATGGCGTGAATGGGCAACTCCAGAAGAGCCCAAGAAATGGGTGGAAGACCTGGTCGAATCACATAACGGAGCGCTCTTTCTTCTCAGAGCATTCGTACAACGATCTACATCTCAAGGGATAGGAGATTATGTTCCAAAGATCCATTGGCGAATAAGTCTTAGCAGCCTCGAAAACTTTATATCTATCGATGTCTTGGAACAAAAGGTTAAAAAGATTGATCTTGCAGGGATTGGAGAAAAAGAGCAGAGAGCAGTACAGGCTTTTCAGAAAGCTCTAAAACGAAGACAGGAAGGGAAGTCTGACGACGAATGGCGCGACAACGAAGATTAAAACATTTTTGATCCTTAGATTCTCGCAGGGAGAAATTCGGGACATTTCCCTTAATTGAAGGGGGAAGGGATGTCAGAGATGTTGAAAGAGATTGATTCGTGGCTAGAGCACATTTGGCTGAGAGTTGTCAAAAATGAATACGAACAGAGCAGGATTCTTGAGGAATCCAATTTACACTCCACCGTTTACTTTCATTTATGGAGATTCAGCATTGCAAGAGGTCACAAAAAAAATGAATGGTGCATGAGAAAGACATGAACATGGACCAAAGAGATGAACGGATTTGGAGAATGAGAAAAGATGGAGCCACATTTTCTCAAATTGCCGAGCATTTTGACATCAGTCCTGGGAGAGCTCAGCAGATTTACCGCCAAAGAGAGGACAATATAGAAAATGATGACAAATGGCCTCCCTTGAGAAAAAAGCTTCCCGTAAGGATTCAAAATGCCCTGATTAAAGTTTTTGGAAATGAGGAAATATTCAACAATCCGGAAAAACTTGCATCAATGGGAGCCGATGTCTTTATTACATGGCAGAATATCGGTAGAAAGAGTGTTAGTCAATTGAATGATGCACTGCAATCGCTTGGATACCCAGCCAATCAAGATAAAATGACAGATTCAAGATGCCAGATTTATCTTAAGATCGCTAGATCGATTCTGCAGAGATACCTCGATTACAGTTCAAAGAAGACAATAGACGATTCGGAATACATTCCCACTGTTAGAGTAATCATCGAAGGGATCACCGAAGAAATGAGATCTTGCGGGATGGGGAGGCCGAATTGTGATGACTTAGCTGAAAAGCTAAGAACGTTCAACCGTCAAATGTATCAGAATGTTTGGATTAAACATGCGAAAGAAAATGAAGAGGAATTCGATTTGAAGAAAGAACTCCAATCGGCCCAATATTACTTTGATTATGTCTACGAACATGGAGAGCCTCCACACTATGACTATTTGCTCCCCATCTGTCAATATCAAGATCAAAGACTTTGAGGTATTGAACCATGGCCAAGAGAAAGAAACGAAAGGAGAAAAGACTGTACGAGTCCTTAAAGACAGAACTCACAAAAAATGTTCCCCTTGATGGACGTAAAGTTGTAGTTCAGCCAAGCGGCGAGACAAAAATGTCTGAGGTATTGCTGGAATTTATAGGCCCTTACTCTCAATACTGGAAGACAAAGGAAGAGTTAAATAAATTGTTGGTTGTGGCGGTCATAGCCTGGAATGCAGCCCTTTTGCCAGGCAATGAACGAAAAGAGATCATTGAAAATACAGTAAATGTTGCACCGCCTGAAATCCGTCAGGATATGAAAGCAATTGTCAAGGAGATGATACAAAGAAAAGAGATGCATTTTGCACATATTAAGAGGATGATCATGAATTACCAGGTGACAATGACAAAAGAAGGGCCACATGTGACCGTTTTATCCACATTATCATAGCTCTGGCGGTGTGGGACGATGAAATTATCACAGGAAGACAACAACTTATTCTACAAGCTGATGTGGGGGCTGCAATTTTACCTCAATCAACAGCTCCAAGTTCGGCCCAATGTTCACTCTGCTCAGGAATATGTTGCTTTGCCTATGTCGGACAAGGCCGCGGTGCGGGATGCATTGTGGAAAAACCCAAAACTGATAGATGCTTATCTTGAATTGAACCCAGACCATTTGCCTGCCGAAGAGAAAGAAATAATTCGTAAGTGGAAACAGTTTATCGCTGATACTTTCCATATTTTTCGTTTTTTAAAAAATTATACCATCTTTATAGGCAAGCACTCGCAGGTATATGGTGTCATGGGTCTAAACAGCAGCTTAGCGGACCTCTTCATTGGATGGCGGTTACCGATTTTGGTGGACGCTGTGCTGTTACCGTTCAAGGGGCAGATCATTTATGATGGTTTGCTAAATCCCCATAATATCTTTTTTGGTAGGGGTATCCGATCTGAGCTCAATGAAACGTATATGGGAGCCAAACAAAACGGTCGGATCATTACAACACTCGAACCAGGCGCTACTGTAGTCCCGGGGGTTGAGAGAACAGAAAAATCCAGCCAAGGGTGGATCGAGACGATTGAGGAGATTGGAAGGGTAAGTAAACGAATGCACGGAGGATCTGCTATTCAGAGCTCAGCACTTACGTTGCTTCGGGCGAGTGCAAAAGTGGCGGAAGCAGCGCTGAAACGGATGGATGAAGAGAACCTTTGGCAGTTGACGGCACAGGTAAAGAGGGCACTCCACCGGTTACAAACTGTTTTGAAACGTGCGAACCAGTGAAAGTATAAAGAAAGAGCGGGTTGCAAAAATGGCCTCCAAGAGCAAAAAATGCGAGTCAGGCAATCGTACATGAGAGCACGAGTCTCAGGACTACACTATTCACGAAAAGGAAGAAAAACAATGCGGCGAATACCGCACACGGCGTCTATTTTTAGAAGCCTGGATCGTACGAACTGGTCCTAAGCTCTGATGTCTCTTAGCGCCAATTTGGATAGTGAGAAAATGAGGATACATCCCGTTGTTAAAAATCATCTCGTTAAGGCAAGGAGCGTGTAAGATGAAAGTTATTGCAGATACCTCTATTTTAATCCACCTCGCGGCTATAGGAAGGTTTTATTTACTAAAACAGCTCTTTGGAGAGATAATAATTCCAGAGGGTGTTTACATAGAAGTAGTAGTAGAGGGCTGGGGTCTCCCTGGTTCGTTGGAAACTTCAGAAGGTACAAGAACGGGTTTTATAAGAATGAATAAAGCAATGGATAAAGAAAAAATCAAAGAATTCTCAGAAAAATATAAAGTGAGTGCGGCTAATGCCGAGGTTATTCAACTGGCGAAAGAGCTAAATGCTCAGATTGTGTTAGCCAACGAGGAAGAAGTTAGGGACGCTGCACAAGAAGCTGGTTTTCAGGTAAAAGGCTGCTTGGGCATACTGATAGATTCAGTGAAAAACAAGATTCTCTCTCCTCGGCAAGCCATTCAGGATATTGATAATTTAGTTGCATCGGGTTATCGGATAAGTGATGATATAATTAGTAGATTGAAAGAGACTTTAAGGAGGTGGGCCGGATGAAAGCTTCCTTAATGATACCAGAAAGGATAAGGGAGAAATTTCTCAGGGAAATATTGGATATGTATTCAAAGGGTGAGTTGACAGCAAGCAGAGCCTCTCAGATGCTTGGTATACCAAGGGCTGCTTTCTATAGCCTATTGGCCGAAACAAATACCCCTCTCCCACAAAAACTTAATAACAGCATCAGGAAAGAGTTGGAAGAGTCATTGAGGTAGTTCCTGATAGAGTGTAATGTGAGACATGGGGAAATCCTGTATTCTTTTTGTTAAGAGAATAAGAAGGCCAATGAATAAAGGGGCCATCCATAAATTCATAAAATTATAACTCCACGTCGAAACCTTCTGCGTCCTCAAAGAAAACAAGTTTGAAATGTCATGGGATTTTCTGCCTATTACAAGTAATCTACTTTAAAGTAGACTACTTTCAAGAAGACAAAGGAGGTATCTTGGCGAACTTTCAAGGGACTGAAGTTTTTCTTTTACCATCTCTCATCAAAATCATTGCCAAGAAAGCAGCGATTAAAGCCATTAAAGCCCCAAATGAGAAGGCCCATTGAACACCTATAGTCTTCCAAAGAAACCCCATCAAGAGGCTTGCTGGCAGGGCCGCCATGCCGATGAAAAGATGATAAGCACCATAGGCGGTCCCCCGCTTCGACTCTTCGACTAGATCCGCTACCCAAGCCCTTTCAGTCCCTTCTGAGAGGCCGAAGAAGATGCCATAGATAAAGAAGAGAACCCAGACGTGAAAGGCCTTCGATGCAAAGGCAAGTCCCAAGTAGACCAAACCATAGATTGTCCAGGCTAAAATCATCACCCTTCTCCTCCCAATCTGGTCAGAAAGGCTCCCTCCTGGAATGGAGAAGATCGTTTTTGATAGGTGGAGAACAAACCATAGGATTGGAATGGATACAATATCTAATCCCAGATCTTTTGCACGAAGAAGGAGGAAGGCATCGCTTGAGTTTCCTAATGTGAAGAGGGTGATGATGAGGAGAAAATATTTAAACTTCCGATCCCATGATTTCAAATGGAGCCTAAGAGGAGGAGGCGTTGAAACCTGATTCCTTCTCACTTCGGATACGCCACGATAAAGAATCAGAAGACAAATCAATGCGGGGATAAAAGCGAGGATGAAGATTACCCTGAGATCCTGCGTCAGGGTAGCTATCAGGAGAGTGGCGATGAGAGGACCGGTCATAGCTCCGGCATGATCCATCGCCCTCTGGAAACCAAATGCCTTTCCTCTCTCACTTTCAAGGGTGCACTGAGAAAGCAATGCGTCTCGAGGAGAGGTTCTTACTCCCTTGCCCACTCGATCAAAGAATCGGAGAAAGAGGACATGATAGGCAGAGGTGGCCAGTCCCATGAAGGGTCGGGTCACAGAGGCAAGGGAATAGCCGAAAAAGATGATTCCTTTTCTTTTTTGAAAACGGTCAGAGAACCATCCTGAGAAGAGCTTCAGAAAACTCGAAACACTCTCAGCGATCCCTTCAATGAGACCGATAAAGACCACACCTGCGCCCAGAACTTGGGTCAGAAAGAGGGGTAGAAGAGGGTAGATCATCTCGCTCGAGATATCGTTGAATAGACTGACCCAGCCTAAGCTTTTAACATTTTTCGAAAGACCTAAAAAAGATTTTTGGTTCATCGAATGTCTGCATAGTCCCCCCTACCCCCCTTTAATAAAGGGGGGCGAGGGGGGATTAATAGATCTTCAGGATTTCATCTCGCTGAAGTGGTCTTAATTCTTTGCTCTCTGTTTCATCAACCACCAAAACCCTTGCTTTACCTTTCTTCACATGCCCAATAATTTGGAAGGGAATGGAGGTCTCTCCAAAGGCTTCTTGGAGGGTGGAGAGGTCTGATGGCGAAATGGTCAAGAGCAAAGCTCCTGAGGCAATCACGCCAAGAGGATCCAGTCCATATTCCTGACAGAGGATTCGTGACTCCTCGTAGATAAGAACTCTTTTTAGATCGACCTCTATCTCGTTTTCAGAGGCCAATGCCATCTCAATAATCCCATTGATCAGCCCTCCCTCTGTGGGATCGTGCATCGAATGGACAGAGACGGAATTACATGCAATACGAGCTGCTTGAAGCACATCGATCCCAGGTTCGAAGATAAACCTCTTTGCCTTCTCGATGAGGGAAGGGACTATGCCTCTTGCTAAAAGTTCAGGCTCTCTCTCCCTCGCAATGATCGAAGTTCCTTCGATACAGACGCCCTTAACCAACAGAAGAAGGTCTCCAGCCCTTGCACCACTGGTTGTCACAAGCCTCTCTTTCTTGACCTCTCCAATCATATGGCCAGAGAGGATCGTTTTCTCGATTCCTGGGGTGACTTCCGTATGGCCTCCGATAAAGGAGATATTAAATCGATGACATGCATCGTGGATCTGCCTGAAGACCTTTTCGATGAGCCCCAAATCCGAATCTTCAGGAAAGAGAAGAGTGGCCAAAAACCACTTGGGAATCGCTCCCATCGTTGCAAGGTCATTCAGATTGACCACCACGCCATAGTAACCCATCTCCTCAGTCGTTAAGGTAATTGGATCTGAGGTAACCACCCAGTAAAAATCGGAACTTTCTCCTAAGTCGATGACCGCTGCATCTTCACCAATCTTAGGACCAATCACCACCCGAGGATCGAGGATTGCATGCCTTTCCAAGAGTCCTTTTAAAATATGGATGTCTAATTTCCCTGTCTTCATGATTCGGAATTAAAACAGATTTCATGAAGTGGTGCAAGCCTAGATTCAATCTTAATTCCTGATTTTGTTAAACGACCAGAAATAAATAAGCCCCAGGAGCATTCTCCCAGGGCTTATATTTTTCAAGCGATTTGATCAGGCGGTGGAGTTCCGGGTGGGTTGGGCAATGTCAATGGCCATCTCAACCAGAAAGCATTATGGGCGATGAGGGCTGGACCGACAATACAGAGATTGAGGTAAATGATGAGGATGTTCACATCAGCAGGAAGTTTTGCAGCAGCAACAGCCTCTCCAGCAGGACCGAGAATTAGCCTTACAATGATGATCCAGATAACGATGATGATGCACTGAAGAATAAATGCTGAAATTGCTCTTTTAGAAAACGTGTATTTCGTAACCCCCCAGAACTGGAGATGCCAGGAGTGAACAAGAGGCCAGAAGATGAGGGATGAGCCCACAGCAGCAAATGAGAAGGTTGGGCTGAGACCAAGGGCTAAACTCCCACTCCAGAAAATGTAACCTAATATGTGTGCGAGGATCGTCTGACCAATAGCTGCACCGGGATGTCCCCATTTTCCGAAGGGCCATCCTTGTGTGGTGAAGACAGGACTGAAGACGAAGAACCAGGCAATCGACCAGACCAGATATCCTGTCAGCCAGTTCACGTTTAGAGGACCCTTATGATTCATTGGTGTATCTGCAAGAGGTGTTCCGTCAAGATTGGTCAAAAAATTCCAGACAAGGATGGATACCACCAAGACGATGATGAAGCTCGCTGCCATGGTTCCCCAAGGGTGGAGTTTACCTTTAAAAGGCCATCCACCCCAATTCACCCCATAAAGAAGGGTAGCCCAGAACCCAATCACTCCAAACCAAAGATAAAGTGGGCCTACTATCCATCCGGGATAAATGTACCTCATAAAGAGCAACACAGCAAAAGTAAAGATGGCCCAGAGGATTGTCATCCCAATTCCCGGAATGAGACGGGATTTGGCAGGCGTCCAATTGCCCCTTGGAGGTGCCCACGGCCAATTATCGCCCAAAAGCACTAAATGGCCAAGGGCGATGAGCATGACGAGTGTGGCGGGGATGATTTTCATAACGATGGATGCAGGAGAAATGCAATACACGAATATGAGGATCCCCACAATAGCAAAAAAGACAAATTGAATGAGTCCTCCTAATCTTCCAGAGGGGCCGATACCGATTTTTTCTGGTGGTTTTTCATTTCCCATAAAAGTCACCTCCTTTTTAATTTTAACCAAGGTGAGTAAAACGAGTCGGACCTTTAATCAATTTTTTAGGAGCTAATTTTTACTCGCGACAGAGCTTTCTCCATCAATAGTTCATAAGCGGTTTTTTTACCGAGCAAGGGTTCTTTTTTCTTTTGACTCCAGATCGTTTCGGGTCTGCTCTGCAAAATGAATATATTGAAGGGAAAGGGCTTATGTTTTTCGATGGCCCATTCTATGTCTTGGGGAGAGCCATAGTGGTCTTCAATTTGCTTAGCTACTTTAACCAACTCTATTATTTCTTTATCCTCCAAGCAAGAAATGTTTTGTTGAGCCAGGGGCACATCACAATGTATTACACCTTTCCCGGCTTCATATTTACACTCAATGGTCTTAGATGATGTTATCCTTTCATTAATTTCAAAGACAACCTTGTCCACAACGAATTTGTCTGGGGTGACCGCACCCGAGACCACAGTTTCCCCCAGCCCCCAATTGCCTTCGATCACCACCTTTGAAGGGTCTCCATTAACTGGGTTGATGGTGAACATAACACCGGCTGCTCTGGCATCGACAATCTTCTGAACGCCAACGCTGATCAACACCTTCTCGTGGGGAAATCCCATCTTCATTCGGTACGAGATCGCCCGAGGCGTGAAGAGGCTCGACATGCATAATTTTACCTTTTCGAGCAGTTCACGAGAACCCCTCACCCATAGGAAGGTGTCCTGCTGTCCAGCGAAACTTGCTCCAGGAAGATCCTCGGCTGTAGCGCTGGAGCGCACCGCCACTGGAAGTTCTTTTACTTGGCATTTTTTGCAGAGTAAAGCATAAGCTTCACTTACCGCATTGGCAATAGCAGGAGGCATCGGTGCCTTGTCCATTAATTTTCGAATTCGGGTACCGGCATCATCAAGAGAGGTGACATCATCTGGATTGACAGCAGCTAAGATCTTAGAAATCTCTTCCACTACCCCTGCCTCAGTGATAAATTCAACATAGCTATGCGTAGTCACAGCGAAACCTGGTGGAACCCTAATACCAGCCCTTAGCATCTCCCCTAAACTGGCATTCTTGCCACCTACCACAGGAAGTGAAGCTTTAGTTATTTGCTCAAATTTTAATATATAACCCAAATTTCACCTCCCGTGGTAGGTTATAGGCAAGAAGGCGAAAGCTTGTTTTACGACTTTGCCCGCTTGACAATGGTGACCACGCCTCTATCCCCATCTACTCTAATTATATCTCCGGTCTTAATCACCGAAGTAGCCGTGCCCGTGCCTGTCACTGCTGGCAAGCCATACTCCCGGCTGACTATGGCACCATGGCAAGTAAGTCCACCGATATCGGTGACGCAAGCTTTAATCTTGGAGAACACCGGTGCCCAGGCGGGATTGGTATTCCCAACCACCATAATCTCCTCCGGCTCCAGGGTCCCAATTTCCTCAAGGAGCTTAAGGACTCTAGCTTTACCCTCGGCAACACCAGCCGAAGAGGCAAAGCCTTTCAGCTCGGTAACTTCCTCAGGTCGCACCGCCACTCCGGCTAACCAGTCCTGTACCTTGTCAGTAGTAATGCCCCAGAGCATTACTGTAAATGGCTCGGCAACCACTTCCGGCGGTACTCCCAGAGCTGGTGGTGGCATCCATTTAGCGGCGGCTTCCAGGATTTTCTTGCGCTTCTGGGCTTTGTCCGACCATTTGAGCGTAGGTATGTTTTCTCCCAATGCCCAAGAAGTAGCCAGGTCCTCTATAAGATAAGGTACCTCGAGGCGGTTGAACATGAAGAACTCTTCCACATCCTTCAGCACCCCGTGCTTGACGAAGAGTTTGGCGAACTCCCTCATCTTGTCCCACCATATGGCGTGGAACCAGTGTTCTACCCAGAAGAGATGGTCCTCGGCATACCTGTAGATGGACCTGACGTTTTTATAGGCATCCCCAAAAGACTTCCTATCCTCGTCTGTTTTTATCAGTTTTCGGTATTCATTGACCAAAGCATCCCGGGCTTCGGCAATAGCGCTAAGCGACCTCTCAATCTTCTCTCCTTTGTCCAGGCGCTCCAGGTAGCTTTTTATGTAGCCAAAGGGCACATCCAACTTGTTGTACCAAGCCCCTTCATGGTGGAACCAGCCACTGCCACAGGAGACGTAGAACCAGGGGTCTTTAATTCTGTCCACTTCTTCCAGCCAGTGCCTGCCGGCATCAATCTCCCTGAGGCTCTCAATCTTGCTTGCCGCCGGGCGGTCGGTTTTGAGGATGTTGGCTACTTTGGGTTCGGCGTGAGCCAGTCGGGCTAAGCGGCAAAGCTCCTCTTCAGGGCGAAACATGGATACTTCAGCCCCAGCTACCATCTTACCGATGGCACTCTCGCTAATCCCCGGAAAGAGCTTGCGAGCCACATCAGCAAACATCAGGTATGCCAGATAGGTGAGGTTCAGTAAGTTAAAATGATATTGCCAGCCCCGGTACATAATATTTACCGAGTTATTGAAAGCCTCCAGTAACTCCTGGGCAGGGGAAACACTGGGAAGGGTAGTACCCGAGTCAAAATCGGGCATATATCTTGGTAGCTCTTCAGGCACCTTTACTGCTTCCAGTTCCCGACCCAAAGCTTGAAACTTGGGAAGCCACTGATCCCATAGCCTGTCGTAGTTGTCAAAGACCGGAAAGGTCCGCTTGGGGAACAGCTCAGCTTTCTCCTTAATCACTTCTTCCGGCGGAGGTGTGATAGCACAGATATACATATAGCAGCCGACCATTCTTTGGGCTATTCCTTGGGCTGGCGGTATGCAGAATATCCGGGTAGTGTGCTGGGCAAGGGAAATTTGCCAGGCTTGGTGGAATATTTCATCGAGGGGAGGCATGGGTTCTGGAGCATGGATTTTGTCCTGATACCAGAACTGTGTATCTTCCCATTCCCGCCTCTCTGCTGAGAACAGGCGGTGAGACGGATACATTTCCTCCCAACCTTCGAGCTCTTTAGGTATCTTTACCTCCCGCGCATGCGAAAACCTATTTTCTTTTGCCATGATTACACCTCCTTCCTTGATATCAGATGAACAACTCTACCCCAGATGTCTTTCCCTCCCTGGGACCCTTACACGATAGCAACCTTGCCTCATTCAGAATGGATATCTGCCCTCACCTCCTTTTTGTTGAAATGGTTTCATCCTTGGAATCTATTGATCAAAGAGATGTAAATCCTCTTTCTTAAAGTCTTATGTTGAGCGGTTTGAATGGTGGGATGAGGTCTTCTCACCTGTTCCCGAGAATTATCCAGTTAAATATCTTTTTTAAAAGGAATTTGTCAATAGATATTTTTTAATGATTGGATAACAAAAGGTTATCCTTTTGGAAGTCCCTCCTTTTCAAAGAGTTCAGGGTTTAAAGATAAATTCGACTTGGGGGGTTCCCTTCTCGATCTTTATGCCAACGGAGGATGAGCAATAAGCACAGAGATACTCGTATTCGTCCCCCTCGGGCAGAACTAATAGCAATTTCTTTCTTACCGGCACTGCAGTCCTGCATCGGGGACAGTATAGAGAAGTCGCTTCAAACTGCTCAAAACCTGATTTCCGCATGGCCAAACTATTATAAACGAAAATTGTGAAGTGGACAACAGGGGATGATTGGGTTTCTTCGATACCCAGCGAATGGTCCAGCAATATGTCTTAAATGCTTACCTCTTCTAAGTTAAGGTTAAAATAGAGAGCCGGTTTTTTTTCTTAGTGTAAAAATTTTTCGATGCTTTCCCACAAGATTCATAGGGCTGGATGTGTCTTTGGCACATTTATTGCTCGAGAAATGAAAGGACGCTGATCACGCCGTGATAAAGTTGGAAAACTGTAATGAATAGTTCTTTGAGAAAGATCCCATGTTCGACAGTAGTAGGTAAACAGATTTTGGATAAAATAATAATATTGAAGTGTTAGCACAATGTCAAATTTTTGGCGTATGCCTACAGAGTTAGGTCTTCAAATCCATCTTCTGGATCTTGGGTGGAGGAGAGATATTTAAGGTTTTCAATAGGTTAGCTTGATCAGGGGTCA